>OLSO01001084.1_pt1 | contig 22967 bp, 14 predicted proteins | sample 1672441 | NCBI WGS metagenome assembly OLSO01 (sample SAMEA3136686, study PRJEB25190) | human gut metagenome | biome: human gut; feature: human-associated habitat; material: faeces | place: Austria | collected 2013 | reverse complement strand
AGACAACCAACTAGCTTAGTTATCTCTCGTCATTACTGTTATAAAAAGTTCATTCTATTGAATGATGATTCGTTAAAGAATTTTCGAGAATCGTATGTGTTTCACTGTTTAGTTATCAAGGTTCTTAACTCGCCGTCTCTCAGACAGCTCATTTACTTTATCACATTCATCAGCGCCTGTCAAGTACTTTTTTAAGTTTTTTTCGAGGCATTTTTTGATGTCTGTGTGTCGCTCTCAAGCAACTTGTTTACTCTATCACATCTTTGTTTCTTTGTCAATAACTATTTTTGTTTTTTTCAAAACTTTTCAAATTGTTTATTCAGAAGGAACAATTCCTTGCGACAGCTTAGTTAGAATACCACTATAAAAAGAATCTGTCAACACTTTTTTTGAACTTTTTTCATTTTTTGTGTTATACTTAATAAACAGCCCTGAATCAGGCTTTATAAAAAGCATCTTATACTATAGAAGAAAGAGGTCATTTATCTTGAAATCTCAATCTAGTCCTTCAAACGCCAATACAAATGCCGGCAATCCATTAGGCATTGCTCCAACCGGCCGCCTTCTTGCTAAATTTGCAATCCCGGCTATCATCAGCATGCTGGTCAATGCTCTCTATAATATCGTAGATCAGATTTTTATCGGTCAGGGTGTCGGTATGCTTGGAAACGCTGCAACCAACATCGCATTTCCAGTCACAACGATTTCAACAGCCGCTGCACTGCTTCTCGGAATCGGCGGTGCATCCAATTACAATCTCGAAATGGGCGCTGGCAACGAACGAGAGGCAAGTGAAATTGCCGGAAGCGCACTTTCAACTTTAGTCATTACAGGCGTATCCATTGCCGCGATCATTTTGATCTTTTTGCATCCACTGCTTATTTTCTTTGGTGCAACAGACACCGTGATGCCTTATGCCACAGATTATGTAAGTATTATTGCGATCGGTCTTCCGTTCTTTACTTTATCCGTCGGCGGTAACCACCTGATCCGTGCCGACCGCAGTCCTACTTATTCTATGATGTGTACCCTGACCGGTGCGATCATCAATACGATTCTTGACCCACTGTTTATCTTTGGTTTCAAATGGGGAATCAAAGGTGGTGCATGGGCCACTGTGATCGGACAGATTATTTCCGCGCTATTGGTTGTGATCTACTTTACCAGATTCCGCAAAATGTATCTGAACCGTAAGATGATGAAGCCGCAACTACATCATCTGAAAGCAATCACTTCTCTTGGAATGGCATCCTGCATCAACCAGATCGCAATTGCAGCTGTTCAGATCGTAATGAATAATATTCTCCGTCATTATGGAGCATCCTCCGTCTACGGAAGCGATATTCCAATTGCATGTGTGGGAATCGTCTCTAAAGTAAACATGGTATTCCTGGCAATCTGCATCGGCATCTCTCAGGGTGCTCAGCCAATCTGGGGATTCAATTACGGTGCCAGAAAATACGACCGTGTCCGACAGACATATCGTTATTCAGCCACTGCCTGTACCATCATTGCAGTTATCTTTTTCCTTTGCTTCCAGCTTTTCCCGCATCAGATTGTAGGTATGTTTGGAGAAGGAAGTGATCTTTACTTTAAATTTGCTGAAAACTACCTGCGGATTTTTATGCTTCTTACTTTCGCAAATGGTATCCAACCAATGTCTGCCGGATTTTTTACTTCTATAGGAAAAGCCGGACTTGGCATCATTATGTCATTGACACGACAGGTAATCTTTCTGTTACCACTGGTTGTCATCTTCCCAATATTCATGGGAATTGACGGCGTAATGTATGCCGGCCCGATTGCAGATACTGCAGCTTTTATCCTGGCAGTTGTTTTTGCCCGCAGAGAACTCGGCAAAATGAAAAAAGCATAACTTTCCATATTTTAAAAGAACAACAAAAGCTGTATTTCAGGTTTTCTCCTGCTAATACAGCTTTGGCTTTAAAAATCTATTATTCACAGATATATTCTTCTATTTCTGTTACTCGGTTCCCCTTCTGTTCCTTCCATATCATAAGATACAGTTTATAATTCAAAGAATCACGCGCAATCGTAAAAGGTTCTTCTCTCAGAAGATCTGCACGAATTCCCTGGCTCTTCAACTCCCTCTGACGCTGTTTTGCTCTTTCCAATGCTTGCTGATACTTCCGTTCCACATCATCTCCAAAAAATCTTCTTGGATAATCTGCCGTTGCCTGCTGCAGTCTCTCTGACAACAGATCTACAATTCTGCTGTGCTTCGTCTGATGCAGCATAACTGCAAGTCTCTTCGCCCAGAATTTCGCAGGATGCTTTCTATAGAATTCTAACATTTTCAGCAAAGAAGCATCCTCACATTCCGCTGCCAGTTCTTTCATATAAACAATTGCTTTTTCAGAAGGTATCCAGGGATTTTCTCTGGGCACGATATATTTCTCCGGTACTGCCGGATAGCAGCAATAATTTAATGGTGGAAATTCTACAAGTGCCGCCAGTTTTATTTCTTCTTCCGTGCAATATGCCTCACCAAGATAATCATATTTATCCCTGAGAATCGCAAGGCGATACTCCAATTGTCGCAAATATTCATAGTCTTTTACCCAGAAATGACCAGTATATGCATATTCATACAGATGGACTTCCAATTCCAGATCCTCAAAAAACAATGTCAGCACTGTATCATCCTGTTTTATGACAAGCACAAATCTGCCATCCTGCCTGGTCATGGATGCCTGCAGTTCTCCCTGATAATCGCTGTGATATTCCCCCGTCATACGAACATTTCGAAAAACCAGAAAGCTCTCGACCGCATCATTCATCAGATATACCAATGGAATATCCATGCTGGCTGATCCCTTATCCAATATTCTTCCCGATTCTGTCCGCATCTTCTCCGGAATGAGCAATTCAAATTGATCCTGTTCCAGCAACTGTGCCAGTTTTTCCAAAGTTTCTTCTGTCATTTTTCTCCTAACATTCTCTAATACTTCTATTCCCTGCTTTTATATTTTTACCGAAAATCAGCTGATCTGCCATTTCACATGGCTTCCATTCTCATCTTTGTTTACGAGCAACTGATCTTCAATCTCCTGCTTCAGTTCTGACACATGAGAAATAATTCCAATCAGTCTGGAACCTTCTGCCATTTCCTGCAACACACGAACCGCCTGATTGCGTGAATGTTCGTCCAGTGAACCAAAGCCCTCATCAATAAACATCATGTCCAGGTTGATTGCAGCTGAACTCTGCTGAATCTGATCCGCCATTCCAAGAGCAAGCGACAATGCCGCCATAAAGGATTCTCCACCGGAAAGAGTACGAACCTCCCGTTCTTTTCCTGTCACAGTAGAATAAACCATCAGATCCAGCCCTCTGTTCTTTCCTTCACCAGCTTTTTCCAGATCATACATACGAAGTTCAAACTGTCCGGCAGACATTTCCTGAAATCGTCGATTCGCCGCGTATAAAATATGTTCCAGATAATAGCGCTGCACATAAGTCTCAAGGTCCATACGAGATCCACTGACATTTCCGGAAGTCATGCGGTACAGTGTATCGATCCGCGCATGTTCTTCCACGATTGTTTTTCTCTCTTCCAGCCTTCCGGAAAGTGCGTCAAAGACCTCTCTGTCATCCCTGTTATCCATTCGCAATTGGTTATAAATCTTTTCTTTTTCCTGATATTCTGTCTCTGCAGCTTCTCTCTCTTTCTGAATTTCTTCCAGAACAGGTTTCTGCTCTTCTCCAATCGCGCTCTCTGCAGAATCTTTCTGTGCCAGCGCTACTGACTTCTTTTCATAATAAGCATTAACCGTTTTCTGAAACTCTTCTGCCGCTTCACGGCTGTACGTCTCCACAAGCTCTTTCCATTCAGATTCTGTCATCTGCTTTATTTCCATTACTTCTGTATAAGAAGTTTTTCGATCTTCCACACACTTCTTCTGTTCCGGAATCTCCTGCTGGTAACGGCTGATCAGGGTTTCTGCCTGTTTCTGCGCATTTGCGGCTTTCTTCGCTTCTGACAGAACTTTCTGATACACTTCTTCTGCCTGGTTTTTACTGCTTTCAGCCTGAAGCAGTGCCGCCCTTGCCTCTTCTTCGGTCTTAAATTCAACGGACCCTTTTACATTTTCCAGCGCGGCTTCACTTCCTGCCAGTTTTTCAACAGCAGCTTTTTCTTTCTCTGTACACTCATCATAAGTGTCCTGCAACTGTTTTTTCTGCTTTTCCATATTTTGAAGTGCTTCACGGATTTTTACCAGAAGGCGTGCACTCCTCTGTAAGTTGTTCAGTTCTTCTGCCAGCTGCTGCTTCCAGTTTTCCAGAGAATCGTTCATTTCCGTCACACTTGACTGCTTTGTTATAGAAGAAACACTTCTATGCAAACGTTCCTGGAGCTTTTGTACACTGGCAATATAAGTATCTTTTCGTGTATCGTATTCTGATCTGGCCGCCGCTGCATCCCCAGCAGCTTTTTCCTGATCTTTACGCAGTTTATCCACATTTGTCTGCATATTTTGCAGTTTTTCCTCAGAGATATCCACAGATTCCACACCTTTTTTCGCAGGATGTGGATGTTCTGTAGAACCGCACACCGGGCAGGGTTTTCCCGATTCTAATTCTGCAGCAAGAAAACCAGCCTGCGCATTCAAAAAATGCAGTCTTACTTTTTCGTATTCTGTGTTTGCATCATTATATTTTTTCGTTATATTTGCATAAGTTTCTCGTGTTTTAATTGCTTTTTTGCGGCACTGCTCTGCCTGATTTCTCAAGTTCTGAACATCCACGATCTCCTTTGAAACCGCATCTGCTTCCTGCTTTTTATTCTCTGCGAGTACCAGCTTCTTATCCACTTCAGCCAACTCTTCACTCTGTTTTTTCCACTGTGTTTCCTGCTCTTCCAGAGCCTCCTGCTGCTTTCGCACTTTCTTTGTGTTTTCTGTTGCCAGAGCACAGTTTTTCCTGTCTACTTCTGCCTGTGTATGAAGTCTCTTTATCTGTTCAAAAAGCTCCAGTGCCTTCTGGACTTTTTCTGAGATTTTACTGCAATTCTGCAATTCCTGATCGCAAATCAGCTTTTTCTGTTCCTCTGCATTTTCCGCTGTTTTCCGCGTTTCTTCCAATATTGGCAACTGTTTTTCCTGAGTCTTTAATGATTGTCCCAATTCTGTCAGTCGTCTCTCCGCATCATTTAAGAGAACACCGGTCTCTCTGATCTCATACGCATTTCTGATACGGCTGATCAGGGCTGTTGTTTTCACTATTTTTGCTTCATCATCTGCACATTCCTGCAGTTTCTGTTCCGCAGTTTCCAACTGATCAAACCATTTTAAAAGTGCTTCCGCCCTGGTATATAGTTCTCTTTTTTTGTCTCTGTTTTCAACCGATTTCCGATAATCTTTTTCTGCCAGATCAGTATATTTTTCCAGCCAGTCACACAGTTTTTCCACTTCTTCCAGAAGGTCAGTAAGGCGTGTCATCTCGCCCTCTTCCAGTTGTTTTTTCAACTGTTTCAGAGTCTCTGATTCATATGTTTCAGGTATACGGATCCTGCTCACTTCTCCCTGACATTGTGTTTTCAAAACTGCGATTTCTTTCTCTTTTGCACGCTTTCGATTCCCCAGTTCTGTCACAATATCCTGATACATTTCTGTATTAAAAAGCTTTCGAAAAATCACTTTTTTGTCATCTGATTTTGCACGGAGGAGATCCATAAATTCTCCCTGTGCAATCATAGCAACCTGCATAAACTGACTCTTTGTCAGGCCTACGATCTCCTGCAGTTTACGATCCGTTTCTTTTGATGGATATTCCATTCCATCCGGCATGATCAGACTTACCGAACCTGTATTTTCTTTTGGTTTACCCTTGTTTGCACCTCTTGTGATCGTTTTGAGATGTCTCGGAACACGGCGCACTGTATAGATTTCCCGTTTTTCATCACGGCCTTCCGAAAAGACAAGTTCGACATACGGTTCTGAATCAAAATCCACATACTGGCTCTGCAGAACTACGCCTTCTTTTTTGTTTAAAGAAGAGCTGGCTTCTCCATATAAAGCAAAAACGATCGCATCAAAGATCGTCGTTTTTCCCGCTCCGGTATCCCCGGTTATAAGAAAAAGATTCTGATTTACTTTCTCAAAATCAATTGTAGTTTCTTTACCATATGAGCCAAATGCCTGCATTTTTAAACGTAAAGGTTTCATTTATTTCACCCCCTGAACCGTATGTAGTACATCCTGCAAAATCATCTTTTCTTCTTCGTCCAGATCTTTCAGGAAAGAGCAGCACAGCTCATACGGATCCAGCAATTCTTCTGTCTGTAACGTTCTGGTATAATCCGTTTTCCGCTGATTTTCCCTCCGGATCTCCAGCAGATTCGGAAATGCCAGACGGATACGTTCCTGCATATCGATCACATCCAGATCCGCCTTATCTGTCAGGATCACAGTCACATAATCCTTACAGGATTCTTTCAAAACCTCCTCCAGAGTTCCTTTTACAACCTTCACCTGTCGCAACGGTTCAAGCGGTAAAATTGTTGTTTTTACCTCTCCTTTTACACCCATTTCTACCATAATAATGCCTTTTTGCTGCTGTGCTTCACTCACAGAGCAGGCAAGTGAAGTTCCGCAATAACGGTATAATTCACTGCCAACTTTCATTGGTTTATGGATATGTCCAAGAGCCGCATAATCAAATTTTTCCAACACGTCTGCTGATACTTCATCGATATTTCCGACCGTACGCATCTCGGAATCCATACGTTCCACATCCTCTGCATTCTTACCGGAAGGAAGATAAAACTGGTGGCTGACAAGTACATTTCTCTCGTCTGAATTAATTTTTTCACGTCCGATCAGACGATGAAGTGTTTCATTATAAGAAAGATTGTTTCCATTCTCATCCACTCCCACAACCTGTTTCACCATAGATGGTTTTACAAACGGAAGAAGATAAAAATTCACCTTTCCATCCTTATCTTCCAGGATAACTTTTTCAATGTATTCTTCTTCTGTTCTCGGTGGCTGACCAACCATATATACTTTCTGGTGGGACAAAACTTTTCGAAAACAGTCAATTCTCGGAGCACTGTCGTGGTTTCCGCTGATCATCATAATCACAGCTTCTGGAACTGCCTCTGTCAGCTTCTCCAGAAACTGATCAAAAACTTCCACTGCCTCTGCCGATGGAACTGCTTTATCGTAAATATCCCCTGCGATCACAATGGCATCCGGCTTTTCCCGACCTGCCACCTCGATAACTTCCGACAAAATATATTCCTGATCTTCTCTCATGTCATGGTTCATGAGTTTTAATCCTATATGCAAGTCCGATAAATGAAAAAATTTCATAAACATATTCCTCCATCAGCCATGTTACTGTTTTCCGTAACACGGCATCTCTTCTGTATACATCATAACATCTCGATGATCTGCCTGCACCCGACGAACAGGCAATTATGAACACCTATAAAAATGGCTCTCCTGATTATCAGCCATCTGTTTCTCAGGAAAATTTGCTTAAAGAATTAAACTTAAAGCACAACCTTTGAATAAAATTTCATTGGTTGTGCTTTAATGCAAACTATTTTCTATTTCTGATTTGTTTTTTTGCCTCTTTTTCAAGATCATGAATGGTATCTAAATACGCTTGCTCGACAGGCGCAATTGTTTTCTCTTGATATTTTCGATATTCTTGTTTTGCTTTTTCAAGTGCCTGCGTATGACTAATCGTCCCACTATTTTGCAGAAGTTTTCTGTTACTCGAAGACAAAATTGTATCAAGTTGATTTATGTAGTCCTTCATATACATAGGTCTACGCTCAAGAGCGCTGATTTCAGCAAAATCGAAATATCCGGAAACAAGATTATTAAGAACTTTAAGTTCTGTTTCAGTCAAATAATTCTTAGCAATACCAATATCTTTAAGTGCCGGTATTTCACCTGCAAATGATTTCAATCCCATAAACGGTTTTTCTGCATCAGCACGCTCATATATAACTTCTGCAGCTGTATGTCCGTGAGCTGCAAAATGCAATTTATTTTGAACAATCTTAAAAAGCCTGACTGATTCCGGTGCCTTCGGATTATAATCGATACTTGTTGCATATAAATCAAGAACCTGTCTATAAAGAACTTTTTCAGAAGAACGAATATCCCTGATACGGTCAAGCAATTCTTTCCAGTAAGAACCACCACCATTTCCTTTTAAACGCTCATCATCGAGGGCAAATCCTTTTTGCATATATTCTTTTAAAATTCCTGTAGCCCAAATTCTAAACTGCGTACCACGAAGAGATTTTACACGATACCCAACAGAAATAATAACATCAAGATTATAAACTCTTGTAATATTATTCTGAGTTTTCCCCTTCATTGCACCATGAGGACTGGTTGTTGCAATTTCTGCAACAACCACTTTCTCATCTAATTCTCCTTCTGTAAAAATGTTTCTGATATGTCGGGAAATCGTAGATTTATCCCTCTGGAACAATTCTCCCATCTGTTCCTGTGACAGCCAGACAGTATCGCCATCAAAAGTTGCCTCAACTTTTGTAACTCCATCGTCAGTTGTGTAAATAATCAATTCTGTATTAGAGTTCATGATATCTCTCCTTCAGGAACAATTCCTTGTCCAGTCACTCTTTTTGTTATTTCAATTTTTCTGTCAGCATACTCCTTGCATTATCTAGTTACTATTTTATCATTAATTAGGCATTTTCGTCAATTTAATAGAATTTTTCTATATGTGAAAATATCAAAAAAGGTGCGTCCCATCTCTGAGACTGCACCATTTCCTTTAAAACACTTTGTTATTAGCTTCAAAACAGTATTGAAGACATTATCTCTGTTCTATTTGTGTTTCTTCAGAATCCTTGTCTGCAGCGGAGCCATGACTTCACTCTCTGTTCCATAAAGCAATTCATACTCTGCCGGAACCGGAACAGCCTGTGGCTTACGCGCATAGTTCTGGATGAAGAGATATTCGGTATCCTCGTTTTCTCTTACTGTTACAGAAACTCCTTCCGGAATAATCTCTATTGGAGATTTCAGACCTGCTTCTGCTGCTACTCTGCCATAGAAATCCTGGTAGAATCCAAGCTCCATGTCCGCGCATACATAATATACACGCCCTTTACCGAATGCTTTGTGTGTCAGCACTGGGTATCCCTGATAGAAGTCCTCGCCATAACGCATCAGCACTTCTGCATCCGAAACTTTGACCAGTTCACAAAGATTTTTGCAAGTATATACATTGCTGATTCCAAGACGGCTTCCTGCCTCCGGGATCGCATGGTTTTCTTCCCAGTCATAAAGCGCATCTGTCTCTGTGCTGCGGAGTCCTGCCACATCCATAAGCCCATACGGAGTTCCGCCAAGGAAGCATCTGTCGGTGCCGTCAACCAGTCCCGACCAGTAGGAAAGCACCAGAGTTCCGCCGTTTTCCACATAAGTGCGAAGCTTTTCTTCGTATCCATCTTTGAACATATATGCCATCGGAGCCGCCAGAACTTTATAATCGGAAAGGGAATGTTCCATTGCGATCACATCCACATTCAGCCCCTGTTCTCTCAGAGCACGGTAGTTTTTCTGGACTGCTTCGCGGTAGTGCATATCTACATTTCGTGGTCCCTGCACATCAGCGATCGCCCAGTCGTTCTCACGATCATAGAGAACAGCCGCCTGCGATCTCATGCTGGTTCCAACCGTCTCCTGGATCTGCTCAAGAGCCTCGCCAACCTCTGTTACTTCGCGGAAAACGCGGGTATCATCTCCGCCATAATGATCGATCACTGCACCATGGAACTTCTCCGAAGCTCCCTGGCTCTGGCGAAGCTGGAAGTACAGAACGCTGTCAGAACCATGTGCTACAGCCTGGAGAGATGCAGCCAGATGCATTCCCGGTTTTTTAAGTTTGTTGATCGGTTTCCAGTTTGTTGCAGACGGGCAGGATTCCATAAGAAGGAATGGTTCCTTCTTGATACTGCGCATCAGATCATGCTGCATTTCCGCATCAACTGCTGTAAGATATTCTTCTTTTTTGTGCCAGCTCGGATAGTTATCCCAGGACACAATATCCAGAACATCCTTGAATTTTTTGTAATCCAGACCGTCATAATCATACATCAGATTTGCTGTTACAGGCAGTTCAGAACCACCCTCGCGAATCGCATCAACCTCATTTTTAATGAAGTCGATCGTCTGGTATGTCACAAATCTCTTCCAGTCAAGCTTCAGTGCATGAAGTTCATTTTCGCCTTTAGTTGACGGACTTTCAATCTGGTCAAAGCTATTATATCTATGGCTCCAGAAAGTAGTGCACCAGCGTTTGTTAAGATTCTCGATCGTGCCATATTTTTCTTTCAGCCATTCACGGAACTTCGCCTGGCAGAGCGGGCAATGACATTCTCCGCCAAACTCGTTGGAGATATGCCACAGCATAACTGCCGGATGTCTGCCAAATCTTTCAGCTAATTTCTTATCAATTGCATGAACTTTTTCTCTGTATACCGGAGAGGTAAAGCAGTGATTATGTCTGCCTCCGAAGAATCTTCTGGTTCTGTCCGGATCCATACGAAGGACTTCTTCGTACTTGTCAGCCATCCATTTTGGTCTTGCCCCTGACGGAGTTGCAAGGATAGTATAGATGCCTTCTTTGTAGAGATTATTGATAATTTCCTCTAACCAGTCAAAGTTATATTTTCCCTCTTCTGGTTCAAGAACTGCCCAGGAAAAAATCCCTACAGATACAGTATTGATGTGTGCTTTTTTGAAATATTCAATGTCTTTTTGAAGAATATCCGGGCGGTCAAGCCACTGTTCCGGATTATAATCTCCACCGTGAAGGTAACGTCCGTATTTAATCTGTTTAGCCATTTTAGCTCCTCTTAAAGTCCTTTAAACACAAAGGAAAATTCCATCTTCTTGTCAGTTTTCAACAGGTATTCTTCGTGTGTACGAGCTCCCCAGCTGTCATCACCACCGATTCCCATCTGGTCTTTTGCAACACGTACAACAGTGTAATGAACCTCTGGAAGTTCATATGGATGCATTGCATTTTCCATCTCATGTGGTGTGTATGGAAGTGCTGAGAACATCATCGGGCCATTGTTTTCATCCATCTCAAAGAGCATTCCTCTGCCCTTGCGGTCAGTTACTTTTGCCCAGCGTACTTCTTCTTTTGCACCACATTCCTGTGGTACCATATATCTTGCGATATTGTCTGCAACTTTGTTTGCATAAATGCCAAGTTTTGCACCTTTCTTACGGTCTGCATAAGTTTCTGCCTCGCCAAGTCCATACCATTCTACACGGTCATAATCTGCGTTGAATTTAAAGATCACACCGAATTCCGGCATATCACCGAGTTCTTTAACAGGGTCATACGTAAGAGTTGTTTTCACTCTTCCATCACCGAAAACTTCATAAGAAAGCTTGCATTCGCTGGTCGGTGTAGTCGGCATGATGTAGGTATAAGCTACTTTTACAGACTTCTCATTCACTTCTACTTCTGGCATATTTGCCGGGCCATATGCTCCCTGTCTAAAGTCTTTGTGACTCAAGTACATGCTGGCAAGTTTCCACTGTCCGTAGCGCATTCCCATAAGATTTCCACAGTCATTGTCGGTTGGTGCACGCCAGAAATTCGGTTTCGGGATTGCCTCGATCATCTCTTTTCCGGCATATTTATAAGATACCAGACCTCCGTTTAATACAGAGAAAAGTACTTCAAAGTGTGCACCTCTGACACCGATATTGTGTGTGCTGCGGATCACTTTTACACCTTCCGGGCAGGTCTTTTTCGGTTCTTCAACCTGGTATACATACTGTCCAAAAGCTACCTCATGTCCTGCTTCTGCCCATGCTTTATCTTCTTTCAAATGGAAGGAAACCGTCACCGTATATTCGCCTGGTTTCTCTTCTTTTGCAAGCGGAAGTACATAAGTTTCTTCGCTTAATGGAGCAACTGCAGTTGCAAGAGAAGCCTTGTGGATCACTTTGCCATTCTTTGCAACAGTTACTTTGCAATCAAAAATATCTGTGCTTACAAACAGGTTTTTGTTGATGACTTTTACGCTGTCTGCACTGACTTCTGCAGTGATATTCTGGTAGTTGAATTTGACTTCCTGCATCTTTGGAGAAGCATCTCTGTTTCCGCCGTATGCGATACCATTTCCACTGAAGTTGTAATCTGTCGGACGTTCTCCGAAGTCACCACCGTATGCCTGGAATTCTTTGCCGTAGCGGTCTTTTTTGTAGATAGACTGGTCAATATAGTCCCAGATAAATCCCCCCTGATACTTCGGTTCTGCGTCTGTCAGATCTGTATATTTGTGCATTGCACCGCAGGAATTTCCCATTGCGTGGGTATATTCACAGCAGATAAACGGCTTGGAACTGTCTTTTGCAAGGAACTCCTTAATTGCTTCTACAGACGGATACATCTGGCTTTCCATGTCGCTGGTATCGTTATATCTGCGGTCGTGGCAAAGACCTTCATAGTGAACCAGACGGGTCGGATCTTCTTTGTGGAAGAACTGTGACATTTCAAAAATATCCTTGCCTCCGAAGGACTCATTTCCGCAGGACCAGATCAGGATCGCAGCGTGGTTTTTGTCTCTCTGGTACATGGAATTTGCACGATCAAGCATCATATCCAGCCATTCCGGTTTGTCATGCGGCACAACATAGGTGTAATCCTTCGTAAATTCAGCAACATCCCAGGAACCATGAGATTCAAGGTTTGTCTCATCGATCATATAGATTCCGTATTCATCGCAAAGCTGATAGATCAGGGATGCATCCGGATAATGGCAGGTACGGATTGCATTGATGTTGTTCTGTTTCATGATCTTAAGATCTTTGCGAAGCTCTTCTTCGGACACGTGTCTTCCACTCACAGAGCTGAATTCATGACGGTTTACGCCCTTGAATACGATACGTTTTCCGTTCATTGTCATGATACCGTCTTTCATCTCAAAACGACGGAATCCAACCTTCTGCGGAACTACTTCCTGAAGTTCTCCTGCCTCGTTATAAACCTCTAAAACAAGGTCATAAAGCTGCGGATCTTCTGCACTCCAGAGTACCGGATTTTCTACTTTCCAGGAATAAATTTCCTCTCCGTCGAGTGCTTTTTTATCTTCGATCACGGTCTCTCCATCTTTGGAAAGAGTGATCTTTACTGTACCTTTGCCCCAGGTATCTGTTCCGATCTCAAGTGCCGCTGTACTTAAAGTTTCGTCCGGGATTGCACGGATCTGAAGGTCATAAACATGAACCTCCGGCACGGTATAAAGATAAACATCTCTGTAGATTCCAGAGAAACGATAGAAATCCTGGTCCTCGCACCAGCTGCTTGCTGTCCATTTGAATACCTGTGCTGCAAGTTTGTTTTCACCTTCTTTTACATACTCGGTCAGTTCAAATTCTGACGGTGTAAAGGAGTCTTCACTATATCCTACAAACTGTCCGTTGAGCCATAATGCAATGCCGCTCTCTGCTCCCTGAAAAGAAATAAAGAGACGTTTTCCCTGCATTTCTTCCGGCACTTCGAAGTATTTCACATAGCTTGCAACCGGGTTAAAGTGCTCCGGAATCTCACCCGGATGAATGTCTTCGTGACCTTCCCACGGATACTGTACGTTGGCATACTGAGGTGCATCATATCCTTCCATCTGGATATGTGCCGGCACGCGGATATCATCCCAGTCCTTGCAGCAATAGTCTGCTTTTTCAAATCCTGGGATTGCACTTCCGTAGTTGCGGGCATAGTGGAATTTCCAGATTCCATTGAGGTCATAACGGAAGGAAGTTTCTTTTTCCTGCGCTTCCTCTCCATCTCTGTAATATGTATGGTCAGAATGCGCATCCATTCTTCTGTCCTTAAAATACTGTGGATCCTTTACTAAAGAATAATCAAAAGTTTTCATTCTTATCCTCCTGCGTTTTTATTTTTAAGCAAAAAAGGATGCCGCATAATCTGTCTGGGACATATTACGCAATATACCCACAGGCCCAAGCAGCATCCTTTTATTAAATTCATTGTTTACTTGACAGCACCGGTAATACCTTCTGCGAACTGTTTCTGCAGTACGAAGAAGACGATCATGGTCGGGATGGAACAGAACAATACGCCGCACATCAGCATACCATAGTCTGTTACATAACCTGTGATCAGGTTGGCGATCAACATTGGCATTGTCATTGCCTTATTATCTGTCATGATTACCTTCGGCCACAGGTAAGAGTTCCATGCGTTCATAAAGGTAATAACAGCTGCAGCTGCATATGTTGATTTCATGGTAGGAATGAACATCTGGAAGAAGATCCTTACTTCGCTCAGTCCATCAATACGAGCTGCTTCGATAATATCTACCGGGAATGATCTTGCGTTCTGACGGAACATCATGATCATAAATGGTGTAGAAATGATTGGAAGGATAAAACCAACTGCTGTATTCAGAAGTCCTGCTTTAGAGAACATTTTGAACAACGGAACCATAGTTGCAACCTGCGGAACCATCATTGCAAGAAGCAGCACGGAGAACAGTCTGTCTTTTCCTTTGTCATGATAAACTTCAAATCCATATCCTGCGATAGAGCAGATCAGAAGACAGATCACTGTGGTAAGGATTGCATAGAAAAATGAGTTTCCAAGTGCTCTCCACAGTGGCTGCTGAGATGTCAGATTATGGAAGTTTTCCATAAAATGACTTCCCGGAAGGATACGTCCACGGGATACATCTGTTGATGTATTTGTCGCAGCTGAGATCATCCAGTATAACGGGAATACAGAAATAAATGACACGATGATCAGAAAAATATAGGTAGGAATCAATCTTCTCTGAATGGCTGATTTGTTTTTCTTAGTCACGTGTATCACCTACTTTCAAGTTGATAAATGCAAGCACAGCTACCATGATGAATATGATAAATGACATTGCTGATGCATATCCAAAGTTCGGTACGTTTATAAAGCATGTGTTGTAAATATAGTGGGACATTGTGATTGTGGAGTTTGCCGGGCCACCTTTTGTCAGGTTGACAGACTCATCAAACAACTGCAGTGTACCATTGATTGACATGATGAAGGTCATGATAATTGTCGGTTTCAGAAGCGGAACAGTGATCTTCCAGAAAGTCTTCCAGCCGTTGGCACCATCGATCTTTGCTGCTTCATATACAGAATATTCAATATTCTGAAGACCAGCAAGATAGAATACCATGTTGTAGCCTGTCCATCTCCAGATCAGAGCCAGGATGATCACGATCTTGGCACTGGTGGAATTTCCCAGGAAGTTGTAGCCGGTTGATAAGATTCCAAGTTTAATCAGGATACTGTTGATCAGACCATCTGTTGCAAACATGGAACGGAAAATCAGTGAGTAGGAAACCAGGGATGTTGCACATGGAAGAAATACACATGTACGGAAAAATCCTCTGAGTTTCAGATCTTTGTTATTTAAAAGCTGTGCCAGAAGAATTGCCAGTATCAGCATGATCGGCACCTGAATGATCAGATAAAGAAACGTATTTACAATAGACTGCTGGAATACTTTATCTGCGAGAATACGCTTGTAGTTACTGAAGATCGGATCTGCAAATCTCATGTTTGCGCCTGCTCCGGTCTGCAGTGAAATAATGAATGCACGGATCATCGGATAGAAACTCATGACTGCGATCATAATGGATGCAGGTGCAAGGAAAAGCCATCCTGCAGTTCTCTGTTTTGCAACCAGAGTCATACCTTTTTTCCTGGAATTCATATGAACTCCCCCTTTCAAAACTTGCTGCCGTTTCCGGCAACTGTAACTCTTAACATAAGACAGGGGACTGCAAGCAGTCCCCCGCGCTCACGTAAATTTACTTATTTCAGTTTCACTTAATATCCAGAGGACTATTCAGTCATCTTGAATGCCAGTGTATCCTGTGCTTCCTGAAGAGCATCTTCTACAGATGTACCATTTACGATATTAACAACTGCTGTGTTGACACATTCTCTTGCTTCATAGTGATACGGTGTTTTTGTGAACTCCGGAATATGAGAAGAGTATTCTACGATTGTGGAGAAGATTGGCTGTCCGTTAAAGAATTCGTTTGGCTCATTGTAAACTTCAGATTCACCAGCCGGCAGATAACAGGAGATTGCACCTGATGCCGGAAGGATTGCATCATAGAAGTCTGTGCTGGAACCAAATGTGCTTGCAAGGAAATCTTCTGCGAGCTCTACGTTCTTGCAGTTGGATGTGATATACCAGGAAGAACCACCATTGTTTGCATAGTTTGTAGCTGTATCAACGTCGTCAACCTTAGGCATTGTTGTGATTTCCCAGAGACCTTTCTGATCTTCTGTAGACATCAGAGTAGCTGTGATCCAGTTACCATTTACGATACCAGCAGCCTCGCCGCCTGTGATTGTTGCGATATATTCATCCCAGTTGTTTACAAGTTTAACAACATCGTTTTTAACAAGGTCTACATAAAGGTTGATGCATTTTTCTGCAACATCGTTTCCAACGATATAAGCTTCGCCGTCTTCATTTACGAAGTTAGCTCCACAGGACTGCATCATCATCATCAGAGTATCGCCGCCTGTAGCTTCGCTTGTAAGGAGGTATTTACCTGTTTTTTCATGAAGGTCTTTACCGATTTCCATGAATTTGGACCATGTGATGTCTGTCAGATCATCCAGTGTATATCCAGCTTCTTCGAGGATATCTGTACGATAGCATGCAATAACAGCACCGTTATCAAACGGAACACCATAATGTGTGTCATCTACCATGGAGTAGGACTGTTTCAGTTTTCCGAAATCATCCCAGTTAACATCCATGTCTTTCAGGTCTGTGAAAGCATCCGGATAGCTCTTCAGATATTTCTGATAGCTGTTGTCCTGCATCAGAACGATGTCCGGAAGTGTGCTGTAGTCACCAGCGTTAGCTGCTGTTGTAAGTTTTGTCTGGCAGTCGTCAGAAGATGTTTCAATAACGTCTACTGCGAATCCTTCGTGATCTTTTGCGTACTGCTCACCAGCCATCTGCATGGATTTGATGTTGAAGTTCTGGTCCCATGCCCATACTGTCAATGTGTTGTCATCTCCGGAATCAGCGGAAACAACGGTTGCTGTTCCTGCAAAAGATGCAGCCATAACGCCTGTCAGTAATACTGCAAGTAATTTTTTCTTCATGAATGTGTCCTCCTTTTATTAAGCGTATTCTCTTTTCCGAATTGCTTATGAACCAATTATAGCATCCCGTTTTTTGATATAGTTTGCATAACCGCACATATAATGTGCATTTTCAACCATTTTATATATTTTGCACTATTACACGTACATAAAATTGTATTTTTTGTTCGTTTTTCGCATTCTCACGATTTTTGTCGTATTATTTTGATGAAAAAAATCCTCTCTTTTTGACAGAATGTATATTTTTCTTATCTTCAAGAGAGGTGTTTGTTCTTATTTCATAAATTTTCTATTCATTTTTTGTACATATTTCACAGAATTTTGCTGTTTTTATGCAAAATAGACTTTTTCCGGATGCTGTGTCTTTATTGTGTGCAGCATCTCCTCTGTGAGATCGAGAAGCAATTTGATCTTTCGTCCATCTTCTTTGATGATCATCGTGTAATACGGAGTATTGTCATCATAAGAGGTATAATCATATTTTTTCAGCTGCTCCGTACCACCGTTTTTTTTATATTTAGCAACACTTTCGTGCCAGTGCGGCGCAACGACTTCCAGCTCCTTCAGCTCCAGTACATGGGCAGTCTTACGATACTTTTTGCCATAGATCACATCAATGCTGAGCTGATCATTTTCCAGGGTATACTCATAATCCTTCTGGCTGAAAATATCAAACACAAAATAAAGCGCTGCAAGAAGAAATCCTGCCAGCATAAAAGACTGAGATATTGCGATTCCCATGATCACAAAGATCACCGCAAACAAAATCATTACTTTCCGGAGAACTCCGGACATGCTTTTTTTCTTTCGGGAGACCTGCTCCACAATCTTATAGTCGTACATATAAATGATTCCTTTCTGTTTTTCTACCATCCTTTTTCTGAATGAATATCAAATCGCAGAAGCTGCTGTTCATAGCTTTCCGGACGTTTCCGCCATTCGAGAGGAGTGACTCCCATCAGCTGTTTAAAGTTTCTGTTGAATGTCGAGTTTGTCGTAAACCCACATTTGTGAGCAACATCCGCAACCGGGGCATCTGTGGTCTCCAGAAGTTCACATGCCGCGTAGACACGTACGGTATTAATATATTCCAATGGGCTCATCTTCATGTAGGAAGTAAAAACTCTCCGGAAATGTGTCTCACTGATATGACAGATATTCGCCAGATCCTCTACTTTGATATCCTCCATGTAGTGATATGATACATAATCCAGCACACTGGTGATCATATTGGTAAGCTTACCGGCATTTTCCGCAACCTTATCCTCTCCTGAATCTCTGTTTAACCGGGCAATTTCTACCAGAAGTGCCGCAAGCACTCCCTTTGCTTCCTCCAGAAAAAATTCTTCACCATCTCTCATGATATCCAGAATCTTGTGGATTTTTTTCGAGATAGACAGGTTCTCCTTCTCTTCAAAAAACAAAGCCCTGGAATAGATACGCTGGATCACCTTTTCTGCCTTGACCGGATTATCCAGGAATTTTTTCATGAATCCTTCAACGTCTATAAACAGATATTCCCATTTACTGACCGTCCCGATATCGCTGTTTGTTGTGTGTGGATAGTTCGGCGGAATCACTGTAACGATACCTCCATAGAAGCGCTTTTCCTCTTCACCCAACACCATATGTCCATCGCCACCATAACAGTATCCGATTTCAAGATAATTATGAAAGTGAAGATAATCCACATCATTCCCGTAATTCTGGACCCACTTCTGTCCAAGAAGCGCCAGGATCGGACTTCCCGCTGACATCTGGTAATATCGGAACTCCATCTTCGGTTTTCTTTTTTTGGCCATTTTATCGCCCCGTTTCAGATATTTATCCGTCTATTGTACTATATATTTTCCAACAAAAAAAGATTACCTTTTACAATTTCGGTAATCTTTTTCTGTCATTATATTTTAATTATTATTTATTTTTATTAACCATTTCTCCGACCACATAGCACAGAGCTGCAACAACCATACCATTGATGGATGCAATTCCCCATGTCACTACGTTTGCTACGATCGCACCAAGAATAACTCCGGCAACTGCAAACCAGTTGACTGTTACAATCTTAATGGTATCTGTATCGTAAGCCTTTTTATTCATGAAATAAGAGATTACCAGGATGATACCAACCGGCGGCAGTGTACAGTTCAGGATGTTCAGCCATCCGCAGAAATTGTAGTACAGCCATACAGAAAGCAATGTTCCGATAACACCGGAGATCAGAACCATCGGTTTCTTTCTCTTATTGAAAATGTTTGCAAGGCCAAGTCCTGCTGTATACAGAGCATTGTCATTTGTTGTCCAGATATTTAATCCCAGAACCAGGATTGCAAGATAGAACAGATTCAAACGAATCATAACTTCAAAAATATCATTTCCGCCAACAAAGATATAAGAGATAGCTCCAAAGAAGAACATCAGGGAGTTTCCGATAAAGAAAGCAACTACTGTTGCGATCGTTCCCTGTTTACCATTTTTTGCAAATCGTGTGAAGTTCGGTGTTGCAGTTCCTCCTGATACAAAAGAACCAATTGCAAGTCCTGCGCCGCCGATGACACTCAGAGAACCGCTGGATTTGGCAAACTGATCAACGATCGTTCCATCTCCCTGCTTAACTGCCATGATCATTGCCACTGTTCCAAGAATTGCGACAAGCGGTACGGCAATATAACTGATCACGGTAAGAGACTTGATTCCAAAATATGCAGATGCAGTCATACATGCTCCTGCGATCAGGATCAGCACCCATTCTACCGCAGTGCTTCCGCCAAAAAGTTCACGTGCTACCGGAATTGCAAACATTGCAATACCTACGCCAAACCATCCAATCTGTGTAAAACTTGTCAGCGCAGAAGAAATATAAGAACCTTTTTCTCCAAACGCTCTCTTGGAAAGCAGGTCAAGACTTAAGCCTGTCTCTGCACCTACATAACCAAGCAGACCTGTGTAAATACCAAGGATCGCACCACCCAGAAGGAGAGCTTTGATAAATCCCCAGAAGTCCAGTCCTGCTGCCATTTCCTGGCCTACCCACATACTTGCAGAAAAGAAAGTAAATCCAAGCATGATCATAAACATTGTCACAAATCGGCGTCTGCTCCACTTCGGAACTGCGCACTCTGCAAAGTCAATATCCACCTTTCCCTGCTCTGCGCTGTTCGCTGTTGTCATTTTTTCACTCATTTGTTCTCCCCGTTTTTCCTTAATCTAAAATATATTTTCGCAGTGCGCCCGTAAATTCACCGATACGTTGCTCTGCGAGTTCTTTTAATGTGATATCTTTCATACTTTCGATGTATCCAAGTTCCTGACGATACAGCCATTTTGCATCTGCCGGGCGAACCTTCTGATAGTGGTTTGCCTTGATCCAGTCTTCATAGCTGATCGGAGTAGGATAACCAAGTTTCTCATCCAGAAGCTCTTTGAAATCGATCTTGTCAGCTCTTTCTTTGATTCCTTCCCAAAATTCCAGAACCTCTTCTACATGCTCATGGATCTCATAACGTCTTGCACCGCCATCATAGATGATACATTTTTCAAAAAGAGGACTGCACATGGAAAGTGTTTCTCTTCTGAATTCAGGCGCAACAATACCACCCTTCCAGTAGAAATCCACATCCGGAAGGTTGATTCCGGAAACACCTTTATCCTGGTATGTGCTGAAGATTCCTTCATAATAAACAGTGATAAAGCCTTCGAACTCCGGCCAGAATTCACGGATCTCTGCAGTAAGCTTCTCAAGGATATCGATTCCCTTGGTTCCGCCGATTGTAAAAATAATAATATTACGGAGTCTTGCGCCATGATCTCTGTAAAAATCAGTCACATAGCGAAGGCAGTGGATCAGAGTCTCTCCACTTGCAATGATGTCACCGATCATCAGTGTGCTGTCCGGCACCATAGTAAGTTTGCTGTACTTAATCTCCAGACCTGCGATCTCTTCTTTTTCAAATACACGCTCACTGGAAAGAAAGCTGATATCATGAACACGGATATGCTCTCTGTAGCATGCCTCTTCCAGAGGATAGTTCAGCGCGCCTCTAAGAATAGAAAGAATATTTGCTGTCGTAACCTTCTTCTGTTCCTTCAGATAATAAAGCATCTGAGAAGTCGAAGAAACAAGGCAGTTGTATACCTCATAACCTACTATTTCCGGTGTATTCAGAAGCTTTCTTGATTCTGCTTCAGAAATAACATAATACTCATTTTCATAATCTCCGCCTTCCAGACGATAGCAGGCAACACCCTGCTCATCGAACTCCGGCACCAAAACTACATTGTCCCAGTTTTTCATCTGTACCTTTTCCCTTCCTGTGTATTTTCCCTTGACCTTTGTAACTTATGAATTTACATAACAAAACATCTTACAAAAGAGTATGATGAACTGCATGGATTGTCAAGTAGAAAAAGCATTTCCGACCACTATATTCATAAAAAAGATCCCCCTGCCATCACTGGCATTGAGATCTTTTTTATTTCCAGTCTTCTGACCGGTTTATATCGCTCCCAGAATTTCTCTGGCGTTATTGATCCGTTCTTCGGATGGCGGTCTGACGCCTTCCAGCGGATAAGGAATTCCCAGCTGTTCCCACTTAAATACACCGAGTGTATGGTACGGAAGCACTTCGACTCTCTCCACTGTTTTTAAAGTATGGATAAAATCTGCAAGCCTGTGGAGATACTCATCTTTATCGCTGCCTCCCGGAACCAGTACGTGGCGAATCCACATCGGTTTTCCCATATCTGACAATTTCCGTGCCATTGCCAGAATACTTTTGTTGGACTGTCCTGTAAGCTTGATATGTTCTTCTTCATCAATCTGCTTGATGTCGAGAAGAACAAGATCAGTATACTTCATAAGCTCCAGCCATTTAGAATAAAAAGGTTCTTTTTCTGTATAAGGATTGGCACTGGTATCAAGAGTTGTGTGAACTCCTGCTGCCTTTGCCTGACGGAAAAGTTCTGTCAGGAAATCAATTTGGAGAAGCGGTTCTCCTCCGCTCACAGTGATTCCACCTTTGTTACCCCAGTAATTCTTATAGCGAAGAGCCTGTTTCAGAAGCTGAGACGGGGTGTACTGCTGCCCCTCTCCCATTTTCCAGGTGTCCGGATTATGGCAGAACTGGCAGCGCATTGCACATCCACTCAGGAATATCACATATCTGACGCCCGGTCCGTCTACTGATCCGAAGCTTTCCAGAGAATGGACATATCCTTTGATTTCTTCACTCATTATTACATTCTGTCGTGGCAGGTTCTGGCGATAACATCCAGCTGCTGCTCTCTTGTAAGGTCGATGAATTTAACTGCATATCCGGATACACGGATTGTAAAGTTTGCGTACTCTTCTTTTTCCGGATGTTCCATTGCATCGATCAGTTTTTCTTTACCAAATACATTAACGTTGAGGTGATGAGCACCCTGGTCAAAGTATCCGTCAAGTACATGAACAAGGTTCTCTGTACGTTCTTCTTCTGTATGTCCCAGAGCATCCGGGTTGATGGTCTGAGTATTGGAGATTCCGTCAAGGGCATCTTCATAGTCCAGTTTTGCAATAGAGTTGAGGGAAGCAAGAAGTCCGTTCTGCTCTGCGCCGTAGGACGGGTTAGCACCAGGTGCCAGCGGCTCGCCTGCTTTTCTTCCATCCGGAAGGGATCCTGTAGCTTTACCATAAACAACGTTGGATGTGATGGTAAGGATAGAAGTAGTAGGTTTTGAATCACGATAGGTATGGATATGTTTCAGTTTCTCAAGGAATGTAGAAAGCAGTGTTGTTGCGATCTCATCTGCTC
>OLSO01001069.1_pt1 | contig 23301 bp, 21 predicted proteins | sample 1672441 | NCBI WGS metagenome assembly OLSO01 (sample SAMEA3136686, study PRJEB25190) | human gut metagenome | biome: human gut; feature: human-associated habitat; material: faeces | place: Austria | collected 2013 | reverse complement strand
TGGAAGCAACACAGTCAAACCATCCCATACGTCTCGGACGGCCTGTAGTAGCACCGAATTCACCGCCATCACCACCGCGTCTTCTCAGCTCATCTGCCTCATCTCCGAAGATTTCGGATACAAAAGCACCTGCTCCTACTGCACTGGAATAAGCCTTGCATACTGTAACGATCTGTTTGATCTCATACGGAGGAATACCTGCTCCTACTGCACCGTATCCTGCCAGTGTAGAAGAAGAAGTAACCATCGGATAGATTCCGTGATCCGGATCCTTCAGAGAACCAAGCTGACCCTCTAACAGAACTTCTTTACCTTCTTTTAATGCATTCCACAGATACAGGGAAACATCACATACATATGGCTCTACCATCTTCTTGTATTCCATCAATTCTTCGAAAAGCTTGTCCGGATCAAGAAGAGGTTTATGATACAGATGTTCCAGTGTGATATTCTTGGTTTCGCATACACTCACAAGTTTCTCTTTCAGATGTTCTTCATCGAAAAGTTCACTTACCTGGAAACCGATCTTCGCATATTTGTCAGAATAGAACGGTGCGATACCGGATTTGGTGGATCCGAAAGATTTACCGCCCAGACGCTCTTCCTCATACTGATCGAAAAGGATGTGATAAGGCATAACCATCTGTGCTCTCTCAGAGATCAGAATCTTCGGAGCCGGAACGCCTCTGCTTACCACTTCATTGTACTCTTTGAAAAATACAGGGATATTCAGGGCAACCCCGTTTCCGATCACGCTTGTTGTATGGTCATAGAACACACCTGACGGAAGAGTATGAAGCGCAAATTTACCATAATTATTTACAATTGTATGGCCTGCATTTGCACCACCCTGAAATCTTACAATAATGTCTGCTTTCTGAGCAAGTGTATCGGTAATCTTGCCCTTACCTTCATCACCCCAGTTAGCACCAACAACTGCTTTTACCATAACTTTAATTCCTCCTGCTTAATGAGCTGAATTTTATATTATACATTAATTTCTGCCTTGATTCCCAGCATCTCTTTATGAGAATCCAGGATTGGCTGAACTACCTGACTTACAAATCTCTCGGTCTGTTCTTTCGCACGTCCTGTGTATTTCGCAGGATCCATGGATTTCTGCAGTTCTTCCAGAGTAAGGTTGAATGCAGGGTCTGTCGCGATCAGTTCCAGAAGGTTATTATCTTTACCTTCTACCTTCACTGTCTTACCGGCTTCCATAGAAAGCTCACGGATGCGTTCATGAAGTTCCTGACGGTCTCCGCCTGCCTTTACAGCATCCATCATGATATTCTCGGTAGCCATAAACGGAAGCTCTGCCAGCATATGTTTCTCGATGACTTTCGGATAAACCACAAGGCCGTCTACCACATTCAGACACAGATCCAGGATTCCGTCAATAGCCAGGAATCCTTCCGGAATGCTCAGGCGTTTATTCGCAGAATCATCCAGGGTTCTCTCGAACCACTGTGTAGCGGAAGTGATCGCCGGATTCAGGGCATCTACCATTACATATCTGGAAAGGGAAGCAATACGCTCACTTCTCATCGGATTTCTCTTATATGCCATAGCAGAGGAACCGATCTGGGATTTCTCGAAAGGCTCTTCCACTTCTTTCAGATGCTGAAGAAGGCGGATATCATTGGACATCTTATGAGCACTTGCTGCGATTCCTGCGAGTACATTCAGTACACGGGTGTCTACCTTACGGGAATAAGTCTGTCCGGATACAGGATAGCACTCCTTGAATCCCATCTTCTGTGCGATCATCGGATCGATCTTATCGATGGTCTCCTGATCCCCCTCAAAGAGTTCAAGGAAACTTGCCTGTGTTCCTGTTGTTCCCTTGGAACCAAGAAGTTTCATTGTGCTTAACACATATTCCAGGTCTTCCAGATCAAGAAGAAATTCCTGGGTCCAGAGTGTGGCACGTTTTCCCACTGTAGTAGGCTGTGCAGGCTGGAAATGTGTGAAAGCCAGTGTGGGCTGTGTTTTATATTTATCTGCAAAAGAAGCAAGCTCTGCAATTACATTGACCAGTTTCTTACGTACAAGCTTCAAGGCTTCTGTCATAACGATAATATCGGTATTATCACCTACATAACAGGAGGTTGCTCCCAGATGGATGATTCCTTTCGCTTTCGGACACTGCACTCCATATGCATATACATGAGACATTACATCATGACGCACCTGACGTTCACGTTCCTTGGCAACCTCATAATTAATGTCATCTGCGTGAGCCTTCAGCTCATCGATCTGCTCCTGTGTAATGTTAAGACCAAGTTCCTTCTCTGTCTCAGCAAGAGCAATCCAAAGTTTTCTCCATGTGCGGAATTTCATATCCGGAGAAAAAATATACTGCATTTCTTTACTTGCATAACGCTCTGATAAAGGACTTACATATCTGTCTGTACTCATTATTCACTCTCCTGTTTTTTCTTATAGCAGTCAGGTAAAATATTATGATATTTTCCATAACCGCTATTAGGTTGATTATATCCTTTGAAATTATATAACATCATTCCCCTAAAAGCAACCACAAAAAGCCTATCCCTGATGGAATTTTCCAAGAAACTCCTTCATTCGCGCATGTTCTGATGCAAATACTTCCTGTGAGGTTCCCTCCACTGCGATCAGTCCTTTGTCCATAAAGATGATATGGTCTGAAATATCTCTGGCAAAAGTCATCTCATGAGTAACAATTACCATGGTAATGTGCTCTGCTGCCAGATCCTTGATAACCTTCAGGATCTCTCCTGTCAGCTCCGGATCCAGGGCGGAAGTAGGTTCATCGAAGAACAGGATCTTCGGATTCATGCACAGAGCCCTTGCAATGGAAACTCTCTGCTGCTGGCCCCCTGATAACTGGAACGGATAAGCATTCTCCCTGTCTGACAGCCCCATCTGTTTCAGCAGGACTCTGGCCTGGGTATAAACTTCCTCTTTCTTTCTTTTCTGTACCCGGATCGGTGCATCTGTAATATTCTTTAATACGGAGAAATGGGGAAACAGGTTAAAGTTCTGAAATACCAGTCCCACATCCCCCTGTTTGATGATCTCACCGCTGTCCGGTGTCTCAAGTCCTGTGGCACACCGAAGCAGAGTGGACTTGCCGGATCCGGAGGGACCGATGATACTTAATACCTCTCCCTCTTCCACTTCAAGTGAAATATCCTTCAGCACCTCAAGACTGCCGAAGCTCTTTTTTATGTGCTTCATTTCAAATAATTTCATAAAACATTCCTCTCAACTCCAGAGCGTATTTGAAAAATCATTCCCGCAATCTGCAGAAAGCCTTTCTCAAACATGCTCTACCGGTAATAGTTCAGCTTCTTCTCGATCTTGTCCATGACAATGGCAACGATCAGGTTAAATACAAAATAAAATACTGCTGCGATCACGAAAGGCATCATGGTAGTCTGCGCACTTGCGATCTGCTTGGCAATGGTAAACATCTCTGCTACCGCTACAACGAAAGCCAGCGAAGTATCCTTGACCAGTGTGATGACTTCATTTGTCACAGACGGAAGGATGCGTTTCACTACCTGCGGAAGGATGATCCTGAAAAAGGTCTGCGCCTTACTATATCCCAGGATCTTCGCAGCCTCATACTGTCCTGTGGAAATTGATTCAATACCACCTCTGTAAATCTCTGCAAAATAAGCAGCATAGTTGATGCTGAACGCAATAAATACTGCGATCAGGCTGTATCCCATGGAAATGCGGATACCGAAAATAAAATATGGTCCGAAATATACAACCATCAGCTGCAGCATCAGAGGTGTTCCACGCATAATGGAAATGTATGCTGACACGATTCCCCTGATCACCGGATTTTTGGACATTCTGCCGAAACAGATCAGCAGTCCCAGAGGCAGTGAAAACACCAGTGTCACTACAAAAATTTCTACTGACACTACCATACCGCCGGCAAGCTGCTGGAGCATTACACTTAAAGACATGTCTTTTCCTCCTGAAAAATTTTTCTCCTGTACAGTAAGAAAAGAGGGTGCACATAAAATGTACCCTCTGTTTCTTTTTATAATCCGGAAAGGCTTTATCCTTTCCTCTTGTATGTTTTATTCTGCTTTTGTTTCTTCTGCTGTATCATCTGCTTTTTCTTCGGAAGCATCATCTGCTGTCTCATCTTCGGCAGCGTCTTCCTTATCTGCGTCTTCGTCACCGATGCAGAGCATATCAGCAACTTCATATTTCTCAGCCAGCTTGTCTACTTCTCCGGCATCATAAAGTTTCAGGACTTCAGCCCATACAGTATCCTTCAGATCATCATTGCCTTTCTTGAATCCAATTCCATACTGCTCACTCTGGATCGGCTCGTCAAGAATAATGTATTTACCCTCTTCTCTCTGGGAAAGCTGATACTTCGCAACTCCGATATCTACTGCAATGGCATCAGCCGCACCGGAATCCAGGTTCATGAATGCGGTGTTGTAATCCGGGTTCTCTGTAAGGGAACCGAAGCTTGCTGTAAGATCCTTATTATCATCACTGTTTAATGCATCCAGTGCTGCAGAAGCTGCCTGAACGACTACGTTCTTTCCTGCCAGATCATCCAGCTTCTCAATCTTTGAATCGGCAGCAACTACCATTACCTGCTCATTGTTCAGATATGGGTCCGACCATGTATAATCATCTTCACGTCCGTTGATGGTAAAGCCATTCCAGATGCAGTCAATAGAACCGGAATTCAGTTCCATATCCTTGGAATCCCAGTTAATAGGCTTCTTTACAAGTTCCCATCCGAGATTGTCACATACTTCCTGTGCCAGATCCAGGTCGAAACCTACATAGTCTCCGTTGTCATCCTTATATCCGAAAGGCGGATACTCCGCATCAAATCCTACTGTTAATGTTTTATTCTCAGCGTCTGCATATACGGAAACAACGCCTGCCATCATAGAAGCTGCCATTGTACCTGCCATGATTACTGCTAATGCTCTCTTCTTCATGATAAACTCTCCTCTTTATCTGTTTTGTTGTTTACCACATAGTCACTCTACCATGTGAAAGTATGTGTTAATCCTAACACATGGATCTGTAGCTGTCAAGCATAAGAATCCGGTTTCTTTCAGGATCCGGTACTTCTGTGATAATCTCTGGCCAGTTTTTCAAGCATGACATCCAGACTGTCTGTTTCTGCCTGTTTCTCAGGGATCTTCGAGAAATGGTTCAGTGCTTCACGAATTTCTGATCTTAATTCTTCACTGATCTTCAGTTCTTTCAGGCGATGGGCATATTCCTCTTTACTGCGGATGCTACGGTATGCCAGAAGATATGCTTTCAGTGCTTTTTCATTCTCTGTGCCTGAACGGCTGTATGCATTCCAGAAACATTCCATGGCTTTTTCCATCTGGAAAAGATAACTGTAGGCACAACCCAGATTGTACATGATCCGGACTTCCAGTCCGTCCCGTTCTTTACTGAAATCCGTCTGATCCAACAGTTTCTGATAAACGCGGATCGCATTTACATACATCCCGTTCTCTACCAGTGCATCTCCTTTTCTTTTTTTTCTGATGGCTGTACTTTCTTTATTCAGTTCTGTAAGCCGACCATTCAGCGCTTTCAGTTCCTCATAGGTCAGATAATTGATCTCCTTGAACACAGGGTACAGGATCTCTTCTGCTCCTGCCTCCCTCTCCATTACCTGGCGCAGCTTTGATGCCAGCTGGGTAAGTTCCAGCTCCTCTGCCAGCCATTTGCACAGATCTTCATTGATGATCGTCTGATCCACCAGATAAAGGTTATGATACAGATAATAGCAAAGTTCTTCTATGGTATAAATATTGGTACTGATACTCTCTACGAAATAGGGATGCTCTGCCTTCTTTGTCTGACATAAAATATATCCACTCATCCTCTCGTCTCCTTTACCATTCTACTGTCTCTGTCCAGACCTTACCGCTGGACGGAAACATTTCCCCGAACCCCAGATCTTTCACCGTTACCCTGCATTCTTTCTGGGATACATACTGAAGTTCCAGTGACAGCCTTGTAGTCTTATTGGGACGGGGTGGAATTCCCGGCAGCATCATGCCTACCCGTCTTTTCTCCGGATTCTCAAAAGTGCTGATAGTAAATACCAGTTCTTCCGTGTTATCCAGGATCAGCTCGCAGGATGCCTTGCAGTCATACCAGTTGTTTCCTGCCTGAATCAGTGGATAATATGTGGGGGAACCCATCACTCTCATTTCCATTCCCACATCTGCCATGACCAGAGAATCACTTAAGAAACGATATCCCTTCAGTGATTTATCCTCCAGTCTTTCTTTGCCTGCTTCACAGGCGCCTCTGGCAAACAGGTTATTTCCATAATATACCTTGCGTTTCTGATAACACAGAAGCTTCACAGACTGCACTGCCCAGTCCTGAGAAAAGCCCTCTCCTGTGATCTGAATGCTGGAATACAGATCTTTTCCCAGTGTCTTCTGGGCGAAGCGATAAAACTCTGTATCTCGTTCCTCTTCCTCCATGGGAAGTTCTGTCTCCACCGGATCTTCCAGTTTCACCAGTACCGGTCTGGTACCGCCGTTTAGTGTTAATTTACGGAATATCACTTTCTCAGGGGTAAATGCATACCAGGCTACACTGCGGTTCCAGATCTCTTTCTTCTGGGAGAGCACATAATAATAGAAACTCTCTGCATAATCCTGGAGCATATATTTATCATTGGGAAATCCCAGGCTCTCAAAAGCCTTCTGGAAATTCTCCACCTGAATATCTCCAAGTTCCGGAAGTGTAACGATCACGCATTTCGTATTTTTTACCAGCTCAGTGATCCCCAAGAACTTAAGCATTCCGTTCAGAAACTGTGCCAGAAGTCCCCAGGGTTCAGTTTCTGTCCCTGCAACCATGACTTTCTCCCGTTTCTGACAGATCCCGTAAAGGTCATCGATCATGATCCCGCCTTTTTCCCTGGCAAAATATTCAGCTTCCAGTCCTACACAGTAATCCTTCTGTTCCACTCTCCGACAAAGACAGGTAGGCGCTTCATACTGGCTGCCTCCGACCTTCATGGACAGAGAACGGGGTTCTCCGGCCTTTCGGTCATAATAACAAATCTGGGAATGCTCTTTTCCAAAATCAATTCCCACTATCAAATCACGGATTTCGTTCATCTGTTCCTCCTGTCCTTACTGCTCGTCTGATTCCTTTTCGATCACAAACATCTCTTCCACATACTGCTCCTGGCGGAGATATTTTTTCACCTGTTTTAAAACTTCCTGTTCTTTATCCAGTCTGCGTGCAGAAAGCATCTGATTGATCAGCTGATACCTGCTCACCGGGATTTCCTCTACCTTGTTCATGATGATCACTCTCTCCTGGGTCTGGTGAACCTTTCCGTTCACTTCGGTCCGGAAATAGTACCTGAGGGATTCCCCGTAAAACAGCGTAAAGGTTTTCATAAATATTCCTTCATATAAGTTATGCAGAGGTTCTGTCTGATATTGCAGTTCTCTGCCAAGTCCCGTATCCAGCGCATAGTACAGTGTTACCCTGGCCGCCGGATCTGTATGGTACTCCACGAAGGTCTTATCATCTAACTGATACTGGGTTTTCAGCTGTGCAGGAAGTCTTCTGAAAAATGCAAACTGAAGATCTTTCTTCATGCATTTCTGCAAAATCTCCTGCTCCATTGCAAACTGTTCCTCAGACAGATCTTTATCCCTGGAAAGGGATTCAAACAGCGCCAGCCTGCAGATGAAATTCACAGGCCATTTCTGTCTGTATGCAGTTTCCAGCTCATTTCTTACGAAAATGCTCATAGGATATTCCCGTACAAATACTCCATATGAGATCTGGGTAAGATATGCGCCGATGATATATTCCTTTCCCGCATGTTTCACATAGTCTTCCAGGATCTTCTCTCCGTCCTTGCGGTAATCAGAAGTAAACATCAGAATGCCCAGCAGTTTCTCCTCGAAATCATAAGTATCCATTTCAAATCCCCGGGCACTTTTCCATACAGCCAGCAGGTCATCTACAGGGCCATAGCGGTAATCCATCAGGTATTTCAGGATCACTTCGTCATATTTACCCATACGGTAAACATCCGATGCCAGCGCCAGCAGTTCTTCATCCTCTGCCATATCACAGCGGATCAGCATTCTGCTTGTAAGTTTCAGAAGACTTTCTATACTGAGTCCTTCATATCCCAGTTCCGAGATCACAGACATGGCCTGTACGTACAGCCCTCTTTCAATAAGGAGTTTCAGAAGTCCGGTGCGGTCTACCGCCGCATAGGCTCTGTAATCCATCTCCTTCAGATAATCATCCAGATCCTCCCCTCTGACATTCTCCCCGTAGTATTTCAGAAGTTTCTTCCTGATATCCTTCTGATATTCCGGTGAAAATTTCTCATCCTGTGGAATCCTGCGAAAAATATCCAGCCCCCTGCGGTCAGGTTCCGTACTTTCACAATAATGGAGGATCAGTCCTGTATCTTCTGCTTTCTGCTCCAGCGCATGATCCACCATCTCCCGCTCATCGAACAGTTTCTTTACATTATAATCCACAGTAGAACAGTAGCGTCTCTGCTGATTATCCTGAAACAGTATCACAGCATCCCCTGTATAGATTCGCGGATATGCGATCCCATGAATGCACGGATATTTTTCCTCACTCTCCAGCTGTTCATGGCGCACAATGATCCACCGGATCTTCTTATCATCGCAGTACAGCCTGTTTGTAAACATCTTTCCGGCGATCAGTTCTGCCTGTCTCCGGTTCTTAGGACAGCTTAAAAATTCCTGATACAGTACTGCATAATTCTCATTCATTTTCCCCTCATTTGCCTTGCGCATGGCAAAGATCTTCATATGATCTCTGTAGTCATGGTAAGTCTGAGGCTGTTTCTCTTTATTATTTATGATACTTGCATAAATAAAGGCTTTTTTATCATCCCCGAGGGAAGTATTATTATACGTAAAATACATCAGCAGAGTCTTGGGCAGTTCTCTCTGATAAGAAGTGTCCATAGTCTCCACATAATATTCATACAGCCTGGTCAGACGAAGACCATGTTCCACTGCCAGTGAAAACCAGCGGAAATATTCCGGCTCTCTGGGATTTCCCAGCATGATATAACGGCAGATCGCTTCCAGGGTATCGTCAGAAGGAAACGCCTCATAGCCCATGGCCATGGCACGGTACATGCTTCTGTTAAATTCCCTTTCATATCCTGTGAGATAGGCAAAACGCATGATCAGTTCCTCTTTAAGGATCCCTTCTTTCCCTGCAAGGAGAAATACCTGTGCCCAGAAACTGCTCATTCTGTGAAGCAGGGACATATCCTGACTGATATATTTCCATGCTTCCAGATAAAGAAGAGGATTCCTGCAGCCTTTCTCAAACTGTTCTTCCAGCATAAATACAGTTCTGGAAGGTGACTGTGTAAGCTCTCTGTCTGTCTGAAGCCTGATCCAGAAGAGAAGGAAGCTGTCTTCTTTCTGCATATAAAAATTTCTTAATCTTCTGACAGCATGTTCTGTGTCTTTATACAAGCCGGTCAGCATGCAAAGATACAGATAAGCTCCTGCATATTCCGGGTCTTCCTTATGGAAGGATTTATTGCGCAGACTCTTCAGGATCTCTACTGCCTGTTCTATATTTTTCTCTGTATCTCTATTCTCTTCTGTATCTGCATTTCTTTCTGTCCCTGCTTTTCCTTCCATATAAGAAAGATAAGCTTCATACATCTGATATTCCGGTGCTTCGCATCCTTCCTCGCGAAGCTGGTTCAGCAGAAATCTGCCGCTGCTGACCCAGGTCTTAAGTTCCATCCTGCCGCAGGAATATTCCAGAAAATCTTTCAGCAGTTCCAGCTTCATTTTTTTCTCATGAAGCCCTGTTCTGAGCTGTACCTGTGGTTCCTGTGATGCAGTGATCTGATATACCAGTTCCTGATAGGGACTTTTTACCACAACCTCACCAAACTGTCTGCCGTGGGTGAGTTTCTCCTTATGGATCACATATTCCACCTGATAATAACTTCCAATGAAATCATCATCCATTACCACTTTCTTCGATACTTCCAGGAAATCTCCCTTCGTCTCGATGTCCAGCCTGAGATGTCCCCATCCATCCCTCTGTACAGGGAAAGATTCGCGAACGGATTCCCTGATATCATAGAAACTGCTGCTGTCTGTCTTTAATGAAATGTGCACCGGTTTCTTTTTCCCTGTGCTGATGAGAAATTCTTCCAGATGCTGAAAGGTGACCGGCTGTCTAGAAAGTCCTTTATAAAGAGCCATCTGTTTCCTATCTTTCTGATCCAGAAGCTCACGAAACCTGCTGTCTGTAAAAAGACGGTACGCTTCCCTGAAATCATCTTTCGCAATATTTACAAAAGAATCCAGGTCTGTTACCTTTCCTGCCACACTTTTTATTTCTTCTTTCTGTGCACGGATCACGAAAGGAAGCTTGTATTCTCCGATACTGGTGGTAAAGCAAAGCCATCCTTCATGCTTCTCCCCGGGGCGCATACCGCTGCCGTCCACACCGTACTGCAGGCGCACGGTAGTTCCGGAAAATTTATCCATCCCCGGCACTACACGGCGGTTCGAAGAGGTGATATATCCACGGATCCTGTGATTGTCCTCTGTGCCGAAATACAGTTCTCCCCTGTACACATCTCCGGCCTTCACCGTAACTTCGATCTTCTCCTGAGAAAACAAGAGCTGCGGCTGTTCATATTCAAATTTTCCATTTAAGAGTTCTTCAATCTTCTTTTTCAAAGTCGTTCACCTTATATCCTTGCTTATCCATAAATTTTGCTCATTATCTTCTGATTATACACCACAAACCCATTCCGCGCAATAAAGGTCGAAAAATTCCGGAACGGATCTGCCAGCTGGCAGATCCGGTGCATACTTGTTGGCCGTAAGCTCCAGTGAGTCACCGGTCCAGCTCTGCGGACTGCACTGGAGGGGAGAACTTTTTCTTCAGGATGCTTATCCGGATGAGGCATGGCAGGTTCCTGCGAGCCGGAAATTTTCCCTGAAAGACCAGTTGATGTATCTGCTGATCTTTTATCTCTGGACAGACTGGCCGTGATCTTTTTTTCTGACTTTTTCTGTTTTTCATTGCACAATTTCATTATATTTTGTATAATTTAATTATCATTATACATTCAGGGAGGGTTTTATGGGGAAAAGAAAAAGTCTGTCTGTAATCCTGCTTCTTATGGCTGTCTGCCTGATTTTTTTACTGCCTGTTAATGTACAGGCTGCTTCTAAGCTGCGCAGTAAATTCGATCATAAGGCAAGCGGCAACATTTACTACTATGACAAAAAGGGGAAAACTGTCAAAGGGCTGGTGAAGATCCGCGGGAAGAAATATTATTTCAATGAGAAGGGAATTCAGCAGAATGGCTGGCAGAAGATTAAGGGGAATTATTATTTCTTCCAGATCAGAAATGGTTCTTATGCATATATGGTGACCAACCGCCGTGTGAACAATATCTATCTGGATAAGAATGGCAAAGCCAAATATAACAGCGAAGAGCTGCGGAAACTGAAGATCATGGTCATTGCCAACCAGGTGATGAGACAGGTTACCAGAAGAAATATGTCCAAACCTGAGAAGCTTTGGAAATGTTATCTTCGTGCTGTAAATTATAATTACGGAGGCGGCGGCAATGATTACGATTTCCGGTATTATTATTCCAACTGGGATGTGAGTTACGCAGAAGATATGTTTTACCGTGGTGCCGGTGACTGCTTCGCTTTCGCTTCTGCCTTCGCTTATCTGGCCAATGCCATTGGTTCTTTTGATGCGAAGGTGATCTCCTCCGGCGGCCATGGCTGGGCTGAGATTAAAGGAAAAGTCTGTGACCCTAACTGGGCGAAGGTTACCGAACAGACGGAGCGTTATTACCGTATGGATTACGGATTAAGCGGCGTAGACGGACGGCCCTATTACCGCGGAAACAGGGCTTATGTAATCACGATCTGATCCGGGTCAAAAATTAAAGTTTCGGAAGTTCCCGTACATGGGGCTCTCCGAAACTGGTTTCGCATCCTCTGAAACTTCTATTTTCACGGATTCCCCGGGATTTATTACTGCAATTGGCATCTGTACTCTTTGTTCTCTGCAAATGCTACCAGGCTTTCCAGGCCGCAGTGGACCATGCTGACTACTGCCTGTTCTGTGTAGAATGCCATGTGCTGGGTCATGATGACGTTTGGGAACTGACGGAGGTAGGCCATGTCTTTATTTTTGATAATGTCAGTTTTCCGGTCGTGGTGATAGATGCCGTTTTCGTTTTCAAATACATCCAATGCCAGTGCACCGATCTGTTCGTCTTCGATTCCTGTTGTGATATCTGCAATGTTCATTAATTCTCCACGGGCGCAGTTAATGAGGATTACGCCTTTTTTCATTTTCGAGATTGTGCGTTTGTTTACCATATGGTAGGTTGCATCATTTAATGGAGTGTGGAAAGAAATGATGTCACATTCGGAATAGATGGTGTCCATGTCTACATATGTTGCATACTTCTTTACATTCTCGTCTTCATGTCTGGAATGTGCAAGGAGTTTACATCCGAAGCCGGACAGATTCTGGATCACTGCTGCTCCGATCTTGCCGGTTCCTATAATCCCTACAGTCATGTCATGGAGTTCTTTTCCGATAAGGCCGTTCAGGGAATAGTCGTTGACGTTGATCCTGTATAATGCAGGCTTGTAGTTACGCAGAGTCATGAGAATTAACATTACCGTGTATTCTGCTACTCCATGAGGTGAATACGTTGCATTGCTTACACGGATTCCTGCTTCTGCCGCTGCTTTTAAATTTACATGATTATAGCCGACGGTTCTGGTAGAATACCCTTTCACACCGACATTCTTTAATGCCTGACAGACTTTTTCATCAATAATACTCTGACCCAAAGTAGTAACACCTGCTGCTCCCTCTGCAAGATGCACGGTATCAAGAGTCAGTGGCTCTGCAGTAGTGACCAGTTCATCTATTCCAAGTTTGCCAGCAAGTTTTTTCATGATTTCCGCTTCGTCTTCTCTTACTTCATATGCTACAATTTTCATATATACCCTTACCCCCTTAGTAATTCTCTTCTATCTGCGTGTCTTACACTTTTCCTTTATGCTCATAGTCCTGTCAAATATATCTTAAAATTTATAATACGTGATACGCAGGGAAAAATCAATCCCTGCCTATAAGTATTAAAAAGCTTACATTGACTTTTTTATTGTTATATAGTATTATTTAATACAGTTCAAAAAAATACTTTTTTCAAAAAGAGGTGAACCTATGCTATGACTCCATCTACATTCATAACTTTTTTTCATGATGCACTCAGTGCTTATAATAAAATGTGCGAACCTATTCTTCATGAGTTTGATATCCCACAGGTTTCTTTTGATATTTTAATGTTTCTGAAGAATAATCCGGATTTATGTACTGCCCAACAGATTAGTGAATTTCGAAATATAAAAAAGAATCTGGTTTCTGTGCATGTGGATAAGCTGGTAGCTGCAGGTTATCTGCAAAGGGGAACTGTTGCCGGGGACAGGCGGAAAATCTTGCTTTCCTGTACGGAAAAAGCGAAACCAATTCTTAAAGCAGGACTTAAAATGCAACAGGATTTTAATCAAAAACTAATACTCAATATTCCGAAAGAGTACATGAGTATTTACAAAGAGATCATTGATTCTATGGCAGCTAATGCACGCCAAATGATGAATGAATAATCAATAGATTTCCATATCACTCATTGCTTTTCACAATTACAACTGGAAATTCTCTTGATTCATTAAAAAGTTCAAAAAAGGGAGGGTACGTCCATGCAGGACAATAAAAATTTTCTGGGTACGGAGCCTGTTGGAAAGCTTCTTTTGAAACTGTCCATTCCAACGGTGATCGCCCAGCTTATCAACATGCTTTACAACATTGTAGACCGAATTTATATCGGCCATATCCCGGGGGAGGGAAGTCTGGCACTTACCGGTGTAGGAGTCTGTATGCCGATCATTATGATCGTTTCCGCTTTTGCAGCACTGGTCAGTTCCGGTGGTGCACCAAGAGCTTCTATCTATATGGGAAAACAGGATAATGACTCTGCTGAGAATATATTAGGCAACTGTTTTAGTCTCCAGATCATTATTTCTGTTATCCTGACAGCAATCCTGCTGATCTGGGGGAAAGATTTATTACTGACGTTCGGTGCCAGTGAAAACACGATCAGTTATGCGGTAGATTATATGAATATCTACGCTTTCGGTACACTCTTTGTACAGTTAACTCTTGGTATGAATGCATTTATCACTGCGCAGGGATTTACAACCATTTCCATGGTGTCTGTCCTGATTGGTGCTGTCTGCAACATTACCTTAGACCCGATCTTTATCTTTGCTCTTCATATGGGTGTAAAAGGTGCAGCACTGGCAACCATTATCTCTCAGGCGATTTCCACAATCTGGATTGTCCTGTTTCTCTGCGGTAAAAAGACACAGCTTCACCTCAGAAAAAGATATCTGAGTCTGGCACCGAAGGTGATTCTCCCATGTGTCGCACTCGGACTTGCAGCATTCATTATGCAGGCAAGCGAAAGCGTTGTATCTGTCTGCTTTAATTCTTCCCTGCTTCATTACGGAGGAGATATTGCAGTCGGAGCTATGACCATTCTGACCAGTGTTATGCAGTTTGCCATGCTTCCGCTTCAGGGAATCGCACAGGGATCACAGCCTGTTTCCAGCTACAATTATGGAGCGAAAAATGCAGACAGAGTGAAGAAAACTTTCCGTTTGCTTCTGATCACCTGCCTGTCATATTCTGTACTTCTCTGGGCTTCTGTACAGCTTGTTCCGAGAGTATTTGTAAGCATTTTTACTGCAGATACAAGCCTTATCGAATTTACTGCACCAATGCTGAAAATCTATCTTGGCGGTCTGTTCCTGTTCGGTATTCAGATTGCCTGCCAGATGACATTTACTTCACTTGGAAAAGCGATAAATTCCATTATTGTTGCGGTTGTCCGTAAATTTGTACTGCTGATCCCGCTTATTTATATTATGCCGCATATGGTGTCTGATCCAACTACAGGCGTATATATGGCTGAACCGATTGCTGATATTATTGCGGTACTCTTTACCTCTGTTCTATTTACAGTTCAGTTTAAAAAGGCACTTGCTGAAATTCGGGATTAAATAATTTCAACTTCATTCACAATAAGGGGCGAACATTAACATTCGCCCCTTAATCTATGTTTTTCTATAAAGTTAAGCTTTTACTGTTCTATTTCTGCGGATAGTCTTCCATTCTGAACGGAATCCTGAAGGTTTCCATAGCTTCTTTCAGGTCTGCGATATTTCTCGGTCCGTAAAGAGGCAGACAGGTAAATTTCTGACAGGTAAGATAACCAAGTACTGCCTGTGTCACAGAAATTCCGTATTCTTCCATAAGTTCATGAAGACGTTCTGCGTTTCTCAGGTTGCCCTCTGTATAATATTCAGATCCTGAAACTGCACTTCTGCCATTGGCAAACAATTTATGAAAAAATCCGTTGCATGCCGCGGAATAGGGCATTGCCAGATTTCGTGGATTCTCCTCATGGTATTTCTGCATTTCTTTGTCCATGATCACCAGCGTGTCATCTGCCATAGGTTTCATCCACGGCTCTCCGATATTATATAAAGCTTCGTTTGCCACGAAACCGCGGTATCCTTTGGATGCGGCATAGGCATCTGCTTCTTTCATTCTGGTTGTGGTCCAGTTGGAGCAGGCATAATAACGGATCTTCCCCTGCTTTTTAAAGTCCTCCATAATATCAATCAATTCGCTGACCGGAACTTCCTCGTTATCTCTGTGATAAAAATAGATATCAATATAATCGGTTCCCAACACACGCAGGGATTCTTCCAGATCATATTTCAGGCATCTTTCACTGACCCTGGATTTATGCATATCCGGATCAGGACCTGTCATATCCGGGTGCCCGCCTTTGCTCACCAGAACAATATCGTGGCGCTTCCCACTGTGTGCCAGCCACTGTCCCAGTACACGTTCACTGCGCCCTCTCTCAGAAGGAATCCAGTCAGAATATACCCTCGCCGTATCATACACATTTCCGCCCATATCCAGGAACGCATCAAACAGGTCAAATGCTTCCTGTCCGGCCCATTTCACACCTGCTTTCACACATCCCAGTCCAAGTCTGGATAACTCCAGGTCTGTATCTTTAATCTTTATTCTGTCCATAAAAACTTTCTCCTGTTCACATCACTTCTGTCTCTTGCTCTTCTGCATCCGGAAACAACTTCAGGATTTTGTCCAGCTTGTCCCATCTCTTATCATTCCTGTCATACTCAACCAGCACAACTCCAACAATTGCCGCCAGAACCACACATCTGCGGATCAGTTTTCTGATACGGATGCGCCTCTTCACATCCATTTTAAACTGCTTTTCATTTTTTCACAATAGAAAAAATGCCCTCCTTACCATTTTCTCTGATAAAGAGGGCACTATTCACTCCATGCACAGACAAACTGATCACGATCGCACAGACCAGTCCTGTGAAGCCTGCTGTCTTTTTCATCTGCTCCTCAGCCGCTTTAAGCGGTAAGGTTAAATATCGGCGGATACGCCTATAACTTAGATTTGCGCAAATATGCGTATTTTTACTGCCGGATACGGCAGGTTTCCACATTACAGGTAGTCCGCTGTATATCTGCCTGCATTTATGCTGCCTTTAAAGAATGCGACACGCAGTTATTCAAAACAAGTCATTAATTACTTCCGATACTGTCTCCAGGCGATCGGCTCTCCACGCCTTTGCACCGCAGAAGAGAAGGCCATCGTCTATGTTTCCTTTTACCGCATTGATGAGTCCGTCCGTGATACAATAAGGGATTTCTTTCGGGCTGCATTTTACGAGACATCCGTGGCAGGGACTGTGAGGGATCTGTTCGCCGTTCATGACGCGGGTCATAAATTTGTTCATGATGGCACGGCCGGGCATTCCTACGGGACTTTTTACGATGGCAATGTCGGATTCTTTTGCTTTTAGGTGGGCTTGTTTGTAGCGGATGTTGGCGTCGCATTCCTCGGTTGTGATAAAGCGGGTGGCTACCTGAATGCCGTCAGCACCGAGGGCATCTGCTTTTCGGACGTCTTCCCGATCGCAGATGCCGCCGGCTACGATCACGGGAATTTCGGTCTGGTATTTCTCTGCATATGATTTTACTGTTGTGATGATTTTCTGTATTTCTTCGCCATAGGATTCTTCGGTGTATTTCTCCAGCTCTTCTTTATGGAATCCGAGATGTCCGCCTGCCTGGGGTCCTTCGATCACTACCAGATCTGCAGTTCTTTTGTATTTTCGTTCCCAGTATTTCAGAATTACTTTTGCGGATTTGTCTGTAGATACGATGGGAGCGATCTTCGTCTGGCTGCCTTTTACCAGTTCCGGAAGTTCTGTGGGAAGTCCGGCACCGGAAATGATAATGTCTGCACCTGCTTTCACGGCGGCTTTTACATGGGAGGCATATTCCTTTAATGCTACCATGATGTTGTAACCTATAATCCCGTCCCTGGAAATCCCCCGGGCTTTTTTCATTTCGCTGGCAATGGCCCGTTCATTGGCTGCTGCCGGATTTCTGTCAAAATCTTCTTCTCTGTAGCCGATCTGTGCGGTGGAAATGATCCCTACACCTCCCGCCTTTGCTACAGAGCCCGCCAGTCTGCCAAGACTGATGCCAACTCCCATTCCTCCCTGGATCAGTGGAACTCTTGTGATTTTATCTCCAATTTTGAAATTTTTCATAGTTTTCCTTTCATTAATTATTTTGCAATTTGCTTTGTATTTTAAATATTTTGATATTCAAAGTATATCACAGATAAACTATTTGTCAAGAAAAACTATTTTATATAGTTTTAATAACTATATGTGTCACAACAGTTCTCTGATCCCGCCTCCTGCAGTAAGTTCCTCACAGCTGAACAGCTCATTTACTGCACTTTCATATACTGTACATTTTTCTGCTTTACGGATCTTTTTCGCATATTTTTTATAATTTGTGAACAATGGTGCCAGATAAAACCACAGTTCTTTCATACGAAAAAGAATATTTCTGTCCCCGGACAGATCCTGACAATATTCTGCATACATCCTGTCATGAAACTTCCGGATCTCTGATTTTTCTGCCGAGCAGCCACCACGGATTTCTCTGGCAAGTGCCGGATTCCCAAGTACGCCCCTGCCCATCATGATGCAGTTTAATTCCGGAAAACGTGCCGTCAGTTTTTCATAATCTGCTGTTGTAAAAATGTCCCCGTTATAACATACCGGACCTACGGCATTCTGAAATGCCTTCCCAAAAGCTTCCATGCGGGGAGTATTTTTATAATAATCTTTCTGTAATCTAGGATGGATGATCAGCTCTTCCAGCGGATATTTATTATAAATTTTCAGCAGATCTTCAAATTCCCATTCTTCTTCCATTCCCAGCCGGGTCTTTATGGAAATCCTGACATCACATTTACGAAAAATCTCATCCAGAAATCTGTCCAGTTCATCAGGCCTGTCCAGAAATCCTGCTCCACGGCCTCTGGTCACCACTGTCTTCGAAGGACAGCCCAGATTCAGATTCACTTCCTCATACCCATATTCTTTCAGAGTCTCCACTGTTCTGATAAAATCCTCCGCATTTTTGGTAAGTATCTGAGGAACCGCCTGCATTCCCTGATTATTCTCAGGTGCAATATCTTTCTTTTCTCTGGTGCTCAGATGTCCTTTCTGATTTGGCAAAATAAATGGAATAAAATATTTGTCGAATCCGCCAAAGCATTCCTGCAACGCACGTCTGTATGTATATCCTGTCACTCCCTCCAGCGGGGCTAAGTATATTTTCATCTTGTTACTCTCCTGTATTCTGCTTTATTTCCTGTACACTGTCTCTTATTTTATAATCTCGTTTCTCCTCCTGTCAAATTCTTTCTTTTTCTCCCTATGAAATCCTTTCCCGTTGGAAAAGCACAGACACCCCGTTCCTCACATAGACTATATAGAAAACCTCTTCGAGGTAAGCATTTGAAGGCTTTTTTGAAACCTTTGTCCATTTCTCAGGAAAAATATTATCTGCTGAAATATAAAGAAGGAGATCTTCATGCCAAAAACCTTCTGATCGAGCATAATCTTCGCCTTGTAGCACATGTGGTCAAAAAATATCAGGGTGTAGACGAAGAAACAGATGACCTGATCTCCATCGGTACCATCGGGCTGATCAAAGCCATTACCACTTTTGATCCACAGAAGGCAGCACGTCTCTCCACCTACGCAGCCCGGTGCATCGAAAATGAGATTCTGATGTTTCTACGTTCCAAGCGCAGACGCTCCAGGGAAGTTTCCCTTTATGAACCTATCGGTACTGACAAAGAGGGAAATGAGATCAATCTGCTGGATGTGATTGAAAGTACTCCGGTGGATATCGTAGAAGACTGTTATATGCGTGAAAACACTTCCTACCTTCTTCGCTCCTTGAAGGATACCCTGACTGAAAAAGAATATCAGGTCATCTGCTGCCGTTACGGTCTTTTCGGCGAAGAAGAACAGACTCAGCGGGAAATCGCCCACCGGCTTTCCATCAGTCGGTCCTATGTCTCCAGGATCGAAAAAAACGCCATCGAGAAACTTCGTGTTCTTTTTGAAAACAAATAGCCGCAGCCAACATCTTCTTTCGTTGGCTGCGGCTGTCTTTCCTGTATTCTTTTATTCAGCTCTTCGTAAAAGGTCATAAACCGAAATCTCTGCTCCCAGATCCACAAACAGTTTCTGCTGTGCATGAGGTGCACTCTCCATCGGGTTTCCCTCTTCGTCATAGATCCCTTTCACTGTCACAGACCGGTTCTGTCCGTCCGGTTTCATGATCTCGATAGTTTCCCCTGCTGAAAATTTATTTCTCTGTGTAATCTGTGCGAAACCGCGGTCATCTACTGCCTCTGCGAATCCCAGATAAGTATATTCCTTCTGATAGGTATTATTATCATAGATCTGGGTATTTTCATCCGGCTTTCCATAGAAAAATCCAGTAGTAAACTGACGATACGTACAATTGGAAATCTGTTCCTGATACCATGGCATATTGGCCTGATACTTCTCTGGACTTTCCATATAGTCATCAATGGCCTTACGGTAAGTTCTGGCAACAGTTGCCACATACAGAGCTGTTTTCATACGGCCCTCTATCTTCAGACTGTCAATTCCGCTGTTCACAATGTCGTCTATATGCTCGATCATGCAGAGATCCTTTGAGTTAAAAATATAGGTTCCTCTCTCATTCTCGAATACCGGCATATATTCTCCCGGGCGCTTCTCTTCCACAATGGAATATTTCCATCTACATGGATGGGTACAGGCTCCCTGATTGGCGTCCCTGCCAGCCAGATAATTACTGAGCAGACATCTTCCGGAATAGGAAATACACATGGCGCCATGGACAAATGTCTCGATTTCCATATCATCCGGGATATGTTCTCTGATCTCCCGGATCTCAGCAAGGGACAGCTCTCTGGCCGTTACCACACGCTTGGCTCCCAGATTGTACCAGAAACGATAGGTTTCATAATTGGTATTGTTCGCCTGGGTGCTGATATGGCGCTCAATCTCCGGGCAGATTTCTTTCGCATACATATAGATTCCCGGGTCTGCAATGATCAGCGCATCCGGTTTTAATTCTTTCAGCTCTTCCAGGTATTCTCTTACTCCCGGCAGGTCATAATTGTGTGCCAGGATATTCACTGTCACGTAAACCTTCACTCCATACTCGTGGGCAAAGGCAATTCCCTGTTTCATATCCTCATGGGAAAAGTTTTTCGCTTTGGCACGGAGCCCGAAAGCTTCTCCGCCGATATATACAGCATCCGCTCCGAAAATAACTGCAATCTTTAATACTTCAAGGCTGCTTGCCGGAACCAGCAATTCTATTTTTCTCATACTGTTTTCACTCCTGTTTCACACTGACTGTTACTCCATCTCCCAGAGGAAGAATGGACGTTACCAGTGCAGGGTCATGTTTTAACTGATACAGATATTCCCGCATCCGTTTATATATGGTTCTGTTTCTGCGCTCTACCAGATAATGGGATTCAATAATATCTCCCTCCTGAAGTACATTATCTGAGATCAGCACGCTGCCTTTCTTCATCAGTCTCTTCACATCCGGCAGCCAGTTGATATACTGCCCTTTGGCAGCATCCATAAAGATCATGTCAAAAAATCCATTCAGGCCTTTCAGGATCTCTCCGGCATCGCCTTCCAGCAGGGTGATCTGTGATTCTCTCTCTGCCTTACGGAAATTCTCTATGGCAATGGGAATCCTTTTCTCATAATTCTCTATGGTTACGATCTGCAGATCCTCCGGTCCGTATTCACACATAAGAAGTGTGGAGAAGCCAACGGCTGTCCCCACCTCCAGAATACGTTTCGGCTGGTTTAAAGCCAGAAACATCTTTATAAAGCTCTGCATTTCTCTTCTTATAATGGGCACACGGTCTCTTAATGCTGTCTGCTCCAGTTCCTCCAGAAACGGTGTATTTCCCATATCCAGAGAATTAATATAGGTGCGCATTCTCTCATCAACTATCACGAACCGCTTACCCCTTCCTGTTCATCATCCCCTGCCAGGATTCCCATAATACGGTTAGGTGTATAGGCAGTACTCAAAAGATAAGTACCTGCCTGCAGCTTTCCGTGATAAGTGGACAGTCTCTCCTGAACATAAAATACAGGAGCACTTTTTACCAGCCCTTTTTTCTGCAAGGTCTTGGCGATCTTATACAGAGAAGCATCTTCCGAGATCACCACAGTCACTTCCTGTCCTTCTCCCGGACTCATGGCCTCCTGGTTAAAAACATCATGCCCGAACTGATATGCGGATTTCCCGATCCAGAAAAGCAGAACTACAACACAGACATAGAGGGCGATCTTAAAGATCACTCCTGCCACTGCCACTCCTGCTGCGCCTGCCCGGTCTCTTGTATCACTCATAGCATTCTTCCTTTCTGTTCCTAAGTCTTCTATACTGTGAACGGAGCATCCAGGTCAATTCCGTCAGTCAGTTCCATACTGATCTTCTGCATCATTCTGCAGAGCGCAAGCTCAGCATCCAGATAGGCATTTACCTGCGGATTGCTGCGAAGCTGAGCAGATTCCTTACTGATCTGCTCCACCACATCGAACAGGCTGTCCGCATCACATTCATTCTGAATACGGTAATTCTCACCTCTGAAAGCATCCACCCTGTGTTTCAGGTCAGAATCCACCCTAAGAATATCACTCTGCTTCCTGAATTCTTTATATTCAGGGCTCTCTTTAATGGATTCGATCAGACGGCTGATGCTTTCTCCTATTGTATTTTCTTCCATTGCTATTGCTCCTTATGCCTCCATAATGATCGGCAGGATCATAGGACTTCTCTTCGTGCGTTTCCACAGGAATTCACTCAGCGCGTCCTTTACTACAGTTTTGATCTTGCCCCAGTCTGTAATATTGCGTTCCAGACAGGAATCCAGTGCATTCTCCACAACTTCCCTGGCGTGATCCATCAAATCCTCGGACTCTCTTACATAAACAAATCCTCTGGAAACAATATCCGGTCCTGCCAGAACCACATTGCTGTGACGTTCCAGCGTTACCACTACGATCATGATTCCGTCCTCTGCCAGATGCTGGCGGTCACGAAGCACGATATTTCCTACATCTCCAACGCCCAGACCATCTACCTGATCGCACCTTATATTAAAAAAGAAAAAACACACAAGCCTTTGCAGATGCACCGTTACGCCGTACTGATTGCAGCAAGAAATGAAGAAAATGTCCTGGGTGGACTGCTTGACAGCATTCGCGCACAGAATTACCCGTCCGAACTGGTGGATATTTACGTCGTTGCGGACAACTGCACCGATACCACTGCTGAAATTGCTTATGCACACGGTGCCTATGTATATGAACGTTTTAACCGGGTCCAGATTGGAAAAGGATATGCCTTAAAGTACCTGCTGGATCAGATTTCCCTCAGTGATAATCTGGAAGATTACGACGGATTTTTTATCTTTGATGCAGATAATCTGCTGGACGAAAATTACATAAAAGAAATGAATATGACCTTCAATGACGGATATGATGCCGTCACCAGCTACCGTAATTCCAAAAACTTTGGTGATAACTGGATTTCCCATGGTTACGGTCTCTGGTTTTTACATGAAGCACAGTTTTTAAACCGCGGCAGAATGCGTATCGGCAACAGCTGTATGGTATCCGG
>OLSO01001040.1_pt1 | contig 23653 bp, 30 predicted proteins | sample 1672441 | NCBI WGS metagenome assembly OLSO01 (sample SAMEA3136686, study PRJEB25190) | human gut metagenome | biome: human gut; feature: human-associated habitat; material: faeces | place: Austria | collected 2013 | reverse complement strand
TGTATCATAGAAGAACCTTCCAAACATTATTTTACAGAAAAAGTTTCATACTCTCTACAATATTCTTGTTGAGGGAGTATTGTACGTGCCTTGGCACTGTATAGTATTCATTAAGCCGTTCCTGTTGGCGCAGGAGCGGTTTTTACTTCGCGCTGTGATTGTGAAATTACAGTAAATTCAATATTGCTGGACAGAAGTAAGTTGTATTTCTGACTTTATCGTCCTTTTGCAATATTCCTTTAGCGACAAATTCATCTAACATATTATATAATGTTCCTTTGCTGCCAGGTATATCACCTTGAAGTTGCTTTGCTTTAAATGCTGGCCTCTTAAAAATCTCATCTAATAGCATTATTGAATATTTTGAACTCATACCAGATACACAAATGTCTTTGAATTCGTTGTATCTATCCAACATAGCTCGAGCTTTTATTGTATTAATTTCAGCTTGTTTGATAACACCCTCTAGAAAATATTTGATCCAAGTAGCATAATCATTATTTTTTGAAACTGCTGACAATTTTTGGAGGTACAAGTTCCGATCTTTTTCGAAAAAAGCGCTCATGTAGAATGTTGGTACTGGAAGCATATCTCTGTAATATAGGAATAATGGAATAAGAAGACGGCCTATCCTTCCATTTCCATCTTTAAATGGATGAATCATTTCGAACTGACAATGAATCAATGCCGCCTGTACCAATAAGTCTACTTCATCATAATGTATATAATTTTCTAAATTAGTCATGTAATCCAATGTTAATTCTGGAGGAAGTGGTGTAAATGTTATTTCATTTAAACTGCCAATGTAGTTTTGTTCTGATTTGAATTCTCCAGGTGTCTTTGCTTTTCCTCTTACATTATCCAATAATATTTTATGCATTTCTTTGATTAAACGAACACTCAATGGTAATTTATGTCTTCCTTCTTCAGAATCATCTGAAATAGTTGACATCTTGTCTACTGCATAAAATAAAGCACTTCTATAATTCATGACTTCCTGCATTTCATCCTTTGATATAGATACTTCATTTCCTGCATCATAATTGATAAAGTCTTCTATAGTAGCATGTGTTCCTTCAAGCTTAGATGAAAGAACAGCTTCTTGTGATACCAAAGGAGAAATAAGCAACATTGGATTGATTGTGTTAATTAGAAATCCTCTATATACACCAATCGCATTGTTTGCTTTTGATATCAGTTTTATTATTTCACAATCATATAATATGGATGAAAGTTCTACTGGCAATTTTTCAGGTATATGTGGTTTTGGCACGTTTTTATAAATCTCCTCAAAATTCATTGCGTATTTCGCTCCTTCTCTTTGGCTTATTTTATTTTTTGGCATATCCGATTTGTTAGTATAAGATATTTCTTATTTTTGTACTATAAAACATATAATCTATTTATTCTTGGATTTTTAGACTAATATATAATTTAGTCCAAAAAAACATTTATTTTTAAACTAATTTTATCTCATAATTTAAAAATATGCAATTTTTTATACCAAAAGAACTTAAGAGAAATGTTTTTGAGTTCATTTTGAATGAGATATCTTGAACTTGTAAGTATTCCTTACAAGTTGAAAATTGACATATCCATCTAAATGGCTTATAATGCGTTTAACAGGAAAACCGGGAGATAGATGAAGCCTATCCGCTCCGGTGCAAAGTTAATAGTTACAAATTATTTTCATAATAGGCAAGCTACTGACTCCGGCCAAGAGACAAGGTAGCTTGCTTATTTTTTATAGTTTAGAATTGCTACGATGAGCAGCGCCACGGTCAAGATCACCATGAATTCCTCATATGTACTCATAAGCGTCACCCTTTCCAACAGGATTAGAACGGATGACTGCATACCTTCCCAGCTCCCCGGGTAAGCATATTATATTGTCAGTGTGCATGATTTTGTTGAAGCCAACAAAATGGTGTTTATGCAACTGTTCGGAAATTCCGAACGGTTCATTTGTTTTATGATTTGCCAATGTTGGCAAAACGTATTTACTTCAGTAGATTTGCGACGCAAATCTTAAGGTCACTATAGATTGTAACTGTAATTTCATCATCGAAGGAGTATTGGGTGGAATCCTCGGTACCTTCAAATGAATATACCTGTACAGTGCGCTGCAATGGATTGACAATCCAATATTCACGAACACCTGCAGTACGATACTTAAAAAGTTTTGTCAGATAATCCATGCGCTGACTGCTCGGAGAAACAATCTCAATGATAAAGTCAGGAGCTCCCTGGTATCCCCTGTTGTCAACCTTGGAAGGATCACAAATAACAGAGATATCCGGTTCCACATAATTACGGTCGTCTTCATTCAGAAATACAGCAAATGGAGCAGGGTAGACTTTGCATGGTCCACCATTCTTTTTGATGTAATCTCTGAGAGTAGCAGAAAGTTCCATTACAAGTTCCTGATGCATCGGACTTGGTGGAGCCATATCATAGATCTGTCCGTCAATTAATTCCGCGCGCTGTCCCTCCGGGAGAGCATAGATGTCATCAATCGTATATGTGTTTGATTTTGGCAATGGCATAAGATTCACGTCCTTTCATAATAGTGTATGGTTAAAGTATAACCAATTTGTTTGGAAATTTGTCCAGCCGGGCGACAACTCCGGCATTTCTTTAAGACCACAAGGGTGTGATAGCTGCCTTTCTATCCTTGGACAATACGTATGCCAACGGGGTGGCGATTTCTATTTTATTTACACATTTCTTGTTGCATCTTCAAACTTATTCTATACTGTTCTGCATCTGGAACATCAATAAATTCTACTGTTTTATCAAAGTTTTTCTTTACAACATCTTTTATTTCATCAAGAGTTACGTGGAAGAATTCTCTACGCGTATTAACCATATTGAGTTTTCTGTCCTCAAAAGCTTTATGTAGAGCTGTTTCCAATGCCGGCGCATCATCAGAGAAAATCATAGCATGTACATCAAAGTTAAATGGCACAGATGCATCGCCAAGTTCATCAACGCGATCTTGTGGGTCCAATCGTCTTGTCATGCCGATCTTGTAAATATCTGGACCAAATGCTCCGATGTTGGATATTACATATACATATCCAGCTCTTTGATTTGCTTCTCTGTAATCAATATCTTTCATTGCTTTATCGATATCCTGCAATTGATTTTCGAGTTCAGACTTCTTAGCTAAAAGAGCAGAGTCTTCTGGAGATTGCTCTAACTGTTTCAGGATATGGTCATAAGCTGTTTGATAGTGAGTTTGTTCTTTTTCAATCTTTTTCCTCTGAGCTTCGATTTCTTTTTGAAGTCTGGCAGCTTCGCGAAGTTCTGCACGGGCAGCTTTTTGAGCTTCTTTTTCTTCCTGTTTCTTTTGCTGATATTCAAATGCTAATCGAAGTTCTTCAACTTTTAAATTCAAATATGCAGGGTTTATGGAAATATCCATAATTGTTCCAAGCTTCGAAATAGACTCTGCAGATTTGTAAATTCGGTTCAACGATGCATCATAGTTAGTATATTTTACGTTAGATATAAGATCATCACATTCGGTGTTAAATGCCCGAAGTAAAAGCTTTTGCGTGTCATTAACCATTTTCCGTCCTTTAGAGAGGCTATCATTTACCCGCCAATTTGTATTTCCAGTTACAGCATCTTTATTTTTTATAAGAGTCTTTTGCTTTGCACGTATCTCAGCCAATTTATCTTTATAGTCAAGAGCATTTGCAAAGCTATAATGTGGACGGTACAATCCAAACTCTTGAACAAGAATTTCATCGTCCAAATCTATAATCTGCTTTTCGCGGTTCCTTATCTCGTTATCCAGATTCTCAATATTAGATACACGGCGCGAAATGTCAGCTTCAATATCTTTTATGTTACTTTCCAAAGATGATTTTTGAGAGTTGAGCTTGTCTATAAGTCCGTGAAGTTTTTGCGCATCTTGCATTTCTGGTGTGAGTAAAGATTGCGCATGATTTAGCTCTCCCTGTAAACGTGTATTTTCTTGTTTTAGTTCTTCAATTTCATTTTTGAATTGTCCAGTTTTAAAAATATCACCAATTCCCATATTTTTCTCCTTCTTTAGTAGAGTGAAAATAAGTAAGTTTAAATAAGTTTTTATATAAACACCAAAGCGATTATATACGTTTAAAATTTTCGACGAAGCTCTACAACTTTGCCAATAATCTTCACGGGCTTTTCTTCAATCTCTTCCTGATTAAAATACATCGGTTCATAATTAGGATTTAATGAGATAAGAGCAATACTGTCTGCATACTTCTTTAGCCTCTTACACACTCCATCATTCCCATTCACAAGAGCAATTACGATTTCATCAGATTCCGCATCATCCTGTCTTTTTACAATCACTGTGTCTCCATTGTGAATATCCGGCTCCATAGAATCACCGCTGATTCGCAGTCCAAAAAACTCGCCTGTCCGTGCCAGCTCTTCTGGGATTTCTTCTTCGTCGATAACATCTTCAATTGCCTCCAATGGAATACCTGCAGCAACTCGTCCATATATTTTTATTGTAGTAGCTTTCTTTAATGAATTACTTTCGTATTTAGTATGATCTTCTACTAAATCAGCTTTTGAAATACCGAAGTAATTAGCCATGAGTTCTATTTTATCAATGCGTGGATATGAATTACCTTTCACCCAGTCGGTAAAAGTGGTGTATTTTACACCTAATGCGTTGCACATATCTTGACGTGTTTTTTCGTATTTATCCATATAGAACTGTATGTTTTTTGCCATTATATCTTTGTTTCCAAGCTCACTCATTTACTCACCTCCGTTAATCTGATTATATGATTAATTCGTAAAAAAATCAAGATAAACAGAAAAAAATACGAAAAAACCGTTGACATTACGAATAAACCGTAATACAATAAAGCTACGAAAAAGAAAGGGGTGAAGAAATTGCAAGAGGTAAAAGCAGGACTTACTCTGAAAACAGCACGCGAGAAAAAAGGATATACGCAAGGAGAGGCAGCGAAGTTAATAGGTATAAGCTCAGATACATTAAGTAATTATGAGCGAGGAAAGAGTTATCCGGACGTTCCTGTTCTCAGAAGAATTGAAGAAGTTTACGGTATACCATACGAAAGACTTATTTTTTTACCTATGGATTACGATAAAACCGTAAATATTATTTAAGAAAGCGAGGCGAAAAGATGGATAAGACAGGAATTACCTTGATTTTAGGAATTGCTTCCATCGTTCTTGGAATCGCAACCATTATCGAACGATGGAAAAATTAAATTACCCCTCGCGCGAAGTGTTGTTCATGAGAATAGGATATTTTTTAATGCCTTTGTTGCTATAAACCAGTAAAGAAGTATTTGCGCTTTCTAAAGTATATATAGACTGCGGGGCTTTAGTAAAGAAGAAGCCACCAACAACACCATAGCCTTCTATGGTAAATGGAAGAGGAATGGAGTGGACGTTGATTTCATCGATTACCTGACCGTTTGTTTGTTGGGTAGCGCGCAAGACAAATTGTGGAATCCAATAGAAATCATATTTTTTATCATCAACGCAGAGATAGATTCTTGAGATAGAAATTGGATTTTTTACAAGGTTTTCAAAGGCAAGCGAGATAGTAATGCTTTTGTGGTCATGCTCTGCTATGAAGTGATTTTTATATGTAATATTTATTTTCATTCGATTCTGCATTTTTTCATGGACAAAATTGTAAACAGAGAGGATAAAGCCGATTACAGCAATAACCAAACTGATGTTTTCGCGAGTAAGTAAAGAACAGATTGTATTCATAAAGATATTCCTTTCATATGTGATTAAAAGAATATTAGCACAATGTAGGAATTGTTTCAATTATTTGCAACAGATGATTCAGGTTCAGAAGAAGGGAGGGAGTAGATGAAGGGACCAAGAGGAACGGATTCTGCAAGAGTAGTTTCCGTAATTGAGACGAGGGCTCTTAGAGGAACTGGCACAGAAAAGGATAAATGTAGGATAGTTACACAATATTGGGATTTTGATGGGAAGTTACTTGCTGAAAATGATCCATGCGCAAAAGAAAAAGAGTAGTTTCCTACTCAGTTTTCTTTCGTTCCTGTTGTTTTGCTTGATCAATGCCGATTATATCAGCAAAGAGTTCTTGTTGATTATGTCGTTCAATATACCATTGTTGGAGTAAAAGTTCGATTAACTTTATAAGTTTTTGAGCTTCATCTGGTTCGATATCGACAATAAGATTTATATCTTTTTCCATGTGAGCTCCGATATTTCCGATGCGGCGCACACCATCTAAAACAGCCCATTGTTCTGCCGGAATTTTATCTTTAATAGCGTTAATTTCTTCGAAAAGATTACCTTTAGAAATTTGGAAGAAATCACGAATCATACCTTGTAGACATCGACGTGATAAAGTCGCTGATGCTTTAGGGCTTAAATAAAGAATGGCAGAAGCTTCTTCGTAGTCGGACCTGATTGCTAAGGGTATGTAGTCAGGATATTTACGGGCTTGAGATTGCGGACGAATCGCAGTATTAACATCTTTAACAGCGGAGCCGATTCCTTTAGCAAGAATTGTATATTCTTTGCAATGTGGACATTGATAAAAACTTATATCCAAACATGAGTCAGAAAAACCTTTTAAAAGTGGTGACTCGTCTGAGAAAGAAAACGACGGGCGTCGAATTGTTTGCGTATCAGGTGTTACAGCCATTATTGCTGAACAAAAAGGACATTGAAATCCAGCCATAATTAATCATTCCTTTCATTATTTGATAAGAAAATTATACCAAAGAATCGTAACAAGTACAAACCGTACCACATAACTTATAGAAGAGGTGGTGTGATTGAAACATATAGTTATTTTAAGAATTATACAAAAAGAAGATATGAGCATTGTTTCTGAAAGAAATATGGCTACTTTATCTGAAGAAGAAAATGTTGAAGTTATCAATAAATTAAATGGTAATTCTACAGGGTATTTAGGATATGAACAAGATAAAACCGCTTAGGCGGTAGAAAGGAGGACAAGCCCATGAGAGTTAGAGACTGGATAGTGGTAGGAATGATGATGAACGGACTGCCGATGGCTATGTTTCTTCATTGGCTGGTCATGGGATATTAGACATGAAGAAAAGAAAGTGGACAATGAAGAGGATTGTGGACACATTATTCGTGTTGGTAATTCTGGGAGATATCGCGACAATGATGATGTTCGTGATGATCTCCATCAAGATTTTGAAAATGCAGGAGGTGATCACATGGCTGATACAGCAAGCTTAAAAGAAAGCTTATTCCGGCATAGTGCGGAGCAGTGCAAGGTGTGTGAAGCCATTCCATTTGACCAGATTGGACATCAAATCGAGTATGAAAAGTTCAAGATGCTCCATGAGGTTATTGAGGGAGCTGACCTGGAGGACGAGTACCAGGAATGGAGACGGGATTACGGATATGTATAGGAAGGTGGTGAGGGTATGAACGAGATCGCGACAGTGATGAACGAGGAAGAGTTCGGGTATTTTCTTAAGAGCTTTGAGAAGAAAGCTGACTTGAAAAGTCTGAGCTTGATTTCCAGAAGATGCCAGGTCGTTGATACGTTGTGCGGACTGCAATCGGATACCGTACTGACAGTCGGGCAGATCAAACAGTTGTTTGACTTGGCAAAATAAAAAAGAGTGCTCTCATAAGCCTGGCAAGGCGAGAAGCACTCTGGAAATTAGTCAATTATATTATACAAAACAGGAGGAAATTAGTCAAATGGAACATATACCAGGATATGACGAATGGAAAACAACGCCTCCGGAACAGGGACCTGCAACATATTGTGATTGCTGTGGGTGTGAGGTGTATGAAGGAGATTATATCTATACGATAGATGGAGAACGTTTATGCGAGGATTGTCTCAATGCTAATTACAGGAGGGTTGTGTAATGGCAGAAATATGGATGGTGTTCGGAGCGGAAGAATACAAATATGGAACATATCGTTTTGTTACACGCGCAGAAAAAAACAGAGTAAACGATCTCGCAATGAAACTTCGTGAAGAACGCGGGTGTGAGACTTATGTGAAAGAGATAGGTGAGTATTAATGTATTACAAGGAATGTCCGTTCTGTGGTTGTAATTTGGATCCGGAAGAGAAATGTGATTGCCAGGACAAGAAGAAAAAGAGAGAAGAGCTTATCAAATCGCTTCTGATCAGACAGCCAGACGGGCAACTTGTGTTGAAGGAGGCGGTATAGATGACATATGAATCGTTAATGATTGCAAATCAAACAATCACAAAAATAGAAGTTAAAGGAAAAGAATATGCGGAAGTAAATCAAAGAATTCGTGTATTTCGAATGTTATATCCGAACGGAAGTATCGAGACAAATATTGAAAGCTTAGAGAAAGGCATCTGTGTGATGTCTGCAGTTGTGAAAGATGATTTTGGTTCAGTGCTAGGAGTGGGACATGCCTATGAAAAAGAGGATTCCTCATTCATAAACAAGACTTCTTATATTGAAAATTGCGAGACATCAGCTGTAGGAAGAGCGCTTGGAATGTGCGGAATTGGAATTGATACAAGTGTTGCCAGCGCAGATGAGGTTTTAAATGCTATTAAACAGCAAGAGGGAATGAGTTTGATTTCGGACGCACAGTATAACACATTAATGAAATGCATTCCAAATCACAATCAGACTATTGAAAATGTATGCAACTTTTTTAAAGTGAAGGATTTAAGAGAACTTACAGTAAAGCATTTTATGATTCTCATGAATAAAATGGGTGAACAGTAATGGATTTCACAGGAATATTTCAAGGGTTGTCCATGAATTATGCTACTGGCAAACAGACAGCAGCGTTTGAGCTGAATGAAGACGCAAGAGAAGCGTTCCAAGATTTAAAAGACTGTGAGAAATTGGCTATTCAGATAAAGAAATACCGTAAGAAGAGAAGCTTGGACGCAAATGCATATTACTGGGTGCTCGTATCGAAGTTGGGAAAGGTCCTTGATATGGCAAATCCGGAGGTGCATAACATAGCGTTAATCAGATATGGACAACCTTGGATCATTGATGGGAAGTCAGTGTTTACAACGATTCCTGATACGGAAGATGCAGAAAATCAAGTTAGATATGCCGTGAATTATCATTTACAGCCGACATCGCAAGTGCGGGAGGGCAATGACAATGTGATGTATCGAACGTACAGATTACTTCGCGGCAGCCATACATACAATACAGAGGAAATGGCAAGGTTGATAGATGGAATGATTACCATGTGTAAGGAAGCAGGCATTCCGGATAGAGAAATTGCAACGCCGGAAGAAAAGAGACTCTTGAAAGAGAGGTATGACCTAGAGGATGCGATAAACGCGCTGGGTGATTTCCTTGCAATGGAGCAGGAGGATGATGAGCAAGAGAGTGAGGCACCTGTAAAGCCTCCAAAGCAGGTCTATTCGTTTGACGAGGATATCCGTATGAAATCTTAACCACGTTAGAAAGTAATGAATATCTGATTCTTAATACCGCAGAACAGACGATTACGAAGTATCTGTCTAATGGCACGACAGATAACCTGTTTAACGTAAGAGGATATGATTATTCAGTTTTTGAAAAGATTCCACCGGGGCTTATAAATGTGAACTGGAGCGGAGACTTTGGAATAGATCTATATATTTTTCTGAAGCGGAAGGAGGCAGCATGGTAATACTGGCTACCAAAGAGCGGGAGCTCGGGACAGCACCGCTGAAAAAAGCAAATTGTTCCTTTGATGTGAATGGAAATAAGATATTTTCGGTAAAGATTGCCAGGTGTTATTGGACAGATGAAATGACATTCGGGAATATGGTATATATTCCAGATACAGAGTTTGGTGGAATTATTGGAAAGGTTCTTACCAGCACGACATTGGATTATGTAGAACTGAAAGGGTATACGTGGCGGGGAAGATTGGAGCAAAAGATCATATCTCCGCCAGCTGGAAGTGATTACAAGATTGTGTCTGGAGAATTAAATGCAGTGCTTAAGTCGCTTATTGAACCGGAATATGACGGACTTTTTATTGTGTCAAGCAAGGATACGGGAATATCGGTCAATAATTATCAATTCGACAGATACTGTACTCTGCTAGATGGCGTCACAAAGATGCTGAAAAGTAAAGGTTGCAGGCTTGATATCCAACACAGGAGAGAACAAGGCGTTCCAGGATATGTGCTGATCAGAGCAGTTCCAATTGAAGATTATTCTGATCAAATCGAACTGTCCAAGGATTGTGGGTTGAATTACACAATGGAAGACATCCGGGATGGAGTGAATCATTTGATTGTAACCGGCAAGGGAGAATTGCAAGATAGAAATGTCTTCCACTTGTATGTCTGGCCAGATGGAACTATCAAGAAGATGCAATATTATAAAGGGCTGGACGAGATATCTCAAGTGTACGAAAATACATCAACTGAGACAGATCAACTGGAAGAACAATCAGTTAAGAAATTGCAGGAGATTATGAGCAAAAAGATATTTGGTATGGATGTTGAGAAACTTGGAATTGATGTGCGTATTGGAGATGTAGTAGGCGGCCGTGATTATCTGACCGGTATGTACGGAGCAAAGCCAGTTGAAAATATCATTTGCAGTATTACGGCCGGAGTTGTATCAAAAGAATATGAATTGGAAGGAGAAAAGGATAATGGAAATAGTTAGCGGAAGAACCGGAAAACCTCATGTGACGAGTCAACAGTTTCGCCAACTTATAGAGGGGACCGTGGGACAAGAAAGCTGCATATTGACATCTGGAGAAAATTTAGAACCAGAGCTTGCATCTAATAATTCCTTGAAAATACGTAGCGGAATGTTAGCTCATCATGGAAACATTTCCAGCGTGAAGATTGGAACATATGACGCGGTTAACCTTGACAATGGCAGCCAGGGAATGAAGCGTATCGACCTTGTTGTGTGTCGGTACACTAGAAATGCTGAAACAGAAGTTGAAAACTGCAATTGGGTTGTGATTGTGGGAACACCTGTTTCGTCAAATCCTGTAGCGCCAACGTATACAGTTGGAAATTTACAGGAGGGCGATCTTGTAGATGACTGCCCGGTATTCGAGGTCCATTATGATGGGATTAATGTGACAGAGGTAAAAAAAATACTGTCTGTAGCACCGAATCTTACTGAATTAAATAGCAAAATAACAATTCTAAACAAGCCAAATGACAATGGTCATGCACTTAAAGTGTTTAATGCATCCGAAAATCTCGCATATGGGTGCTGGAATGATGGTTTGTATCGTTATGGCGGTTACTATGGCAACGGCGCGCCATCTGACTGGGCTGGCATTATGTTGGTGTCCCAAATCTATATTAATGGAGAAGTCAATGGCTTTCTTAAAGTCGCTTGGGATATGAGCATGACCCAGTACATCATGAAAAACAACAAGGACGGATCCGTGGCTCAAAGCTGGGCAAAATTGTAATTACACATATATTACCAGTAGATTGAGCGTAGTTGTTCCGCCCAATCCGGAATAATAATTACTATTGCACCTGACATATACTTCTGACCAGTCTGGGAGTGCTTGGATTGCGACTTTTCCGTACACCAATGCATTGTTAGAATTTGTTGTTGTGCCAGGGATTGCAGAGACAATTTTTCCACCGTTTTTTATTATGGAATTCACCTCTGCTGAAAAATCAACGAGTAGATCTACATCGGTTGCTACAGTTTTGCTGAAACATTCCACTTTTTTATTGCTATTTTATTAAGTACTCCTCCTTTCTTGCATTAATAAAGTTACATATATAAAAGCACATAACAAAAGCACCCGACCATTGCCGAGTGTGAAGTGAGTGTGAATTGTGGTAAAAAAGTTATGCGCTTAAATATTTCTTGTGGTGATATTTCACCGATTCCTGATCAACGCTGCAGTAGAGCATTGTCGTCTCAGTTTTAGCGTGTCCTGCCATGATAGAAGCTTCCTGTAACGGCATGCCTCTGTTAATGGCATTAGTAATAGACGTACCTCGAAATCTGTGTGGATGAGCCTTTTCGACTCCTGCACGTTCTCCAGTACGTCTTATCATATCTTCTATTCCAGCCTTCGATAACCGATTGTGTGGACTCTTAAGTCCTACAAATAATGCCGGATTATTATCGGTTCTGCTCTGCAGGTATTCCTGCAGATACATGTTCGTTCTTTCATTCAGGTACACCGTCCTTTCTTTTCCGCCCTTACCGTATACAATTAAATCCTTGGTGCTCCACCGGATATCATCAATATCAAGACTGGCAAGCTCCGACACTCTGACTGCTGTCGAATACAGAAATTCCATCATAGCCTTGTCCCGGATAGTTGCACAGCTTCTAAGCAACTGCTCACGTTCTGTGTCTGTGAACGGGCGCTTGACGCGTTTCTCTACCTTGATACTTTCCACCAGTACCATCGGATTTCGCCTTACCCGATCTCTGTCTCTGAGCCACACAAAGAAGCTACTGTACACTGCACGCACTCCTTTGAGCGTGCTATTTTGCACCTCCCGGATGCTCTTATAGGCTCGCATATATCTGGATATATCTCCGTCTGTAATATCTGCTACTGCCTTATTGATGTATGATAACAATCTTGTCAGCTCATATCGATACCGATTAACCGTATCAGTACTCTTGCCCTCCAATGCCTTAGACATTAAGTAATCTTCCAGGTCAATCCTCCAGGAATCATCCACGCATTGTACCTCTGTCTTTTGTGCGACGTCGCACCCATCGAATACCATGTGCAGCACATTCTTAAGCTCCCGGAGTTCCTCGTCCTCCAAGACTGGTTGCATTCTCCTTAACACTTCCATGATTCGTTGCTCCATATCGATCTCCTTTTTGCTTATCGTAGCATGTAGGAAATCCATATGATGCAACAATTCGTTGCTTAATTAAATAGCAAGAGAACACCACAAGTAGCAACATATTCTGATACCTATACTTTCGGAAGTTCAGACAGAACCGTAACTATACCGAAAGAAAAATTTCCAGATATTCAATCAGATAACACGATTGTTTTCATTGGAATATACAGCAACCAGTCACCACGCTGTAAGGCTATATGGAACAATGGCGTTCAGCTTACTCTTCTCGGTGGAAGTCAAACTGGAAATTATGCAGTAACGGTATCGGTATTTTTTGTGTAATGCTACCACTGCGGTACTTCCTGCGGCGAATAATATACAAATCCTGTGATGCGTATCTGTGTATTAATGACCTTGTTAAAAGTCGCATAAAGAGTGCCGCTCTTCCAGACAACACCGTCAAAATGTGCATCCGTAGAGACTCCATCACCATTCATCACGAATGCACCGGAGTTTTTTTCAGTCGCATTTGGAAATATCACCTGAAGATCCGCAAGCGTGATGATCTGGACCGATGATGATCCACTTACCCTTGCAACTTTGGTAAATGCTTTGAACTGAAGAATGTTTTCAGTTTTGCTATTTTATTAAGTATTCCTCCTGGAAAGGAGTAACAATTGAAGATTATTTTCAATGACGCAACGGAGCTGGTTGTCCAGTCGGCATCGATCCGTGCAGATGGAAGCCTTCTAATTAAGACCATCTCTGCTACAGAGGAAGAACTGAGATCCATGTTCCAGGACGAGTTCAAAACCAAGAAGATGACCGTTGCAGAACGGGAGTCCACAGTCGCAACTTATGAGAATTACACCAATCTCAACGCTCTTGTGAAGTACATTGGCGGAATTCTAGGAGTAGTTCTGTACAAATCCGACGAGACACCAGAGGATAAGTTGGAGGCTCTGGAAAAAGAAAACGCTGAACTGAAAGCGAATATGGATATGCTCCAAGGATGTATTCTTGAAATGTCAGAGTTGGTATATCAATAATGGTAACTATATTAACAAACTTATTCATATTATTACAAAATTCAGGAGGTAAAGAAATGATGGCAATGTTATGGGCGCAGCAGATTATGCTAGGAAAGAAGACTTATGAGCAGGTACCGAGACTTTTAAAGGATAAGGTAAAAGAGATTCTGGAAGATTCTGGAATGGGTGAACTTGTGACAGAGGAAGTACAGGGAAAATAGGAATGATCATACATGGAGATTAGAGCAAGACCGAGAGGTCTTATTTTTATACAGAAAATTCGAACTAAAGAAAGAAGTGAGGTATATGAAAATGGAACAGGCTAATTACATCAAAGCTATTTTCACAGCGGTATTCGCCTTCCTGTCAGCGCTACTTGGAGTATTGGCAGTGCCGGTGATCCTGTTGGTGGCATGTAATCTGATTGATTACATGACCGGGCTTATGGCCAGTAAGTACAGAGCGGAGGACATAAATTCCTATAAGAGCATTCGAGGAATCTTCAAGAAGGTGTCCATGTGGCTTTTGGTAGTGGTTGGAGCAATTATTGACGAAATGCTATTATATGCATCCACTACGATTGGCTGGAAATCTCCGGTGGCATTCTTGATTGCATGCATTGTAGCAATGTGGCTGATCTGTAATGAGATTATTAGTATATTAGAAAATATCCAGGACATGGGTGTTAATATACCAGCGTTCTTGCAGCCATTGGTCAGACATATCAGGTCACAGGTGGAGGAACAGATTAACAGTAGTGATTCAGGGGGCGAGTAATCGTCCTCTTACGTATTATATAGTGTGCGACGTCGCACAGGAAAGGAGTAAAATATGGACGAAAATGAAGTAGTAGGAATGGAACTTGATGAAGGTGTAGAGCCTACAGAGGAAGAAATCAAGGCAGCAGAGCAGGAGGTGCAGTAGCATGGGAGTATATAATGTACATGGTGGACACTCTTTGGTATGCCGCGGAGCGTCCGGTTATCTTGATGAGGTAAACGAGGACAGAAAAGTTAAGAACAGAGTTATTTCTGCATTGCAGTCAGCAGGACATACCGTCTATGATTGTACGGACGATGCCGGAAAGACTCAGGGACGCAACCTTGCCAGCATTGTCGCAAAATGCAATGCACATGCCGTAGATTTGGATGTATCCATCCATTTGAATGCTGGTGGAGGAACAGGAGTTGAAGTATGGTGCTATGATGAAAAGACGAAAGACATTGCAGTAGCTATTTGCGCAAATATCTCTGCAACGCTCGGAATCTCGAACAGGGGAGTAAAATACACACACAATCTGTATGTTCTGAGAAAAACACATTCTCCAGCAATTCTTGTTGAGTGTTGTTTTGTGGACAGCCAGAATGATGCGAGTCATTGGAATGCCGATAAGTGTGGAGATGCGATTGCGTCTGCTATTGCTGGGAAAATGGTAGCTGGCACGACTTCAAGTGGAAGTGCGCCTGTGGCAACACCAGTGGCAAAACCAGCAACATCAACTGGAAATGACTGGGTACGCAGATTGCAGACAGAGTGTAATACTCAAGGGTTTTCTAATCAGAAAGTTGATGGCATTCCGGGAAAGAACACTCTCGCAGGTTGCCCGACCTGTAGAAAAGGAGCAAGGGGAAATATCACGAGATTGATTCAGGAGAGATTGAACAGTCTTGGATTCAATTGTGGCAAAGTAGATGGAATCTTTGGCAATGGAACACGCGCAGCAGTAATTGCATTCCAGAAAGCGCATGGACTCATTGCAGACGGTATTGTCGGTCAGAATACATGGAGAGCTTTACTGGGACTGTAGTATTTGCATATTATGGTGGAAAGAAGTATGTAGGATAGTGTATAATCTGACATATATAATAGGTAGAAACTTCTTTATACGTCCTTACAAAATGGTCATCCAATTTGGACATTGAACCTGTCTTCCATCGCAATACTGTGTAAGTATCGGCTGTCTTACATTTGGTCTTGCAAGATAGTCGGCAAATAATTCATCTACGATGATTGAAATAGAATCGTAAATATTCCGTTCAGGAATCCATTTGTGGTCAAATGCAGTGGAAGATGTAATAGTAAAATCATAGCCCTGGTTCCGGTACCATTCTGTATAGACCCGATTTAATGTAAAGGACATAATTGCCAGTACATTTGCGCGAATCGTATTGGTGGGCCAGGTTGCATAGATTTCACTGGATGCCACATTTTTGATGTAATCTTTGTAACGGACATAATAATTTTTAGCGGTGGAGTCTCTCGGACTTCCATCATGAACAACGATGTATTCGGGAATAACGACCCGGCTTAAGACAATTTCACCGCTTTCGGTTAATGGTTTGATTTCTTCCTCCGGTATTTTCGCCGGGTAATTTCCATATAATGTATGTGCAGGTATCACATAAATAGAATTTTGATTTGTGTCAGGAATGAGCGGACGCATGGAAATATTCTGGATAGCTGTGACTGTGGATAGAATCTCAGCACCTGCAATCTGGATAGATTCATAGCCTGCTGCTTCCACAGAAATTGTATATTCAGAATAGGGCTGCAATTCGTTTGTTTCATCTAAGCTGTATTCAATTGGAGGTGCAGGAAGATTAATGGTGTCGGTCTGACCGGAAGAATCTGTAGTCAACTCTTCCAATGTCTCATCAGGGACTCCAGTGTATGAAATCGAAATACGTGCATTTTCAATAGGATGTGCATGAATCCTGGAAGTCAGATTTATTTTCAACTGCCCCCAATCCGGCGTGTCGGTTATATGAAAAATGCTCATAATAAAAAATACCTCATAGAAACTAGATTACTTTTATTGTATGATAGAGAAAGAAAATGTGTGAGATGTGAAGAAAGGATTATAGATGGAAAAAAAGAAGAAAAGAAGACGCCATAGAGGTTTGGGATTCCTGATTTTAGTAATGGGAGTTTTGATTGTCTGTGGAGTATATCAATACAGGGAATATGGCAATATAAAAGATGTCATGCTGAAATTAATTGGTCAGGATCCGGTGATATATCAGCATGTTTCAGAAGAAATCGGAGAAATGGACGGTAAATTTTATTATCAGCAACTAAGTGAAGAAGAGCAGACAGTGTATCAGGAGCTTTTGCAGGGGCTTTTGGAACATGTAGAGCAAATTCATGTGCACAGCCAGAAGCCGGAACGTGTTAATGAACTTCTTGTTTATGTGTTGAATGATTATCCAGAGATTTTCTGGAGCGATGGGACAGCTTCTTCCACAGCCTATTCTGGACTTCAGAATTATACGTCTGTGATGCCGGGATATTTGTATACGAAAGAAGAATGTGAGAAAAAGAAGACACAGATTGACATGGAGGTGTCGGAGTGTCTGTCCGGTATCAGTGAAAATGCTTCGGATTATGAGAAGATTCTTTATGATTATGAGTATATTGTGAATCAGGTGGATTATGATGATGCAGCAGAAGATAACCAAAATATTTGCAGTGTATTTATTGGAAAAAAGTCAGTGTGTGCCGGTTATTCTAAAGCAATGCAGTATCTCATGGAGAAGCAGGGGCTGTTCTGCACTTATGTTACTGGGGAGGTGACAGAATCTTTCAGTGATGGTGAGGGTCATAAGATCCCTCATGCATGGAATTTGGTGAAATGTGACGGCGATTATTATTATGTGGATGTGACGTGGGGAGATCCAATTTTCCAGGAGTCGGAAGAGGAGACTGAAAATGTAATGGATGACGAAATTCGTGACAATATCAGCTACGATTATATGCTTTGTGATGATGATGAGTTGTTTCGGACTCATACGCCGGATTTGGAAGTAGAACTTCCAGATTGTACGAAGATGGATTTGAATTATTATGTAGTTAATGGAATGTATTATACAGAATATGATGGTCAGACGGCGCTTAAAGCAATGAACCAGGTGATTTCGGCGAGAGAGACGAAAGTTGTACTGAAATATTCCGATGAATCAGTTTATAAAACTGCAAAAGAAGACATTTTAAATAACGAGGTGAAGCGTGCTGCACAGAATCTGGCGCAGTGGTATCATTTGACAGAAGTCTCCTACAGTTACATAGATGACAAAAAAATGAATAAAATTACAATTTTCTGGAAATACTCTTAAAAAAAGAATTGAAATATACCCCATCCTAAATGCTAAAAATATCAACCGGATTTTAAACGAAAAAGTATGGATAAAACCAATATAACAAGCATATTGACGAAAAAAACAATTTTTTAACGTAAAATAAAAACCATTAAAATTAGCGGCTATTTTAATGGTTTTTGTCGAAAGTAGATAAAAAATTGTTAAAAAATACTTTTTTTGGGTTGAAAAAGGATAATAAGTATAGTATACTTTTAACAATTTGGGAAGCTTTAGAGCAGACTAGAAGTAACAGAAAGGATAAGGGTGAATATATGAAAGCATTTCTAATTCTAGAAGACGGGACAGTCTTTGAGGGAAAAAGTATCGGGACGACGAGGGATATGATCAGTGAGATTGTTTTTAATACGTCAATGACCGGTTATCTGGAGGTGCTGACAGACCCTTCATATGCCGGACAGGCCGTTGTGATGACTTATCCACTGATAGGAAACTATGGAATCACACCAGATATGGAGTCAAAGAAAGCATGGCCGGACGGATATATTGTAAGAGAATTATCCAGAATGCCAAGTAATTTCAGATGCAACGGTACAATTCAGGATTTCCTTGCTGCACAGGACATTCCAGGAATTGAAGGCGTGGATACAAGAGCATTGACGAAGATTCTCAGGGAAAAGGGAACCATGAATGGTATGATTACTACAAATGAGAATTATAATTTAGATGAAATCATTCCAAAACTTAAGGCGTACACCGTTGGAGATGTTGTATCAAAGGTGACCTGCGACGAGAAACATGTTTTTCCAGGAGAAAAATTTAAAGTGGCACTTATGGATTTTGGGGCAAAGAATAATATTTCAAAATCTTTAATTCAAAGAGGCTGTGAAGTGACTGTCTATCCGGCAGACACAAAAGCAGAAGAAATCATAAAATCTAATCCGGACGGAATCATGTTATCCAATGGTCCTGGAGATCCGGAAACTTGTGTTTCTATTATAGAAGAGATCCGAAAATTATCAGAGACAGACATTCCAATATTTGCAATTTGTCTGGGACATCAGTTGATGGCTCTTGCATATGGTGCAAAGACATATAAATTAAAATATGGTCACAGAGGTGGCAATCACCCTGTAAAAGATCTGTCTACGGGACGCGTTTACATTTCCTCGCAGAATCACGGATATGCGGTTGATTATAATACTATGGATAAGAATGTTGCAGAAGAAGCATTTATCAATGTCAATGATGGAACAAACGAAGGATTGAATTACATAGGCAAGAAGATATACACTGTACAGTTCCACCCGGAAGCATGCCCGGGGCCACAGGATTCTACATTCCTGTTTGACAGATTTATTGAGATGATGAAGGGGGACAAATAAGATGCCAAGAAATAAAGAAATTAAGAAAGTACTTGTAATTGGATCTGGTCCTATCGTCATTGGTCAGGCAGCAGAGTTTGACTATGCGGGTACACAGGCATGTCGTTCTTTGAAAGAAGAAGGACTGGAAGTTGTGCTGTTGAATTCAAATCCTGCGACTATTATGACGGACAAGGATATTGCTGATAAAGTATACATAGAGCCATTGACGGTAGAAGTTGTTGAACAGCTTATTATGAAAGAAAAGCCAGACAGTGTCCTGCCGACTCTGGGAGGACAGGCAGCGCTGAATCTTGCTATGGAATTGGAAGAGCGGGGGTTTTTCAAAGAACATAATGTCCGCTTGATCGGAACAACAGCTCAGACAATTAAGAAGGCAGAGGATCGTCTGGAATTTAAATCAACAATGGAAAAAATTGGCGAACCATGTGCAGCATCACTTGTAGTTGAGAGCGTAGAGGACGGAATCGAATTTGCAGAAAAGATTGGATATCCGGTCGTTCTTCGTCCGGCATACACTCTTGGCGGAAGCGGTGGTGGAATTGCACATGACAGACGTCAGCTTGTAGAGATTCTTGAAAATGGACTTCGCCTTTCCCGTGTGGGTCAGGTGCTTGTTGAACGTTGTATCGCAGGATGGAAAGAGATTGAATATGAGGTAATGCGTGATGCAGCAGGAAATTGTATCACGGTTTGTAATATGGAAAATATTGATCCGGTTGGTGTACATACCGGAGACAGTATTGTTGTAGCACCGTCTCAGACGCTGGGCGATAAAGAATATCAGATGCTCCGTACATCAGCCCTCAATATCATTAGTGAGCTTAATATTACAGGAGGCTGCAACGTACAGTATGCCCTGAATCCGGAATCATTTGAATATTGTGTTATTGAAGTAAACCCACGTGTCAGCCGTTCTTCTGCGCTTGCATCGAAAGCTACGGGTTATCCAATCGCAAAGGTAGCAGCAAAGATTGCGCTTGGATATACACTTGACGAGATTAAAAATGCAGTTACAAAGAAGACATATGCAAGTTTTGAACCGATGCTTGATTATTGTGTTGTTAAGATTCCGAGACTTCCATTTGATAAATTTATCAGTGCAAAACGTACACTGACTACACAGATGAAGGCGACCGGAGAGGTCATGAGTATTTGTGATAATTTTGAGGGAGCGCTTATGAAAGCAATCCGATCTCTGGAACAGCATGTGGACAGTCTTATGTCCTATGATTTCAGTCATCTTTCCAGAGAAGAACTGATGAACGCATTGGACGTAGTAGACGATCAGAGAATCTGGAAGATTGCAGAGGCAGTTAGAAGAGGAATTCCTTATACAGAAATACATAAGATTACAAAGATTGATATTTGGTTTATCGATAAGATTGCAAACCTGGTAGAGATGGAGCAGTCTCTGCGTGCATGCGCGCCAAGAGTAGCGTCCGGACGTGGCGGAATTGGAAAGGAATTATTAAAAGAAGCAAAACGCCTGGAGTTCCCGGACGAGGTTATCGCAAGACTGACAGGTCTTACAGAAAGACAGGTGCATGATCTTAGAATGGTATACGGTATTACCGCATCTTACAAAATGGTAGATACCTGTGCCGCTGAGTTTGCGGCAGAAACACCGTATTATTACTCTGTATTTGGAAGTGAAAATGAAGTAGAAGAGACTTCCGGTAAGAAAAAGGTTCTTGTCCTTGGTTCTGGTCCAATCCGTATCGGACAGGGAATTGAGTTCGACTTCTGTTCCGTACACTGTACATGGGCATTTGCAAAAGAGGGATACGAGACAATTATCATCAATAATAACCCGGAGACAGTCAGCACGGACTTCGATATTGCCGATAAGCTTTATTTCGAGCCGCTGACACCGGAAGATGTAGAGAGCATTGTAGACCTGGAGAAGCCGGACGGAGCAGTTGTTCAGTTCGGTGGTCAGACAGCAATTAAATTGACAGAAGCATTGATGAAAATGGGAGTGCCAATTCTTGGTACAAAGGCAGAAGATGTAGATGCAGCCGAAGATCGCGAATTATTTGATGAAATTCTGGAAAAATGCCAGATTCCAAGACCGACTGGTGGAACTGTATTTACAGCTGAGGAGGCAAAGACTGTTGCGAACAGACTCGGCTATCCGGTACTGGTAAGACCGTCCTATGTGCTTGGCGGACAAGGTATGCAGATTGCTATTAACGATAATGATATCGAGGAATTTATCGGAATCATCAATCAGATTGCGCAGGATCACCCGATTTTGGTAGACAAATATTTACAAGGAAAAGAGATTGAGGTCGATGCCGTATGTGACGGAGAAGATATCCTGATTCCAGGTATCATGGAGCATATTGAGCGTGCGGGTATCCATTCCGGAGATAGTATCTCTGTATATCCTGCAAAGAGTATTTCTGATAAGACAAAACGTACTATTGAAGAATATACAAGACGACTTGCAAAATCCCTGCATGTCATCGGACTGATTAATATTCAGTTCATTGTGTGTGGTGAAGAGGTTTATGTTATCGAGGTAAACCCAAGATCCAGCCGTACAGTACCATACATTAGTAAAGTAACCGGAATTCCAATTGTTCCACTGGCAACAAAAGTGATTATCGGTCACAAAATCAAAGAACTTGGATATACACCGGGACTTCAGCCGGAGGCAGATTACTATGCAGTTAAAATGCCGGTATTCTCTTTCGAGAAGATCCGTGATGCAGATATCAGCCTTGGACCAGAAATGAAGTCCACAGGAGAGTGCCTTGGAATTTCCAAGACATTTGACGAGGCGCTATATAAAGCATTCTTAGGTGCAGGAATCAAACTTCCGAAATTTAGCAATATGATTATGACTGTCCGTGATGAGGATAAGGATGAGGCTGTAGAAATCGGTAAACGTTTTGAAAAGATCGGATACAAGATTTTTGCGACAAAAGGAACAGCAGAAGCACTTACAGAAGCAGGTGTGAAAGCAATTGCAGTCAACAAGATTGAACAGAGCACACCGAACCTCATGGATCTGATCCTTGGACATAAGATAGATCTTGTTATTGATACTCCGCCACAGGGAGCAGAACACTCCAAAGACGGTTTCGTAATTCGAAGAAGTGCAATTGAGACGGGTGTCAATGTCCTGACAGCTATCGATACAGCAAAAGCACTGATCACCAGTCTGGAGAATACAGACATTCAGAAACTGACACTGATTGATATTGCTAAAGTTTAATCAGATTGAAATAATCAGCTGAGTGAATACACCCTCATATAGGACGAAAAAGTCCTGTATGAGGGATTTTTTTATACAAAAAAACGTGGATCATGGCAAGAAAGTAAATAAAAAAGTTGACAAAACACTGCACACATGATATGATACCAATCGTTGCTCGTAACAAAATTGTAATATTTGTAATAATGTTGCAAAAAATGCATATACTTTATTAAAAGAAATGTAAATCATTGCAACAAAATCAGGAGGGTATTTATATTATGTTAAAAGCGAAGAGACTGAAATCGATGTTCGTGCTGTATTCAGCATGCGCAGTAATGGCAACTGGTTTTACCAGTCAGGCAGCCTCTGAACAGCCGGAAGTAACAACAATCACAGAGACAAAAAAGGAAGATGCGAATACGCATACCGCTGTACAGACAATATCACAGAATATCGTTGCATCTGCACAGGAGATGACAGATGCAAGTCAGCAGGTGATCGCAGAAAATATAGCAAAAAAAGAAGAGGAAGAACGTATTGCAAGAGAAAAAGCAGAACAGGCGGCAAGGGAACAGGCGGAACGCGAAGCAAGAGAAGCGTATGTAAGAGCGAATCAGGAACTAATGGCATCCATCATCTATTGCGAAGCCGGTAATCAGCCATATGAGGGGCAGGTTGCCGTAGGCGCTGTTATTATGAACCGTGTCAAAAGTGGAAGCTATCCGGATTCGATCGAAGCTGTTATCTATCAGTCCGGACAGTTCGGTCCGGCGGCAACCGGATGGTTGAACAGAGTCAGAAGTTCAAAAGGGTATTCGCAGACAGCTCTGCAGGCGGCTGTGGATGCGCTGAACGGATCAAACCCAATCGGAAACTGTCTTTATTTTGATCAGGGCGGTTCTGGGATGAAGATAGGAGCACATTATTTCCATTAATATTTGCAGAAATCCCATAGAAAGAAATGCATATGGAATGTAGCCGGGGTTCTTCGAAAATTCGAAAGAAATCTTAAGAAAGCCGGAATTGACAATTGTATTACGAATGTATTACGATAAGAGGGCAAAAGTTTTTAACTTTTGTCCTTTATTAATTGTTGGGGAGAAGAAAGATTGTATAAGATTTTAATCGTGGAAGATGATGAAACAATAG
>OLSO01001038.1_pt1 | contig 23655 bp, 19 predicted proteins | sample 1672441 | NCBI WGS metagenome assembly OLSO01 (sample SAMEA3136686, study PRJEB25190) | human gut metagenome | biome: human gut; feature: human-associated habitat; material: faeces | place: Austria | collected 2013 | reverse complement strand
GTCTCACCGCAGCATCGGAATTTGCCTGAACTTCCTCTGTATCTGCCTGAGCCTGCACAGCCGTATTGCCGCTTCCACCTCCTGATATATGATGAGCAATCGGAATGATAATTCCTCTCACTATAAATACAAGTGCCAGAATCAGACCTACCACAGAAAGTCCGATCTTCGTATAATGACGGATCATCATCTGGCGTTTCTTTCTGCGCATCCTCTCGCGCAAAATCCGCTTATCCATTGTTTCCCTGCCCCGCTTTTATATGAATTTGTAATCACAGTAATCCCCGCAAACACATGTAAGAAGATTACCAAGATTTTATGCTCGTTTTAATCATAACTCATTTAAAAAATAAATACAATGCCAATTATTCGTTCGTTACTATTGCAGTACTATTTGCAGTAACTTATTCGTTACTGTTCACTCCGTTCACAGTGACACTTATTCCGTACCCAGTTCACTCTCCAGATCCTCATCAACATCCGGCTCATCCTGAACATCTTCCCCGTCACTCTCATCAGTTTCTGATGCATCCTGATCTATGCTCTCGTCAGTTTCTGACATATCCTGATCTGCGCTCTCATCTTCAGCATCCTGTCCGGAATTCTGTACGGCTGCCTCTGCATCTTCTGCAGTTGTATCGCCATTTGAAATTTTATCACTGACACTTGCATTACTTATAATAAAATCTTCTACTCTGAGAAGTCCCACAGACTCATCTACATAATCCTGACCGTATGTGCCAACAAGTTCTGCAAGATTACCGGCTCCCATCTGCTTTACCAGTTCCTCCTGAAGCTGAAGACTTTCCTTATCATCAAGCGACAGTCCTTCTGCATCCATAATCCCCTGCACGATCAGATTCTGTTTTACTTTTCCCTCGGCATACTGCTGGCACTGTTCATCAAAATCATCCTGAGAGATTCCCTGACTGCTTATAAATTCTTCCAGAGTCATATCAGCCTGCTTTGCATAGAGTTCCATGCTCTTTTTGAATTCAGAAACCGCCCCGTCTATATCTTCCTGAGGATATTCTTTTACTTCAGAATTCTCCAGTACTGTGCTCCAGGCTGTATTCTTAAGTACCTCCTGTGCAGACTGCTTTGCATCTGCTTCCAGCTTGCTGCGTACACCTTCCTTATATTCATCCACAGTTGTATAATCTGTATTCTTCGCAACCCACTCATCTGTAAGCTCCGCTGTACGTCTTACATTCTGAACAGTAACCTTGTATACTGCTGTCTTTCCTGCCAGTGTACTGTCTCCATAATCAGATGGAAAATCAATCTGTATCTCTTTTGTGTCACCTTTCTTCATTCCGGTCACACCATCTTCAAATTCAGTGAACATCTGTCCGTCACCGATCACAAAATCATAATTATTGGCAGTACCACCATCAAAAGTCTGCCCATCTATGGTTCCCGTATAATTAACAGTTACCAGATCACCTTCTTTGGCACCCTCTGACACAGGCTCGGCTTTATCCTGCAGCTCCTGATCAATCTGTGACTGCACATCATCATCTGTGATCGCATCTACTGTGTTATCCAGAATAAGCCCCTTGTACTCTCCAATCGTAATATATTTATCCACATTGTCAACTGAGACAAGTCTGGTGCTTCCTGCTTCTGCTTTCTTACCCTCTGCCTGCTTCTCTGCCTTTGTATCGTCTGTTACAACAGCACCCCTATCACTGCATGCTGTTGCTGTCAGTGCAACGCATGCCACAAGCATGGCAAGATATATTCTTTTTTTCATAGTAATACTCCCTTCTATATTTTCGGTACCGGAGTCGGCCGCGAAGAATCCCACACTTCAGATACATCAAAAAGGTCACTGAGCATCTCCGGATTATAATACATTCTATATCCATCCAGATTCCTTCTTCCCTGTCGGAAATAATCATCCGTAATCTGTACAAAATACTGACTGGAATCTACATTGCAGAAATACCGGTATCCCTGGCTCTTATAAAACTCATACTTTGCATTGTCTGAAGAATATCCTTCCCAGCTTCCGATATCCGCACCAAATGCAAAAATGATCATATCTGTTTTTCCAAGAACAGGAGCCACATATTTCTTCCATTTTTTAGTATCTCTCTTCAGATCTTTCAGAGAGGTTGATGCAACATTCTTATGTCCCCAGGTATGACTGGCAAATTCCCAGCCTTCCGCTTTCATAGCTGCGGCTACCTTTTTTGCATTTTTTACTTCCTGCTTATAATCAAAATCCGGATGATCCCTGAGGAACTTTTTCTGATCATCCTGCAGGTTCTTTCCTGTTTTATATGCAATGTCCGTACGATATCCAAGAACACCGTCATAACCTGTCATTGCCAGGATTCCCTTTCTGCCATGATAGGAAAAATCCGGATGTTCTTTTACGAAAGTATCGATCAGCGGAACCATATCATAATCTCCCGTAGAAACACTTCCATCATCCTCAATATATTCATTTTTAACATCGCCATTTTCATCTACCACAAGTTTTGATGCAAATCCATCACCATCCATATAATGATAATAACTCACATCATCCTGCGAAAGCACAAATGGGATCTTACCGGGCGGCAGCATGATACTTCCTCTGGACATGGTTCCATCCTCATTCACTGTTGCCATATCATGAGGACTGACCATCACATATCCCTTATCATACATACTCTGTATTATCTTGTTAAATTCATCAATCGTTGTCATATACTGATTATATCCATCAGAATCAGTATCACCGTCAAATGCCTTTGAGGTATCTTTGATCAGTGTATGAAAAAAAACATGTGTAATCTGTTCCAGAGGATATTCTGTACAGGCAGCTTTCGTATTTTCATATTCAGAAACCGCATTCTGCATATCCGTATTACTGTCATAAGCCGGCTGGCTCTTAAGAAGTTCTATCGCTTCGTCATAATCATACTGTGCAGCCATAAGCGATGCCTGTTCCAGCGGTGAAGCCACTTCTTCCTCTGACTGCTCATCAGTTATTTCCTGTGTATCGTTTCCATCTTCATCTGTTTCGGCATTCTGTTCTTCCTCAGTTTCCAGTGGTGTATTCCCTGCTGATTCTACATCTGTATTCTCAGTTTCGGATTTATGAAATGGAAGATCCTGCTCAAACGGAAACAGGCTACATCCACTTAATCCTAAAGATGCACATAAAATTACTGTCAGCACACACACTGTCTTTTTTTTCATATTCTGCCCCTTTCGATCATGCCCCGCTGTCAACGGTGTGTTTTGCTATGTTCACCCCATAGCAGGTACCGGCACAGGTCTTGATGAATCAAATACCGACTGGGCATCAAACAGATCTGTCAGCAGTTCAGGATTATAATACATTCTGTATCCGTCCAGATTTCTTCTTCCCTGTCGGAAGTAATTACTTCGTATCTGTACAAAATACTGACTGGAATCCACATTGCAGTAATAGTTGTATCCCTGACTCTTAAGATATTCAAACTTCTCCCCTGAATAATCTTCAGCTCCTGTAAGATCTGCCCCAAACGCAAAAATGATGATATCTGTCCCACCGATCAGAGGATCCACGTTCTCTTTAAATTTCTGAGTATCTGCCTGCAGTCTTTCAAGACTGACCTGACTTACATTCTGATGACCCCAGGTATGACTTGCAAACAGCCATCCCTCATCCTTCATAGCCTGTGCTACCCTGGCTGCGTTCTCTCTTTCTGTGTTCAGATCAAAGTCAGGATGTTCATCCAGCCATTTCACTTTATCCGCATCCAGATCATCAGGACGGGTTTCATAGCTGCTGTCTGTACGATAACCAAGGATACCATTATAGCCGGTAAGTGCTACAATACCTTTTGCTCCCCTGTATGAAAAATCAGGATGTTCTTCCACAAACCGGTCGATCAGAGGAACCATATCGTAATCTCCTGTTGAAATACTTCCATCATCTTCCACATACTCATTGCGAACCTTACCTTTCTCATCCACAACAAGCTTCGAAGCAAATCCGTCGCCGTCCATATAATGATAATAACATACGTCATCCTGTGAAAGCACAAACGGCACTTTACCCGGTGGGAGCAGGATTTCACCCATGTTCATATTTCCATTTTCATCAGCCGTAGCCATATCATAGATACTGACCATAACATATCCCTTATCATACATACTCTGTGTGATCTGATTAAATTCATCGATAGTTGTCATAACCTGATCATAATCACCTGATTTATAATCACCGTCAAATGCTTTTGAGGTATCTTTGATCAGTGTATGATAAAACACATGCGTCACCTGATCCAACGGCCAGGAAACACAGGAATCTTTTTTCTCCTTATATTTTTTTGCTGCTTTCCTGAACTTTGTATTTGTCTCATATGACGGACTGCTCTTGAGAAGCTCAATAGCTTTATCATAATCATACTGCTGAGCATAATGCTTTGCCTGCATATAAAGAGCCTTATCCTCTTTGCTCAGTGTTTCCTGTTCCGGCTCAGGTGTGGCAGTATTCTCTGATTCTGCTTCTGTTTTCTGTTCCGGCTGTACAGCTGCCGGGGTAGCTTCAGACTCCGCCATCTCTGTGATCTTTGTTTTCTGTTCTGTGAAAAATGTTTGCAGTTCTTCACCATAAAACCCAATACCTATTCCCACTGCCGCAGCTGCTGCTATGATCACACTGCCTGCAATACGGATTCTTTTCCTCCTGCGGTGTGCCTTATTACGGCGTTCCAACCTGGCAGCTCTCCTTGCTTCATATGCATCATTATCATCATAAAAAAAATCCTCATCCTCACTGGCAGCAGACTGTTCTTTTTCCTGCTCTACAGTTTCCGGAAGTCTCTCCTCTGTATTTTCAGAGTCGGGCTTTAATTCACTCATACTCTTCTCCTTTAATTATCCTGTTTAATTATCCTGATAAAGATATTATAACCATATCCGGTCATTCCATCCTGTAAAAAATGTTTTACCTCGATTATAACCTGTGGCAGACTAAATTTCTACTGCTTTCCATCTATTAATTCTTTTTTTGCAATTGCGTTTTGGCCTGTTTAATGATAAAATAAATTTCATGCAATGGGCTCTCAGAGTCCCTGTGAAATCACATACATTAGGAGGATGCAAATGAGTACAGTAACAATAGTCCTTCTGGTCATTCTTGTTATCCTGATCGCTGCACTGATCGGTTTATATTTCTTCGGCAAAAAGGCTCAGAAGAAACAGGAAGAACAGCAGGCTCAGATTGAGGCAACCAAACAAACCGTTTCCATGCTGGTTATCGATAAAAAGAGGATGCCGTTAAAGGAATCCGGACTTCCTCAGATGGTAATTGAACAGACACCAAAGCTTATGCGCCGTTCCAAACTTCCGATCGTTAAGGCAAAAATTGGACCAAAGATTGCGATCATGATCGCAGATGAGAAGATTTTCGACCTGATCCCTGTTAAAAAAGAGATCAAAGCAGAAATAAGCGGTCTCTACATCGTAGGCGTAAAAGGAATCCGTGGTTCTCTGGAAACTCCTGCCCCGAAGAAAAAAGGCTTTTTCGCAAAATTCAAAAAAGACAAAGCAGCAAAATAATTACCTGCTTATATGAAAAGACCGATGAATCCAGATAAATCATCGGTCTTTTTATTTACAGATTATATTGTAAAATCCTTGCAGTTCTTCGGCTGTGCCTTAATCGCAAGATAACAGTCAGCCACATGCTCCTGGTTCATATCCAGTGCATAGTCCACTTTCATATTAAGACCGCCGTCATTTTCCTTAAGATCCAGATTCGTTGCAGCAATTCCCATCTCAATGGTTCCATAAGGTGTTGTATAATATGTCATATTCTTTTTTCCCTGTTCAAAAACCATATGAACATTAACCACGCCTTTCTTACGGACTTCCATACCCTTCGGTGATATTTTTATGTAATTGATCGTAGGCTCTGCAAAATCCTCCATAACCTCTTCATAACGCAGGTAGTGACTTCCATTGCGGAAATAATACTCTCCCGGAACAACGATTTCGACCGGCTCCTGGTCACCATCTGCATCTATTGTCTGAAGTCCCCTTACATGAATCAGTACTTCTTTATCCATTCTCTCACACTCCTGATATTCTTACTCATAGCAATTCCGGATTTATTTTTATGTATCAGCAACTTTAATATTTCTCTATATCTATTTTCTTCGTCATCTCCACATCATACGGCAGAATCGAATTGGCAAATGCCTTAAACTCATCTGCCAGATCACTTACATAGAAACGATACGGAAAATCAGCCTGCACGGTACCGGTGCCGGAGAGTTCCTTCTCCTTCAGCAGTCTGCCCAGCTCTAGAGCAGTCTCATAAGCCGGATTGACCAGGCACACCTGATCTCCCATGATCTTTCTGATCGTGGAACGAAGCAGAGGATAATGGGTACAGCCCAGAATCAGTGTATCAATATCTTTCTCCTGCAGTTCCTTCAGATATCTCGCCACAACTTCATCCGTTACAGGATCATGAAGCCATCCCTCTTCCACAAGCGGCACAAAAAGCGGACATGCCTTTCCGTACACTGTGATCTCCGGATCAAGACTCTTAAGATATTCCGCATGGATTCCGGTTCCGATGGTCCCCACAGTGCCAATAACTCCAACCTTCTTATTCCTGGTCTGCGCTGCCGCAACCTTCGCTCCCGGTTCTATCACACCAATGATCGGAAGATCAAACTCATCTCTCACTGCATCCAGAGCAAATGCACTGGCTGTATTACACGCGATCACAATCGCCTTTACCTGCTGTTCCTGCAGAAAGCGGATGATCTGGCGGGAATATCTGATGACAGTCTCTTTCGATTTACTTCCATAAGGCACTCTCGCCGTATCTCCAAAATATACAATTTTCTCTGAAGGAAGGTTGCGCATGATCTCACGCGCAACAGTCAGTCCTCCCACGCCGGAATCAAAAACCCCTATGGGCGCCTCCCTGTCTGTTTTCATTTACTTCTCTCCATCTCTCCTGATTTGTTTCATTATTCTATCACCAATTGAGAGCCTGTGCAAGCCAGAAGGATATCTTTATGTCATCTTTCTTCACTTTATCGTCCGACGGAAATCGACTGAAACAGAATTTGGGGTACAAAGTTCCCCACCAGGCAGTGACCGCCGCCTGTTCTTTTCTGTTCTGCACAGTTTCCCGTATCATCTCCGGTACTGCTCCCGCCAAAGCTGCTCCGATCATCCCTGCTGTCAGAGTCAGCATCGCCTGTTTTAAAAATCTTTTTGCCTGTTTTCGGAAAATTTTTTTATCATTCATCTTTGCGCACCTCTCCTGTTTTATACATACTTTGCCAGTCTCAGAGAGCGGACATCCCATTCCCCTCATCGTCATATTCACTGTTCATCCAGATTATCGCCGGCATTTCACAGGTTTATACATCAACTTCCAGACTTCCATTGCGAATCTGTACTGACGGCAGCTGCAAAATCCTGTCCTCTTTATATCTCTCATAAAAAAGTTCCCTGAGTGTCACCACTGCTTTCTTTTTTCCGGACATACGGTTTTCCATCAGCCCTGTAATATATTCTCCCACCGAAGAATTATCCTCACCCTTCCACTGCAGGATTTCTGCTGCATTCTCTGCTTCAAATACATACAGGTCCTCTCCCACAAAAGCTTCCTGTTTCAGATAATCCAATATCTGTCTCCACCGTCCATCCTCTGCAAGCGTCTTTCCGATAATCAGAACCTGCAGATGTCCCATATCCAGCATTTTTTTCTGAGAACGATTATACGCCTGCTCAATCTGTTCAAAATTCCTGCCACTGATCTGTAAAACTCCGGCATCTCTGTCTGTCTCACCCTTCTCCTGTCCAGTAGCCTCAGACATATCCGGCATTCCATAGGTCAGAAGAAAACCTTCCGAAGAAGCATCTGCGCCAAGTGCCATGGGATATGCCCTCTTTTCCGGCTCCACTGCCGCGCCACAGCCTCCCAGAAACACAGAACAGATCAGAACCCCAGCCACTGTAGCCGATATCTTTTTCTTATGTTTTCTTTTTCCTCTGAGAAACAGATAAATATGACAGATAAAAATCCCCGGCACAAAAATGTATCCCAGATACCATCCGAAATAATCCAGGATTCCTTTTCCCTCCTCCTCAAGAAGAGAAATTAGAAAAATCATTGCAGGCATCCAGAACCGGCCTGTACCCAGATGTGCCCTTCGGACGATCTGATGTCCATAATGCAGCAGACTGCCCACCGAAAAAAGCAGACTATACAGAAGAAACCCCATCCATATCACGTCGAAACGTGCCAGCACATTTCCCGTCAGATCTGCCCCGTCCAGTAATGGCAACACCGGATATCTCTCCAGCCTTACCCTGTCATAACCCAGAACTGCAGGAAGCAGAACTTCCATTCCCACAAGGATTCCTCCAATCGTCAGGATTGCCCACATTGCAGTCTTACCTGCACTTCCATATTTCTCAACATCTCCCATCAGAAACGGCAGAAGACCAAGAGCAGAAAAGGCACACACCGCACCATAAAAAGACCGCACCATATTCTCCATGGTAAGATGATCTCTCTGCACCATTTCCACCAGATATTCTCCCTTCATCTGAGGTATGCAAAGCACCATCATAAGCAAAATCCCGCCGGAAAGCAGACCTCCTGAAACCTCTGCCATCCTTCCCCTTCCCGGCATTCCTTTTCTGCTTCCCACCGAGCATACCAGAATTGCCCAGAATGCAATCCAGCGTCCTGACACTCCCATAATCAGGCTTGCAGGAACCAGTGTTCTCAGAAGCGCAAGCAGATATCCCCCGGACATCAATATATATAATAGAAAGAATACTCCTGTGATCCTGCCGGCCACTTTCCCTGCAGCCTTCACCAGATCATCAAAAGCAGGTGTCAGCCGGATCAGAATGATAACATAGAAACAAAAGAACACCATCGCCGCCACTATTCCCAATACGGCACTCAGTCCATTCATCCCATCTCTGCCTGGAATACAGAGCAGAAAAGGTGCCAGCAATCCCAATATCATCTGCCTGTACAACTGCCGATGTGAAATCCTGTTATTTTCTGCAAATTTCATGAAAGGGGCTCCTTTCTCTTCAAACGGATTCTCTGTTCTTCTCTGGCATAAAGCGGTCTTCTCCATCTCATACGAAGCGGTGCTCTCCAGATGCCTTCTCCTTTTTCTTCATGAGGATCCTTCTTTATAAAAGGCACCAGATAAGGGACCCCGAAACTCGACAGCCCTGCCAGATGCGCTATGGTCAGATACACACCAAGGACAATACCATAGATTCCCATATAACCTCCCAGAATGAGAAATACATATTTCAGTAACCGGAATGCTGCAGCAAATTCCTCATTGGGTACAGTCATTGATCCAAGCGCAGTCAAAGCCACGATCATGACCACGATCGGACTCACCAGATTTGCCTCTACCGCCGCCTGCCCGATCACAAGACCTCCCACGATCCCGATGGCATTTCCCAGTGTACCCGGAACTCTCACACCCGCCTCCCTGATCAGTTCAAAAGACAGCTCCAGAAAGATCAGCTCTGTCACACTTGAAAAAGGTACTCCTTCTCTAGCCTGCGCCAGAGACAAAATCAGCGCAGAGGGAAGAATCTGTGTATGAAACCGGATCACAGCCAGATAAAGTCCCGGCAGAACCGTTGCCATGATCACAGCCAGATACCTGAGTGTTCTTAAAAAAGATGCCATCTCAAACCGATGATACCAGTCCTCACTGCTTTCCATAAAACTGTTAAAATTTCCCGGCAGGATCAAAGCCTCGGGAGAATTGTCACACAGTATCACAACCTTACCATTCAGAATTTCCTGCACTGCCCTGTCCGGCCTCTGCGTTGTCTGATACTGCGGAAACGGAGAATACCAGACATCTTCTGTCAGTTGTTCCAGCATGCCGCTGTCCAGTATACCGTCAATCCTGAATCTCTCCAGACGTTCTTTTACCTGCTCAAGAAGTTCTTCATGTACCAGATCCTCCATATACAATACCTGCGTCAACGTATGCGTACGCACCCCTGTGTAATATTCCTCGACCTTCAGCCTGGTATCCCGAAGTCTTTTCCTCACCAGTGCACTGTTACTCTTCACACTGTCAGAAAATCCTTCCCTGGAACCGCGGAGCACCTTTTCCGATTCTGCCTCCATCACCCCCATGGAAGGATAACCTTTACTGGAGATTTTCATTGCCTTGTCATAGCCATCTATAAAAAAAACTGCATTCCCTGCCAGCATGGCAGCCAGCGCTTCATCCATATCTGTCAGTTTCTTTACATCTGCAATCCCCAGACTGTTATTCTTAATAAATTCCTGGATCTGCTCCGGGGAAATCTCCCAGAAATGATTGATCATCTTTCCAATGGCAGAATCATCCAGCATCATATTGGAAACTGCAACTTCTATATAGACCATCAGGCAGTCCACCTTCTGTTTCTCCCCCAGCCTCATGGAACGGATAAGAATATCACTGCATTTCTCCAGCCTGCTTCTCAGATATTTTTCATTTTCCCGCAGATTTGCAGAAATCTTTCTCTGATCTTCTGCTTCTTTCACAGTCTTCACCCCATTTCACAGATAAACCCAATCATAAACTTTTCAACAAAAAAGAGAGGCTTCTCACCTCTCTTAGAATTTCCATATATTCATAGATTATACACCGATCATCTGCGTCCTCTGGTTTTCTCTCTCCCGGCACGTTCCTGTTCTGCATTCTCTGCCTCAATAGAGCGCATGATAGCCATTCTCTGATTCTCAATATGCTGAAAAGAAAGCTCTCTGGCACGTTCCACATCACGTTCCCGGATTGCCTTTGTCAGCTCCTCATGCTCCTTCACAAGCACATCCCTGGTTTCACCTTCCTTGAGATACTCCACACGATAACGGTAAATCTGCTCTCTCATATTATTAAGCACCTGGATCAGTCTCTTATTATCCGATGCCTGATAAATAATCTCATGAAAAGCAACATCCGCTTCCGCAAGCTTAACAAGATTTCCTTCCGCAATAGTATGTTCAAATTCTTTGGCAGCAAGCCATAGTCTGCCCATCTCCTCTTCTGTCATACGTGCACAGGCCTTCTCAATAGCTACGTTCTCAAGTGCAATACGAACCTCTAGAACATCATTCAGATCCTTCTCTGTAATGTTCGCAACCTGAGCTCCGCGTCTCGGGATCATAACTACAAGTCCTTCCTGCTCCAGCTTACGCATGGCTTCCCTGATCGGAGTCCGGCTCACACCAAGTCTCTCCGCCAGGGCGATCTCCATCAGCCTCTCACCCGGCTTCAGTTCTCCTTTAAGGATTGCCTGGCGCAATGTATTAAACACCACATCTCTCAATGGAAGATATTCATTCATGTTCACCGAAAACTCACTTGTCATTTGTGTTTCCCTCCTGTTTTCGTCACTTCTGTTGCAAAAACTGTCTTTGCCAGTCCACTCTCTCTGAGTACCGCCGCAGCTACTTCCATCTTCTCACGGTCATCAAAAATACCAAACACCGTCGGACCGCTGCCACTCATCATTGCTTTAAGCGCTCCATTATCCTCCATCAGATCCTTAATCTCACCGATCACAGGATATTTTTCAATAATTCCCGGTTCAAAAACATTCCCCATCTTCTCAGTCATTGTCAGAAGATCACCATTTTCAATATCCCTGATCATTCCGTCAATATCCGGATGTGATGAAATCTTATCTAACTGCAGGCTCTCATATGCCATTTTGGTAGATACACTGATCCCCGGTTTTCCGATCAGCACGAAACAGTCAGGAATCTGTGCGATTCTGGTAAGCTTCTCGCCAATCCCTTCTGCCAGGGCAGTCCCACGCATAATACAATAAGGAACATCTGCACCAATGTTTACCGCCCGGTCCATCAGTTCTCTCTCACTGAGTCCCAGTTTAAACAATCGGTTAATCCCCACCATAGCAGCAGCAGCATCTGAACTTCCGCCTGCCATGCCTGCTGCCACAGGGATAAATTTCTCCAGACAGATATCAACGCCTTCCTTCACCTGAAACTCATCCATCAGAAGCTTCGCAGCTTTATATACCAGATTTCGTTCATCACTGGGAATATACGGATAATTTACAGATAGAGAAATCCCAGGTTTCTTAACCTTCTTCATTTTCAGGACATCATACATCTGAATGGTCTGCATGATCATACGGACTTCATGATATCCGTCCTCTCTCTTTCTTAGAATATCCAGTCCCAGATTTATCTTAGCCAGTGCACGTAAACGCATAAATCCCTCCGCTTATCCTTCTTCATATTCTCTGTACTTTGTATACAATAAAAAGCTTTGTACATATTTTAAATCATTTCTTCTCTGTTTTCAATATGTGCCTTTTTATTTTTCATGGAAAATTTTTTCATTACTCCGGCACCTGTTTTACCAGAATTAACTGCTGCCCCGGTTCCACATCTTTTTCATCAAGGCCGTTTACATTACAGATTTCATCCACAGTCGTATAGAACTTTCTGGCAATATCCCACAAGGTATCCCCGGCTTTCACAATATAAACCGTAATTCCCGGCATGCTCTCAATTTTTTTGCGGTCCAGCGGTTTTTCCTCCACAGACTCAAGAATCTGCTCTTCCCACTGTCTGAACACCAATGCATTCAGTCCTGCAGTCACCTTAACCTCAATCTCATCCCCATCTGCCATTGCCGCAGAAAGCTGTTCCAGATCTGCCTGAAGAAAATACGTACAGTCCTGCCCGATACCCTTCGCCTCGATCAGATGCGTAAACGGAAGCATCGCGTCCATGGAATAAAACGGCATCTCATCATTTCCGATAATATACAGAATCTTAAGTGCTATAATTCCCTCTGCCAGAATACCCTTATCCGTAATCCTGGTCTTATCTATTTTTACTTTACCGATACTATGACAGAGCTGCAAAACTTTTCCCTGACTTTCTTTAACTTCTATCCGGTCTGTCAGTCTGCATTTCGAGGAATTTCGCACAAGAAGACTCTCCAGCATTCTTTTTTTGCCATACAGTACACATTCCTTTAGCGGGCTGTATGCATCCAGAAGCAGTTCATGTTCTTCCTCCCTGTACATCTTCATATTCAGTTCCAGAACCGCATCCACCTGCAGGATCCTTTCCTCCCCGTCTGTGTCCGGTTTCACTTCCATCCCCTTATGGATAAGCATTGGCTCTATATGCGGAATCAGATTCTCCTCACAGCCGCTGCACTCCATTTCACTGTTAAATGGCATGGTATATTCCAGCCATTGCGGTGGATTTTCTTCCTCAGATCCTGTATATATCAGAAAGACCGCCAGTTCCCCCTTTACCTGAAGTTTATTTTCCTTCGGGCGCAGTTCGAGATTCCGCGGTTCAATAGTATACCATAAAAGTTCCTCCACATTTGGTCTGTTTGACGCAAGCACAATATCATCCCTGATCCGCAGAGTATCTTTTTTATGTATACACAGACTCATAAGCTGAATCGGCTTCTTCTTTACCGAAACTTCCGGATCATCCAATGAAACAGGAACCTCCATTTTCTCCAGTTCATCTACCTCTGCATAGAAGGTCACGATTGCCTTGAGATTCAGTTTTCTGGAATGGATCACATGAGCACTGAGGTCCTCGATCTCCCAGTTCAGACACAGTTTATCGCCACCTTCGATTCCCTCCAGATTAATATCCTCATCCACAGGAAGCTTCGCAGAAAGACTGCAGATCCTGCCCTCTTTTTCCCCTACATAAAGCAGATCCACATTCAAAGTTCCCTTAAGAAACGCCTTCCCTTCACTGAGACGCACTTCATCCATAGAGACATCCGTTTTACTCTGTACCAACCTTCCAATGTCCGGTTTGACATCCGGTACATTATAATCCTCGTCAAAAGTCACCTGGGTCACTGCTTTATTCTTCACATGCAGCATCTGAACACTTTCTTTTTTTAATTTCACCATAAGCCAATCCTTTCCCTGATACATTTTACCTACAGCAAATCCTCTTAAATGTATTATTTACGAGGATTGCTACAAAAAAACAGTCAACATACACTATCCATGATCATCCATCTGTAAACTGCACAGGCTTCTGTGTATCCGCAATCTTGAGAACAACGCAGGGATAGGACGGTTCACTGCCGGTCTCTTTCTCATCAGGTCCCACCAGCCTGGTTTTGCAGAATATCCCGTTCTCCGATTCGGAAACCTCCTCCACCTGAATACTGTAACCTCCGCTAAGCTGCTCTCCATACCCTTTCATCAGATATCGGACATCTCCCACCTGATAAGCCATATAAAAAGCCTTCTCCTTCTTCTGTTCCATCAGTTCCACAACCTCCCGGGGAATTTCCTCCTGTTTCACAATTGTATAGTCCAGAGGTGTACGCTCTCCTTCTTCAATCCTGATAAATCTGCATCCCGATAACACTGCCGTCAACATCAGTACACAGATCAGCGCACCTGCCTTCTTGCTCATAATGCACCCCCGCTATTCTCCTTACTATAGCAATTTTATGCCTGCCATACTCCGGTTATTACCCCAAAAACTACGTTACTGTTCACTCCGTTCACAGTAACGTAGCCAAAATTCATTCCAGATTGCCTGCGGCAATGGAATTTTGGCTTGTATGTCTCGGGATTTTGGCATATTCATGCCAAAACACCTCGCGGAATAGTGGTGTGTGAACAGTAACAAAACTATCTTGCAGGATATCTCATAATTCCGTATAATATACCTATCAGAAGATAAAATATTTTATCCCTGAGTAAATATACGGATAATTATATGGGCAGTTCCGGAAAATAATACTCCGGAATACCCGGAAAGGAATTTAATAATGATACGATTTATTCTCGTCTGTATCGTGGTGATCGGATATCTGATCCTCTCCATCCCCATTCTTCTGGTGGAATGGATCATAGGCAAATTCTCTCCCGTGACCAAAGATATCAGTTCTCTTCGGATCATCCAGGCAGTATTCCGTTTTATCCTTCGGATCACCGGTGCCAAAATCACTGTGATCGGAGAAGAAAATGTGCCCAGGGACATCCCTGTACTGTATATCGGAAACCACAGAAGTTACTTCGATATACTTCTCACATACTCACGCTGTCCGATCCGCACAGGCTACATTGCCAAGAAAGAAATGGAAAAAATCCCACTTCTGTCTACATGGATGCGCTATCTCCACTGTCTTTTCCTTGACAGGGCAGATATCAAACAGGGACTTAAGACCATACTTACAGCAGTAGACAAAGTAAAATCCGGCATTTCCATCTGTATCTTCCCTGAAGGTACCAGAAACAGAAATGAGGATGAGCTTGATATGCTTCCATTCCATGAAGGAAGCTTCAAGATTGCAACAAAGGCCAAATGTCCGATCATCCCGGTCGCTATCAGTAATTCTGCCAACATCTTTGAAGCACATTTTCCCAAAATAACTCCTGTCAGAGTTGTAGTAGAATATGGCAGACCAATTTACCCGGATGAACTGAGTAAAGAAGATAAGAAACATATCGGCGAATACACTCAGAACATCATCCATGAAATGCTGGAAAAGAACAAATCTCTTACCGAAGATTAATTCCGGTCAGAAGGTATCCGGCCCAAATCCTTTTATCAGAACTTCCACTGTATCTGGATTGAGCCGGGAAGTACCTTCAGCAATATGATCATCTTATCAACTGTGAACCTCTTTTCTTCAAATCCGATCTGATCCCAGAGACTTATATTGGATACTACTTTTTCTATCTGTTCCGGCATGACATGATTTTCTGCAAGAACTGTCAGCGCTTCCATCTTTAGCTGACGGGTATGATCTAATTCTTCCACCCTCTGATTAATATAGGCAGCAAGGGTTTCCCCTGCACCGGTCAGTGAATCCACAAACATGGAAATCTCTTCCTCAATCTCCTCAATTTCCCTGTAAATCTTCTTCACCTGCGGATTTTCCTTCAGCTTTGTATATCCCACCGGTGTCTGCGCATCACGCAGCCTGCGTACCATTTCTCCATATACATAATTCTCAACCTCTTCGGTGTAGATCTTACCGCATCCCGGACAGGCTTTGTTGTTCAGACGCTTCGTACATCTCAGATACTGTTTACCGGACTGTATCTTAATACTCATAAGTGCATATCCACAGTGGCCGCACTTCACTTTTCCCGCAAGCCATGTATTCACAGCCTTCCGGTTTGCCTGGATTGTTTTATTTTGCAGGAGCTTGATCCTGCAGTTCAGCCATTGTTCCGAAGACACCAGACCTTCATGGGGAGCCACAACAAGCATATGTCCTTTCAGATTCTGCTGTTTGTCAGTAATGGAATCCCGCCCCTGATACAGATAACATCCATGAATCCCATCAAACTGTTCAGAGCTGCTGACAACATTTGTCCCATGACTCTTAAAAAAGCGATACACATCCATATCAGCCCGCACATACACCGGATTTCTCAGAAGCTGTGCCAGCATTGGACGAATCAGTTCCTTTCCGTAAAACTGAACTCCCTTTTCAGCATAATATCTTGTGATATCCCCGTAAGAAGTATCCGGTCTCTCATACATTTGAAAAATTTCCCGCACAATTGCAGCCTCCTGCGGCTCCTCCACCAGCTTCTTTGTATGAATCCCTTCCATTATGATCTCCTCCAGCCTGTAGCCATACGGAGGCTTCCCTCCCATCCGGAATCCCCTCTGGCTTCTGGAATAATAAGCATCACTGACACGCTTCTGGATTGTCTCCCGTTCAAGCTGAGCAAACACAATACAGATATTTAACATCGCACGCCCCATAGGAGTAGAAGTATCAAACTTCTCCGTAGAAGAAACAAACTCCACCTGATACTGCTGAAATAATTCCATCATATTGGAAAAATCAAGAATTGAACGGCTGATCCTGTCCAGTTTATACACGATCACCTTCTCTACCTCCCCTCTGCGGATATCCTCCAGAAGCTGCTGCAGCTGCGGTCTGACTGTATTCTTTCCGCTGTATCCTTTATCCTTATACTCCCTGAACGCTCCGCCCTTCAGTTCATACTTGCAGAATTCAATCTGGCTCTCAATAGAAATACTGTCCGCTCTGTCCACTGACTGTCTTGCATAGATTGCATTAATTCTCTTCATAGAGGTCCTCCTTTTTTATTAATGGCTGTAGTGTACCGACAAGTTGATTTCTCGAACAATCTTGCGTCTAAATTTCTTATTTCCGCGTTGTCGTCGGTCGCCGTAGCCACCGCTACGCCTCCTTCCTCCGCCTTGAAATAAAAAAATTTATCCTGCAAGATTGTTTCAAGAATCAACTTGTCGGCACAGTAGTTTTGTCAACACAATTACCATAACAAATATTCAAAAATGTGTAAATCGACATTTTTCGACATTTATGTATAGCTTTTTCTGACATTACTGTTCACTCCGTTCTCAGTAACACTTTATGATATCTTTCACCGGTAAAAGTTCAATATATCTTGATTTTATCCTGTTTACAGGCTATACTATCTGAATAATATTGTAGTGATTTGGAGGATTTTACACATGAAAATTGCAGTAACTTACGACAATGGAACTATTTTCCAGCATTTTGGAAAAACAGAGAATTTCAAGGTTTATGAAGTTGAAAATGGTCAGGTGCTTTCAGGCGAAGTAATCAGTTCCAACGGAAGCGGCCACAGTGCTCTGGCAGGACTGCTTGCCGGACAGAACGTAGATGTGCTGATCTGCGGTGGCATCGGAGGCGGTGCCCAGGCTGCCCTTACAGAAGCAGGCATTGAATTATGCGCAGGAGCCCAGGGTGATGCAGATCAGGCTGTGGAAGCCTATCTGAAAGGAGAACTGGTATCTTCCGGTGCAACCTGCGATCATCACCATGAGGAAGGTCATTCCTGCGGCGAACACGAAGAAGGTCACTCATGTGGAAGTAACTGCGAAAGCGGATGTGGCGGAAGCTGTGGCTCACAGAATACCATTACAGGACGAAATGTAGGGAAAACCTGCCGCACACATTACAGAGGTACATTTAATGACGGAACTCAGTTTGATTCCTCCTATGACCGTGGCGAACCGCTGGAATTTATCTGCGGTGCCGGTCAGATGATCCGTGGATTTGATGCTGCAGTAGCAGATATGGAAGTCGGACAGATAATCGATGTACATCTGATGCCGGAAGAAGCTTATGGTATGGCTGATCCGAATGCAATCTTCACCATGGAAATCGCCCAGCTTCCGGGCTCAGAAGACCTTACTGAAGGTCAGCAGGTATACCTGTCCAACCAGTATGGCCAGCCATTCCCTGTGAAAGTAGTTGCAAAAGATGAAAAGAATATCACCTTTGACGCCAACCACGAAATGGCAGGCAAAGAACTGAATTTCAGAATTGAACTGGTTGAGGTGAAATAGTGAAATAAGACAAAAAGTTCTCAGTTGTATATTTTTCTTATACAACTGAGAACTTTTGCATATCATACAATGCTGTCTGACAATTCATAAATTTTCCATCTCCTGCACTTCTGATAATTCTTATGCACACATACCCCTCCCAAAAACAACCTGTACACTACCCCAAGGGGAACTATAATCATGACAAAGATTAAAAACACGAAGAAAGGCATGGCTAAGAAAACCTTAAGTATGTCTCTCGTCGTTGCAATGCTGGCAACCTCCAACGTTCCAGTGTGGGCTGCTGAATTTAGTGACGGAACAGACGTTGCAGTAACATCAGAAGCAGAAGCTCCTGTTGTAGAAGATACTGCAGATGCCGATACTGCTGCATTTACAGATGAAGCAGCACCAGAAGTTGCTACAGAAGAAACAGTTGCTCCGGCTACTGCTGCTGAAGTAAATACTGACGGATATGTTTCCACAATTAAAGTTAATATGAATGCTAAAGGATGGGACAATCCAGTAACTGTAAGTGGTACTCTTAAAGACAAAAATGGAAATGAAGTTCTTGGCAATTGGAATAATATTCCAGAAAAAGACAATAGATGGGTTCAGATAAGTTATACATGGCTCTCAAATGGATTAGAGGCTAATGGCTCAAATCCAAGTGGAGTAGTTCCAGCAGATAAACCAGTGAGCAAAATTGGTGCATATATCCCGACTAGAGATGATTTCAACAAAGATTTATCTCTTATGGTTACTGTAAAACGTGGAAATACTGTAGTTTATCAGGAAACAGTTGCTGGCGGTGTTGTAGGTGCAAAGGACATCAGTGACGAATTTCAGGCCTCTTTAACAGGAATTGGTAATACAATTTATAATGGAAAAGAACAGAAACTTGTTCCAACAAACAAATATGATGTAGATACAACATTTGGTAAAATCACAGAAAAACATATCACATGGAACTACAAAGAAGCTTCCAATGATTTCACAAATGTAACAGGAAAAGATATTACTGTAACTGGTACATTAGAGGGAACATACGATGCTACATCCGATGCATATGGATATAAAGCTACAACAAAATCTGCATCATACCAGATTACAAAATTAGCTATTTCCAAAGATAACTTGGAAGCAGCTATGAAGACAACTTCTGTTCAGTATACAGGTTCTGCTCAGAAATTTGGAAAAGCAGATGTTACCTTACAGGTAAAAGCAAACGACAGCACAAAAATTGATATCTCTGCAGCAATCAAAGATAAAGCAGAATTTACAGGCGAGACAAAAGTAGGACAGCACACTTTAGATATCACTACTGATGCATTAGATACTAATAGTGATGTTCTGAAGAACTTTACTGTTCCAGGTTCAGCCGTTACAGCTACAACAAGCAATAAATATAGCATTGTAGCACGCGATTTATCAAAGTGCTCTGCAGAATCTAACGTTGAATTGAATATTGATGAAGTTAAGAGTCTTACAGCTGACCAGCTGGTAGATAAGATTAAAGCTGAGGCAGGAAATGTAACTCTTAAAGGTGAAGACGGAAGAACATTTACTCTTGATGATATCAAAAATGATGCAAACATCACAGCTGAACAGGTATTAGTTGATGCAATCAAGGCTGGAACAAGAGGTACAGTTGCAAATGCTGTTACTATTTCCTATAAAGCTGATACCAAAAATATCACAGGAAAAGTTTCTGTTCCTGTACGCCTTACAGTAAGTAACCTTGCTAAAGTTGATGTTACTGTCAATGGAACAGTATTAAGCACAAATCCGAATAGCCCTACAAATCTTGGCCTTAAATATATCGCAAAAGCATATGATTTAGAGGCTTGCGCAAAAGATAAAAAATATGGTATTAACAGTCTTGCAGTATCTAATCTGAAAACTGGTGAGTACAAACTTACTTACAGCGACAATGTAAATGCCGGTACAGTTAAAGTTACAGTAACTGGTCTTCTCAGTTATGAAGGAAGTGTCAAGAATTTCTACTTCAAGATTGCTAAGAACGATATCGTATCAGACAGTGTATCTATGAAGAAAACTGTTACTGTAAATTCTGCAAATAATGCAGATGCGTCTCTTTATAAAGATGCTCTGGAAGTTGCAGTTAAACAGGAACTGTATAAAGGAAATGGAAAAACAACTCTTGAAGCAGATAAGGATTACACAGTAAAATATTACTATACAAAGAACGCAGTAACTACAAAAGAAGCAGCAGAAAAAGCTGATGGTGATAATGTACCGGATAACTATGTAACTGCTGTTGTTACTGTAAAAGATGGAAATTACAACAAAGCTGTATTGGTTAAATCTGCTAAGATTACAAGAAAGAAAATCAGCAATGTAACAATCAGTGTAGAAAAATCTTCTTATACATATACAGGAAAACAGATTGTTCCTGAAGTTGTAGTAAAAGATGGTTCATCTGTACTTGAAAAAGGTGTTGATTATTCTGTAATCGTAAAAGATAATGTTAATGTAGGAAAAGCTACAATCACAATTAAAGCATTAGCTGGAAGTGATTATGAAGTAAACAGTGAAGCAACAGCAACATTTGATATCACTGCGGCAAATGCAGAAAATGTTAAAGTTGTTTTAACAGCTTCTTCTACTGCAACACCATCCACAGGTAAAACAAATACCTTTGATTACAGAAAAGGAAAACAGATTAAACCTACTATCTCCGAAGTTTGGTTAGGAGATGTTAATGTAACAGATCAGTTTGATACAAAATATGCTACTTATGGTGACAACAATCAGGCCGGTAAGGAAATGGGAACAATTACTCTTTCTCCAAAATCTGGTAACAAGAACTTCACAGGCACCAAGACTCAGAAATTTGATATTAAAGGTATTGATTTAACTGGTACATTAAAAGTTTACGGTTCTAACAAAAAGGAACTGAAACCTACTAATGGCATTATTAACTGGAATACTTACCACTTCTATTATAATGGATCTGAATGCAAGTTCGCTGATGAAGCATTCCTTCCAAATCCAGTAGCTGCTAAAGAAGGAACAGATTACGAAATCAAGTACATTAATAATGTAGATGCTGGCTATGGTTATGCTGTAGTTGTTGCAAAAGGAAACTATGAATCAAATGTAAATAAAGATTTATATTTCACTGACGAAAACGGAACTAAGCATGTTGTTGCAACCATTAGAAATGGTAAATTTAACGATGGCGAATCCAAAGTCTTAAACAATGTTGTTGACGCAATTGGATTTGAAATCAGAGCATCTGTATTCACAGCTAAGAACATCACAGTATCCAACGGTGTGTATGCAACAGGTCTTCCTGTTACACCAAAGGTAACTGTAACAGTTGCAGGAAAAACTCTGGTAGAAGGTGTTGACTACAAATTAAATATCCGTCCTCAGGATTCTGATAAGGGCTTCACATATCCTGCATCTGTAATCAATGCTACAAACGGAAAAGTATTCTATGTAGATGTTGATCCGATGGGTGGTTATGAATTTGATGATGTTGATGGAAGCAACACATTCGCATGGGGAATTGACAAGTTCGATTTCGCAGCAGCTGACATCACAGCTTCCGGTGATACTGTAACTGTTAAGAATGGCAACATGGTTGTTGATCCTTCTGACTACACAGTAACAAGAGATAAGAAAGCTGGCACAGTAACTGTAGCTGCCAAAGAAGGAAGCAAGAACTATACAGGCTCTCAGACAGTGAAGACTGACAATGTAAGCATTCAGGCTCCTGTAATCAGCAGTGTAAACGTTGTTGGCAATAAAGCAACTGTTGTACTTTCCGGTGAAAGCAACGGAGCAAGCGGATATGACTATGTTATCTCCAAAGCAAATGATTACACTTCAAACCGTGCAGCTATTACAAAGAACCAGGTTAAGACAACAGGTGACTTCAACTATGTACAGCAGGGAACTTACTATGCATACTGCCACGCATGGACACGTAATGCAGAAGGTAAGAAGATCTTCAGCGGATGGTCCAACATTTATCCATTCTCTGTATCTGCAATCACACCTGCACAGCCAGTGATTACAAGCGTAAAAGCAAAAGGTTCTACTGTAACTGTAACTTATACAAAAGCAGATAATGCAGACGGATATGATGTAGTTCTCGGAACAGCTACTAAGAAAGTTAACGGAGAAACACGTCCGGTAGAGTATGGTACGCTTGTTAAGAAGAACATCAAAGGAAATGTTGTAACAGCAACATTCAAGAATGTGAAGAAAGGAACCTACTACGCAGGTCTCCACGCATTCAACAGAACAGCTGAAAACGGAAAGAAAGTATTCAGCGAGTGGTCAAACGTTAAAAAAGTAACTGTAAAATAATCCCTTTGGGTAATTAAATACAGATTCCTAAAACGAAAAGCTCCAGCCAGAAATGGCTGGGGCTTTTTGTTAAAAGAAAGAAGTATTCATTCTAAAATATTCCTTCTATTTTACAGTAATGTTTCTTTGTGTGGGAATTATAATTAATTCCCACCAACAAAAGCCGTCCCCGATAATGAAATTTTGACAGCACCTGGGCGTAGTTCTTCTTTTTTATCTGCGAAATTGCTCTCTGAGCACTTTTATCCCATTTTAGCTCGATGATCAATGCTGGTTTTGATGATTCCGGCCCAGGCAGGAACAGGATATCGGTATATCCTTTTCCACTGGCAAGTTCTTCAAAACGTACATAATGGTCAATACTGCGTGACATGCTCTCGCCACTTAAATCTTACAGATTTTGAAGTGGGAGCTTCCTGCTCAATTGCCCTTCAGGGCAAAGCTAAAACAGGCTATCCCCGCGTGTCCCGCGGTTCTTTTTTATCCGGTTACGGATCTTTTCTGTGCTATTATGCACATTTTTTATATATTCTTTTTCCTTCTTCCAGAATATTGACCGCCGCATTCACATCCCGGTCCATCCGGTTTCCACATTCGCACAGGTATGTCCGTTCTGATAATGCCAGCTCTTTCTTTTTATGCCCGCATACACTGCATATCTTGCTGGATGCAAAATATCTGTCTACTTTTATCAGATATTTTCCACGTTCTTCCAGCTTATATCCAAGCATGGAAAGGAACTGACCGTATCCGTTATCCTGTATCCCTTTTCCGAAATGCAGGCCTCCGGCTATCCCCTTCAGGTTCAGATCCTCCACACATACTGCGTCATAGTCTTCTGCAAGGCTGTGGCTGAGCTTATGCTGGAAATCCTTCCTCTGGTTCTTTATCTTTTCATGATATAAAGCAACCTTTTTCTTCTGTTTCTGATAGTTACGGCTGCCCTTTTCACATCTGGAAAG
>OLSO01001024.1_pt1 | contig 23839 bp, 20 predicted proteins | sample 1672441 | NCBI WGS metagenome assembly OLSO01 (sample SAMEA3136686, study PRJEB25190) | human gut metagenome | biome: human gut; feature: human-associated habitat; material: faeces | place: Austria | collected 2013 | reverse complement strand
AGACCTACGAGATGCCGGAAACTGAGGCAGCGACGACCTCCCTTGCTTCCTTATTTAAGAATATTAAGCTGTCCTGATGTGCCAAACCACTCATCTGACGATCTCCATTTGTAGCTGGTATGCCTGTTATGATTCATTTTTCTAATTGAGATATGGAGAATACACTGATCTATAAATCGGAGGTCATTCTTGTAAATGATCAGGTGAAATATAAAAATACCCCGACGCTTCCTCTTATATAGTCATATTTACTATACAGAGTCAACGTCAGGGTATTTTTATTATCTTCTCACTGCATCCTTCATGGACTTTACATACTCTTTCACATACGGTACACACGCCTCTTTATACTGCCCGCAGAGCTTCACGATCGCGGATCCGACGATCGCCCCGTCTGATTTCGCCGCCATCGCAGCTGCCTGCTCCGGGGTAGAGATGCCAAAGCCGACCGCGCACGGAATATCCTTTGCTGCCTTCACGAGCTGTACCATCGCACCGATGTCGGTCGTGATCGCAGAACGCATACCGGTCACGCCAAGAGAGGAGACGCAGTATACGAACCCTTCCGCCTCTTTTGCAATCTGAGTGATCCGCTCATGGGAGGTCGGTGCAATCAGGGAAATCAGATCCAGGCCATATTTTTTACACACCGAATCGAACTCCTCCTTTTCCTCAAACGGCACATCCGGAAGAATCAGGCCGTCCATACCAAGACTGGCCGCCTTCTGGATAAAGCGCTCCGTACCATAGGAAAAGACAACATTCGCATACGTCATGAACACCATCGGAATCTTCGTATTCTGTCGGAGCCGCTTTACCATATCAAAAATTTTATCGGTCGTAACGCCACCGCTTAAGGCACGCACATTCGCTGCCTGAATGACCGGCCCCTCCGCAGTCGGATCAGAAAACGGGATTCCGAGTTCAATCAAATCTGCGCCTGCCTCTTCCATCGCATAGATGAGCTGCTCCGTCACTTCAAGTGATGGATCTCCGCAGGTCAGAAACGGGATAAACGCCTTTCCATTTGCAAATGCTTCCGCAATTCTCTTATTCATGAATATCCTCCCCTCTGTAACGTGCGATCGCTGCACAGTCCTTGTCACCGCGGCCGGAAATCGTAATGACTACGCACTGGTCCTTTCTCATCGTCGGGACAAGCTTCTTCGCATAAGCAACGGCATGTGCACTCTCTATCGCCGGGATGATGCCCTCGATCCGGGATAGATACTCAAATGCATCCACTGCCTCCTCGTCTGTCACCGGCACATATTCAGCACGTCCGGTATCGTACAGGTGTGCATGTTCCGGACCGATACCCGGATAATCGAGTCCGGCTGAAATCGAGTAGACCGGGGCGATCTGCCCGTATTCATCCTGACAGAAATAGGACTTCATGCCATGGAAAATGCCAAGCCTTCCTGTCGCGATGGTCGCTGCTGTCTCTGCCGTATTGACGCCGCGTCCGGCTGCCTCACAGCCAATCAGGCGCACGCCCTCATCCTCAATGAAGTGATAAAAGGTGCCGATCGCATTGGATCCGCCACCGACGCATGCCAGCACCGCATCCGGCAGTCTTCCCTCCTTTTCCAGCATCTGCTGTCTGATCTCTTTGGAAATGACCGCCTGAAAATCACGCACGATCGTCGGGAACGGATGCGGCCCCATGACCGAACCGAGTACATAATGCGTATCCGCAATCCGGTTCGTCCACTCACGCATCGTCTCTGATACGGCATCCTTCAGGGTCGCTGTCCCGGAGGTCACCGGATGCACCGTTGCGCCGAGCAGACGCATTTTATAAACGTTCAGTGCCTGACGCTTTGTGTCTTCCTCACCCATAAATACTTCACATTCCATGCCCATCAGTGCTGCCACTGTCGCTGTCGCCACTCCGTGCTGACCGGCTCCGGTCTCCGCAATGACACGGGTTTTTCCCATTTTCTTCGCCAGCAGTACCTGACCGAGCACGTTGTTGATCTTATGCGCACCGGTATGGTTCAGATCCTCGCGCTTCAGGTAAACCTTCGCGCCGCCAAGATCCTCCGTCATATGTGAAGCATAGTACAGGCGGGAGGGCCGACCGGCATACTCATTTAACAGCTCTGTCAGCTCCCGGTTAAATTCCGGATCATCTTTATAATGAAGGTATGCCTCTTCCAGTTCGATCACTGCATTCATCAGTGTCTCTGGGATGTACTGGCCTCCGTGGATTCCAAATCTTCCTTTTGACATATTGGTTCTTCCTTTCTTCTGTTGTCTTACCTGTTCTTTCTCCAGGCATTTTATGATGTTATACACGGATTACTTCGCATTTCATGCTCTCACAATCCGCACTGCCTCCCGTATCTTCCCGGCATCTTTCCTGCCATCTGTCTCAAGACTGCTGGAGAGATCAACCGCAAAGGGTCGCGTCGTCCGGATCGCCTCTTCCAGATTGTCGACTCCAAGCCCGCCCGCCAGAAAAAATGGCGTTTTATTTTCTGCAGCCTTTGACCGCTCCAGCAAGGACCAGTCAAACGTCCGTCCGGTTCCTCCGCCACCCTGATCCAGCAAAATGTAATCGGCAGGACTGGCAAATGCCCGCTGTACATCCTCCTGTGTCCGAATGGAAAACGCCTGAACTACCGGTCGACCCGTCTGTTCTTTCACTGCTTCCACATACGACGCATCCTCCTGCCCGTGCAGCTGAGCCATCGCAAGTACGCCATCCTGCAGCAGACCCACGATCAGCTCCACCGGCGCATTGACAAAGACGCCGACAGAAACGATCCCGTGGTCGAGCAGCGCCGTCAGCCTTCGAAGCTGTTGGACGGACACATTTCTGCGGCTTTTCGGTACTTCCACTACAAAGCCTGCGTAGTCCGGCTTCACCTCATTGACAGCTTCGATATCCTCCGGGCGGCTCAGGCCGCAGATCTTGATTTTCGTTCGCTGTGAAGCTCCTGTTTCTTCCTGTTTCCGTATTACACACACAGTATACTTCCTTTCCACACCTGTACTTCCTGCTGTTCTGCCGCTATGGCAGCTTTCTGTGTCCTTGCTGCCAGAAGCAGACGGCACCTTTTTCTACAGAATCATTCCTCCGTTCAGCTCTTCTAGGGCTTCCCGCTTTTTCGGACTGCGCATCAGCGTCTCACCGATCAGCACCGCATCTACATGATTCTCCCGAAGTACCTGAATGTCCTGTGCTGTCCGGATCCCACTCTCAGAGACATAGGCCGCCTCCTCCGGAATCAGGCTCCGCAGCCGGACGCTGTTCGTCACATCGACCTGAAACGTCTTCAGATCCCGGTTGTTCACACCGATGATGCGCGCACCACTTACTGCTGCCCGGCAGGCCTCTGCCTCGTCATGTGCCTCGACCAGCGCATCCATTCCAAGGGACTCTGCCAGCTCCCGATAGGCGCGCAGCTGTGCATCATCCAGAATTGCACAGATCAGAAGCACTGCCGATGCACCAAGCAGACGCGCCTGATAAATCATATATTCATCGACGGTAAAATCCTTGCGCAGCACCGGAATCTCTACCTGCGCTGCAATCTCCTGCAGATATGTATCCTTTCCGAGGAACCGAAACGGCTCCGTCAGACAGGAGATTGCGGATGCACCCGCTGCCTCATATTCTTTTGCAATGTCCAGATACGGAAAATCCGAAGCGATCAGCCCCTTCGAGGGCGACGCTTTTTTTACCTCACAGATATAGGACATCCCAGGCTTTTTTAAAGCCTCATAAAAGCTCTGTTTTGTTTTTTTTTGCTCCGTCGCTTCGATCTGACGGATCAGCTCTTCCATCGGCGTCTGCCTTTTTTCCGCCTCGATCCGTTCCCTCGTCTGCGCCGCGATTTGCTCCAGAATGTTCATCTCTGCTCCTCCGCATTGGATTCCCGGATAAATTCCTCTAGCTTTGCAAGTGCCGCTCCACTGTCAAGTAGCTGCTCTGCCCGACGCACACCTTTCGCAATCGTTTCAGCCTTTCCTGCGATGTAGAGCGCCGCTCCCGCATTCAGGCAGACCGCCTGGCGCTTTGCACCCTGCTCCGCTCCTGTCAGGATCGCCCGTGTGATCTGTGCATTCTCTTCCGGCGTGCCTCCCTGTAAAGCATCCTTCTCGCATCGCTCATATCCAAACTGCTCCGGCGCGAGCTCATAGCTTGTAAAGGTTCCATCCTTGATCTCGCACACAGAGGTCGGCGCACTCATCGAAATCTCATCCAGACGATCCTGTCCGTATACGACCATTCCGCGTGTCACGCCAAGATTCGCCATGACCTGTGCCAGCGGCTCGACCAGCGACTGGTCAAATACGCCCATCAGCTCCATGTTAGCGCCCGCCGGATTGCTGAGCGGTCCTAAGATATTAAATACCGTTCGAATGCCCAGCTCTTTTCGGATCGGAGCCACATACTTCATTGCCACATGATAATTCTGCGCAAACAGGAAACAGATATTGATCTTATGCAACAGCTCGGCGCTTTTTTCCGGAGATACGGTAATCTTCACCCCCAGCGCTTCCAGTACGTCTGCAGCCCCGGACTTTGAGGACGCTGCCCGATTGCCATGCTTTGCGACCGGAACGCCTGCTGCCGCAATGACCAGTGAGGAGGTTGTCGATATATTGAAGGAATTCGATCCGTCTCCGCCGGTTCCTACGATTTCAAGTACATCCAGATTGTGAAGAAGCTTTACACAGTGCGCGCGCATTCCGGCTGCCGATGCGGTAATCTCATCGATTGTCTCTCCTTTCATGGCAAGTGCAGTCAGGTACGAAGACATCTGTACCGGCGTCGCCTCTCCTCCCATGATCTCATTCATGACCGCCTCTGCTTCCGCGTAGGTCAGATCCTGTTTCTTTGCCAGTTTTAAAATTGCTTCTTTAATCATAGCGGGTCCTCCTGTTCTGTTCCTAGTTCAGTTAAATTTTTCCACACATTTTATAAAATTTTCTATCATTTTCTTTCCTTCCGGCGTCATGACCGATTCCGGATGAAATTGCAGTCCAAATATCGGATCGTTCCGATGCTCGACTGCCATGACTTCTCCGTCCTCTGACTCTGCCGTAACGACCAGCTCCGACGGAAGCGTTTCCTTCTTTGCCGCAAGCGAATGATACCGCGCTGCCAAAAATGTCTCCGGCATGCCTGCAAAGATCCGGTTTTCCATCGTCTGACGGATCTGCTTTTGCTTTCCATGCATCAGCTGCTTTGCATAAGTGACCGTTCCGCCAAACGCCTCGCAGATCGCCTGATGCCCGAGGCAGACGCCAAGGATCGGAAGCTTTCCTGCAAAATACCGGATCGCCGGAATGCAGATGCCCGCATCCTCCGGCCGCCCCGGCCCCGGTGAGAGGATCAGCGCCGCTGGCTGCATCACCTCAATCTCCTCCACCGTACAGTCATCGTTTCGTATCACCCGGATATCCGGATACACCGATCCGATCAGCTGATAAAGATTGTAAGAAAAGCTGTCATAATTATCAATCAATAGAATCATTCCAGTCCCTCCTCTGCCTGCTTAATGGCTGCACGCACGGCCCGCGCTTTGTTGCAGCACTCTTCGAATTCCTTTTCCGGTACGCTGTCTGCCACGATCCCGGCTCCGGAACGGATGCAGATCTCACCGTTCTTTTTGTAGACCAGACGAATCGCGATGCAGGTGTCCAGATTTCCCGCAAAATCCAGATAGCCGATTGCTCCTCCGTAAATACCACGCTTGCTCTGCTCCAGCTCCTCGATAATCTGGCAGGCGCGGAACTTTGGCGCTCCGGATAAGGTTCCTGCCGGCAGGATCGCATCAATAGCATCGACCGCATCCTTGTCATCCCGTATCACGCCGGTAACCGTTGAACCGATGTGCATAACGTGGGAAAAGCGCTCGATCTCCATATATTTTTCCACCCGCACGGTCCCGATTTTGCTGATTTTTCCGATATCGTTTCTGCCCAGATCGACGAGCATATTGTGTTCCGCCCGCTCCTTCTCATCAGCCAGCAGCCCTCGCTCCAGATCCTCATCCTCCTGTCGGGTCTTGCCACGGGGTCTTGTCCCGGCCAGCGGAAATGTACTGAGCTGACCTCTGTCGAGCTTTGCCAGTGTTTCCGGGGAGGCTCCTGCCAGCTCGATGTCGTCACTGGAAAAATAAAACATATACGGAGACGGGTTCGTCGCACGTAATGCGCGGTAAGTGTCAAACAGGCTGCCCTCCGCCTTTGCCCGCATCGGATTCGACAACACCACCTGAAAGATGTCCCCCTCATGGATATAATGCTTTGCCTTTTCGACCATCTCACAGTATTTCTCTTTTGGAAATTGCGGCTGGATTTTGGATGTCAGCTTCAGCTTTTTAAACTGCTTCGGCTCTCCATTTTGTAAAAGCGCTGCCATCTCAGCAAGCTTTTGTACGGCACGGTCGTACGCATGTTTCAGTGGCTCCTCTCCTGTCAGCACACCGGTAATCAGCAATACCTTCTGTCGATAATGGTCAAATGCAATGACAGAATCAAACAGCATCAGATCCATATCCCGGAAGTCCTGCTGCTCATGATCCGTCAGCTTCAGCTTTGGCTCACTGTACTTGATATAATCGTAAGAAAAATATCCGACCAGCCCTCCGGTAAACGGCGGCATCTTTTCCAGAATCGGACTTCTGTACTGAGCCAGTATGCTTCGAAGCGTATCGCCCGGATGCGTTACCGTAAACCCGTCCTGCTGCGTCTGTCCATCCGGCCCTGTTTTCCGGATTTTCATCTGTCCGTCCGTACAGGTGATTTCCATCGTCGGCTGGTATCCAAGAAATGTGTAGCGTCCCCACACCTCTGTCTGACTGGCACTTTCCAGCATAAAGCAATGGCGGCTCGCACCACGCAGTCTGCGCATGACCTCCACAGGCGTATAGCGGTCCGCATACAGCTCTTGGCAAATCGGGATTCTTCGGTACTGACCACTATCTGCAAGCGTCTGAATTTCTTCCAATGATGGATAATACATATGTGATACCTCCTGCATATTTTCTGCAAAACAAAAAGTCCCTGACAGAATCTAAGTTCTGTCAGGGACGAGAATGTACTCAATGATATACTTGACCACCCGCGGTGCCACCCTGATTCACGACAGGAATCGTGCGCTTATCGGAATACCTTTATATTCCCGGCAACTGACGTATGCCCTACGTCGCAGAATACTCGGATCACTCCATCCTTTGACTGCGCCCATTAATAAATGCCTTTCCCTGTGCCCTCTGCGGTCCATTTAACAGCCTGCATTCCACCCGGCTCTCACCTTCCCGGACTCTCTGTGCGCGCATGATTACTTTTATCTCCGCTTCATCGGTTTAATGGATTAAATTTTTTATAAAATTACCACAAATCCCCACCATTGTCAAGCATCTTCTTATCATTTTTTCTGATGGCTTCCCGCCTGAGGTAAAACCGCTGCCATCGTCTCCATCAGCACCGGAAGCTCGATCGGCTTTACCACATATCCATTCATGCCAACTACAAATGCCGCTTTCCGGTCTTCCTCAAATGCATTTGCCGTCATAGCCACGATCGGCGTCTGCGACCGCTCATCCGGCAGTTTCCGGATCCGTCTGGTACTCTCATACCCATCCATGCACGGCATCTGAATATCCATCAGAATCAGATCATAATAGCCCATCGGAGCCTTTTCTACCATGGCAAGCGCCTGCGCGCCATTTATTGAATGCTCGACTATGATTCCCGCATCCTGCAAAATTGTCTCTGCGATCTCTGCATTTAAGGCGTTGTCCTCCGCAAGCAAAATCCGTATGCCGGCCAGCACTGCTGCATCCAATGCTTCCTTTTGGGTATCTGCCTTCTTGGTCCCGGCATGCTCTGCAATCCGATGCGTCAAAGTCACCGTAAAGGTCGTCCCCTCATGAAGTGTGCTCTCAACCGAAATACTTCCGTCCATCAGATCGACCAGTGATTTTACAATCGACAGTCCAAGTCCGGTACCCGTGATTCCGCTCTCTGCCGAATTCTGTTCCCGTGAGAACCTTTCGAACAGATGTGGGAGATATTCCTTGCTGATACCAATCCCGGTGTCTTTTATCAGTGTCCGGAAGGTCGCATAGCCCTCCTGCCGGTGTCATAAATATTTTTGTTTTTGCCATGATATGGCATTCCTGCTCTGTCCCTTTATGAATAATACATTCATAATCCACCATATCATTTACTTCACGAAGCCTTGTCAGTCTGGAAACCGTATCCGGATCCGGATAATAAAGCTTCTTCAGAATTTTCCCGATATTCTGCTGCGCCTCTTCTATGTCAGAGCATCGATACATCCGCAGCGCCTCTGCATTCATATGAATCAGCCTGTGTTCCGGCAACGTATAGGCCATCAGCCCGCAGTTCTGAATGTCCAGCAGCTCCCTGTAATAATCCTGCTGCAGTATGTGCTCCTTTTTCAGTGTTTGATTCAGCTCAGCCAGGCGCCGTTCCGCCTGTTTACTCTTTTCCAGCCGAGCGGTATCTGAGATATCCTGATGAGTGCCAACGATGCGAACCGTATCCGCGCTGCCGGACTCTCTCTTTCCGCCACAACGGACATACATCTCACCGGTTATGGGATGTATAAAGCGATAGACGATCTCCGTCGGTTCCTTTGCAAGCTTGGCCGCATACTCTTCAAAGAGCTCCTGATCTTCTTTGTGGATATGTGCCCGATGGTATAAAAAACGCTTCTCCGGCGTGACATCCCCTGATATGCCGAGCAACTCATCCATCACCCGATCCGCATAAAATCTTGGCGCCCTCCCCGCTTCAAATTCCACTCTCCAGACTCCGATTCTGGCAGACCGCAAAATATGCTGCATATCATTACAACCCAAATACTCCATATGCATCCCTCCGCACCAGATTGCTTCACTTTCCTCATTTTTTATTGTAGCTTCTGTTTTGCACAGTGTCAAGCAATGCAAACCTGCCTGATTCACGTCAAGCGGATATTCGCAATCCATCCCTGCAGCTCTGCTGACAGGGCCTAGCTTCGCTACTTGCAGGATCACAAGGAATTTTTCCGGACATCTCTGGCTATTTCCATAAATATATCGTATAATTTAACCGAATCAAGCAAGTCCCCTGCTTTCAATTGCGTAAAGCAATAAGCAGTTGGTTGGGACTTGCACAAAATACCTTTTGACCCTGACATCATCATCATCATTTACATAGAGGAGGACGATCATGAAATACGATTTTACCAGCATCCTGGACCGGCACGGCAAGGATGCGATTGCAGTGGACGCCATTGGTTCCGGCGAGGGGATGGCTCCCGGAGCACCAAAGGAGGGCTTTGATGCGATTCCGATGTGGGTCGCAGATATGAATTTTCCAACGGTTCCGACCGTACAGGAGGCGATCATTGAGCGGGTACAGCACCCGGCTTTCGGCTATTTTTCCCTGCCGGACGCCTACTTTTCTTCCATCATCCGCTGGCAGGAAACACGAAACCATGTCACCGGTCTGACAAGGGAATGCATCGGCTATGAAAATGGTGTGCTGGGAGGCGTCATCGCCGCAGTCTCTTCGTTCGCTACACCGGGCGATGCTGTTCTGCTGCACAGCCCGACCTATATCGGCTTTACCGGCTGCCTTACGAACAACGGTTTTAAAATCATCCACAGCCCGCTCGTAAAAGATGAAAATGGTATCTGGCGCATGGACTATGCAGATATGGATGCAAAGCTTAAGGAAAACCACATCCATGTGGCAGTTTTCTGCAGCCCGCACAATCCATGCGGCCGTGTCTGGGAACGCTGGGAGATTGAAAAAGCAATGGAGGTCTACAAAGCAAATGACTGTATCGTCATCTCTGATGAAATCTGGTCTGACCTCACTCTGGACGGACACCAGCACATTCCGACACAGTCGGTCAGCGAGGATGCCAGACACCGTACGCTCGCCTTTTATGCACCGAGCAAAACCTTCAACCTCGCCGGTCTGGTCGGTAGCTACCATATTGTCTACGATTCGTATCTGCGGGATCGTCTGCAATCCAAGAGCAGTAAGGCTGTCTACAATGCGACCAATGTTCTCTCTGTCCATGCCCTGATCGGTGCCTACCGCGCTGAGGGCTATCAGTGGGTAGATGAACTCCGTCAGGTCTTAAGTGAAAACGTCCGCTTTGCCTGTGAGACGATCTGGTCACAGTTTGAAGGGATTGAGGTTTCCCGTCCGCAGGGAACCTATATGCTGTTCCTGGATTGTGAAAAATGGTGTCTGGCGCATGGGAAAACCATGGATGAGCTTCTGAAGGCCGGCTGGGATGTCGGTGTCGGCTGGCAGGACGGACGCCCCTTCCACGGTACCTGGAGCATCCGCGTGAACCTTGCGCTTCCGTTCTCGCGGGTAGAAGAGGCATTCCGAAGACTGAAAGAGTATGTGTTCTGATATAGCCTCCGGCATTCTTGAAGTTTCGACTCACAAAAGCACAGGGTGCGGCAATCCGCCGCACCCTTATTATTTTGGATCGCTTCCGTTTGTCAGGCAAATATTCGCTATCAGTTTCACCACTTGTATAATCATAAAAAATCCTCCCATAACCGGACCACTCATTATGATATGTCATAACTGAATAGCTGCTCAGCACCCTACCAGAACTTACTTGGTTCGGTTAAAATCTGATCTTACAAAAAGTCGCGCTGCATCCCGTTGAAAGTTCCGCTTCTATTTGATAGTCAGTTTTATAATGTTCATATCTTCTTGTAAAAGCATACTCTCCATGATTGACAAAAACTTCCAAAAGTGCATTATCCATATAAATATCCAACTCTCTTGTGTTCCATTCTGCACTCCACTCTTCATCATCAATCTCAATCTTTATCAATCCACTACCAATTTCTATGCTGACTTTTCCTGCTTCCGATCGCGCAAGCACTAATCTACCTTTCCCTTCTTTTTCCAATATGACATGAAGGTGTCCTCTTCCATCCTTAACAGTAAAAGATTCAGTAAAGCTTTCACTTTTTCCTTTCAGCGTTTCTATTTTTTCGATAGGATATGAATACAGCCTTCCATTTGCGATCCACAATTTTCTCGGAAGACTCATTGATCCATTTGATCTGCTCAGTTCTTCTATATGATGCTCATATCGATCATTCACCCAGCCAATCAAAATAGGAGTATCCAAATTAGCAAATATTTGTGCCGCATAAAAATCTTTTCCATAATCAAGCAATCCTTGTGCTTCTATCTGAAATTTATAATCTCGGATCGTTCCAATATAGTACACGGTATCACGTCGAATAATTTCTGGCTTCTTATTATGGTAACCCACAATTAAAATGTACTTATCCTGTATTTTTATAAGTGACGGACATTCTGCCCTTAAATACTTTTTATCCGTTTCTTCTAAAAAAACACCCGTATACTCCCAATTTTTCAGATCAACAGACCGATGTATCGCTATTGCTGCTGTCTCAGAAGTCTCGGTTCCCGTCAGCATAAGCCACTCATTCTCTTCTTTCCATACCTTTGGGTCTCTAAAATTTTCTCCCAACTCAACAGGCAAATCATCCACTACCGTCTGTTCCCCTGAAAACTCAAAGCCATTATCACTACTTACTGAAACCGTATACTCCAAACAATGTCTCTTTTCCAGATCCCCCACATGTCTTGTAAAAAAAAGATACATTTTATTTTTTTCAATTAACGCACTTCCACTAAAGGCGCCTCCGCGAACAAGTGGATTTGAGATAATTTCCGGCTGAGGACTTAATATAATCGGGTGTTCTTTCCAATGCAGTAAATCTGTACTTGTCACATGTCCCCAATGCGCATCACCCCACTTCTGTGAAGCCGGATTAAACTGATAAAACATATGATACAAGCCCTTATAAAAGCACAGCCCAACCGGATCATTCAGCCAACCTACCGGTGCAGTATAATGAAAAGAATTTTGATTTTTAAATACTTTGCTTTCCGATGAATTATCCAGACTTACTTGTTGAACAGCCTTAGATTTCTCCCTGCTAAATAAATAACTATAATAAACTTCTACATCCTTCATGTATATTTGAAGTTCCTGCTGTCTCGGAATAACAGATGTGAAAATTTCACATTTATTATATCGGAATTGCCTGTCTTTTGTAAAATTCCCGGAGCATATACGAATATACCCCGGGACATTATTTTTAGCAGACGCAATTATTGTAATAAAATCATTATCCCTGCTATAAATACTTTTTTTATTTTTCATATAAGCTAATGTTTCTCCATTCGACATTTCCATTATGTACATACAACTTAATCTCAGAACCTGGTTTTTCTGTCATTCTAACATTAAGCGCAACATCATTTACATACAATACCGCTATGTCATGATCAACGACTAGTGAGATATGAAAAGTTTCATCTGCCTGTATCTTAAAAGGTCTTGACAGTCCCCGATTCATGCAACGAAACCACGGATAATTCGGTGTCTTATCAAATAAAACGCTTCCTTCTCCAGGCGTAAAATGAAAATCATATCCAAGATCCTCTTCGCTGTTCTCAAAGATTTTAATCCCAAACCCAAACGTTCCTGTGCCATAATTCACGTCCGCCTCTATTCGAAAAACATCCGCAGCATCTTTCTTTAATACAATTTCACTTCCCCCGTCCACTCTCGATAATGACACGATATGTTCTGTCTGTACATTCTCCTGGCTGATTGCCGCTTTCACAGAGTCCAGCATTTTTGCGCCCAATGTACCATCCTTCCGCTGATAAATCTCATGCTGAACTGCATTTCCTCCCCATATCCACATGCGCAGATCATCATCTTGTTCTCTTGTTGGATTCCACCCGAAAATAATACGCTTTTCTTCCACAGCTACAGTTCTTGCCGCATAAAAACATCTGCCATCTACGCAGTCATCTGCGGGTGCCTTCCATGGTCCAAACAGGCTTTTACTCATACGATAACGTGTTCTTCTCTGGTCATCCAACTCCGAAAACAGCAAATACCACCAGTCACCGATTTTAAATAAATCTGGCATTTGTAATAAAAAATACATGTCAGGGCTACAAAAAACACCTTCATAATTCCAATTTTCTAAGTTATCACTAGTGTAATATAAAAGAACACCTTTTCGTTTTCTCGGCCCTGACTCTTTTTGCGCACACACAAGCATCAGCCACTTTCCCAATTCTTGCGAAAAACATACAAAAGGGTCTCTAAAATAATCTTTTTCAAATCCAAGTGGTGCTGAAAAGCTTAACTTTTTTTGCTTTTCCCAATGAATCCCATCATCGCTGATTGCCAGCATTAAAACTTCCTTCGGCGGCATATCCGGCTGATTTAAATAGTATTTACATTCCCCTGTATAAAATGCCCGGAATTTTCCTAATGCATATATAACAGAACCTGCGTAAAGACAATGTTCCCGCGATCCATGTTCACCTTTGTGGAGCACTTCTCCATAATCATGAAAATCGATCAGATTTTCTGTTACTGCCAATGACCATCCAAATGGCTCTCCATTTGGGAAAGGCTTCGGCTCTCTTTTATCGCACTGATAATACATATAATAAATTCCATTATGATAGCACGGCATACAATCGCCTACCCATGCCCCTTCAGGTCTGAAAAAAATCTCGTTCATCTGCATTTCCCTCTCAACTACATATTATTGTTTGTTAGCCTTTTACCGAACCCTCACTAAGTCCTGACTGCATGTATTTTCCGAGAAACATATATACAATTAATGTCGGAATCACCGTCACCGCAATTGCCGCAAATGTAGGTCCCCAATCGACTAAACCTTCTTCTCCAACAAAAGCATTCAATCCCAGTACAACTGTCATCATTTTCTTTGAACTAATAAATGTATACGAAAAAATATACTCATTCCAAGAAAAAATTGCACGCAACGTAGCAATTGTAATGATGATATTTCTGCAGATAGGAGCAACAATGCTTATAAATGCCCTCCCGATACTACTGCCATCAATTACCGCTGCCTCAATCATATCTTCTTCAAAATCTTTGAAAAATGCCAAAAATAGCTGTACCGCCATTGGCATTCCAAACGCTACCTGAGGAAGAATTAACGAAAAATACGTATCCAACAACTTAAATTTTGCATAGGTAATATACAAAGGAATCAAGATTACCTGATACGGTATCATAAGCCCTAAAAGGAAATACATTTCCGTAATTTTTTTACCCTTAAACCGAAATTCCGATATTGCGAATGCCGTCGCAGCTGACAAAAACACCGTAAGTACCACAACCAACACTGCAATTACTACGCTATTAAAAAAGTAACGCGCAAAATCGCTCTGAAATACTTTAATAAAATTTCCAAAATATAACTTTGCAGGCAATGCATACTGAGGATTTCCTGTAAAATCTTCATAAGTTTTAAGCGAATTTATCACCGTATAAATAAGCGGATATACAAACAGCAAAAAAACCAGGAGGGATAAAACAGTAACAACAATATTTTTTATGCTTTTGCCTGCACTCGTTCTGTGCGTTTTTCTCTCTACATATTTCATGCCTCTATTCCTCCGAACATCTTATCTTCCACCCATCTTTTTTGATGATGACATCCATCTTATCAGAATTGCAAGAATAAGCGATTCCATTACAATAAACATTGCAACTGCACTTCCATACCCATACTTCTGGCTACTAAACGCTTGTTTGTACATATACATGGCCTGTAACTGTGAAGAATTAATCGGCCCTCCTGCAGTCAACAGTTTTGCAATATCAAACCCTCTAAGTGAACCGTTCAAAACAAGTAAGATATTCGCAAATATAGTTGGGCGAATATGCGGCATCTTTATTTTTGTAAAAATCTGTAATGAATTTGCCCCATCAATCTGAGCCGCTTCAACCAAAGATTTTGGTACAGTTAAAAATGCCGAATAAAAGATCAACATATAAACTGGCATATTTTTGTATCCGGCTACTGCCGTAACCATAGCCAAAGAGCTTTTTACACTTGTCAGCCACTCTATATGACCCCATTTTGGATTAAAATTTGAAAGGATCTGATTTACAAGTCCTGCCGGTACTACACCAAACATTTTCTTAAACATCTGACAAAGAGCTACTGTCGATACAATTACCGGAAGATAATACATTACCTGTAATGGTTTTCTGAACACAACGATATTTGTAAGAAGTACTGCCAGCAGGAGTCCGCCTCCAACCTGCAGAACGATTTGCCCAGCCGCATAAATCAGAGTATGAATTACACTATCCCAAAATTCCGTATCTACCATTAATTTTCTGAAATTTTCAAATCCCACATAAGTAATATCTCCGTATCCGCTCCATTCAACAAGACTGTAATAAGCCGACCATATGATTGGAACTATAACAGAAATTGTATAAACAATAATTCCCGGTAATAGAAAACATAAAATTGTTCTTTTATTTCTAAGCAGCTTATCCATAATATCCTCCAGTTATCTGCTTCACAGTTTATCAGGAGTGGTATAAGCCACTCCTGATACAAGCAAGCTCAATCAATCCCACTACTTCTTGCTTTGCGCAACGAAAGCAGGAAGCTTGCTTAATTGGTTAAATCGGCTGCTGTCATCCATTATTTTCCGCAAGTGCCTCATCAAAAATCTTGCAATACTCTTCTGGGGTGATCGTTCCATAAGTCAGTTGGGCAGCTGCATCACCTACTGTAGTCGTTGTTGCCGCTGACAGTTTATCATCCCATGATACCCACGATACAGTCTGCTTCTTCATCTCTGTTCCAATATCTGTCATCAGATTATTGAGTTTTCCTTCCGGAATCTTAGAATTATACCAGGACAAAGCACCGCAGTCATAAGAAATCTCATCTATATGATCAAAATAGTATTCCACAAAATCCTGCAGTACAGGATCACTGTCATACGTATCTTTATTAAATGCCCATGCCTTTCCGCCATGTGTCGGAATTGTTGAACCGGTCCCTTCCACATTCTCAACAACCGGAATTGCAAACCAGCCAATTTCACCAGCATCATACAAATCACTTAACTTAGATACATAGTTTGCATTTGCATACATAATAGTGCCAATTCCTGACATAAAGGTATCTACAACATCACTAAGTGTCATATTATCAAAGCCCGGCACAAAATAATTTCCTGCTCCGAGTTTTTGAAGAAGTTCTGCTGCATACATACCCAAGTCACTATCACTATATGTATATTCGCCTGCTGTTAACCCCTTAATAAACGCTCTTCCATCCGTCGTCCATGTCGGAAATGATGCGAATCTCAGATACTGGACATAGTCTGCTCCACGCATCACATATGCATACTCACCATTATCCACCAACGTCTGGCAAACATTTAGAAAATCCTCCCATGTCTTTGGTTCTTCCAATCCATACTTTTCAAAAATCGGTTTACGGTATACGAAAAATTCTCCGCTAAAGGTAGATGGAATCATATACATATTACCGTCTTCCGAAGTATGGTAATCAATCATTGATTCCGCCACATCTGAAAGATGTCCATCGGCCTCTAATACTTCGGTAAGATTAACCAGCTTACTATTCTCTATCATTTCCTCCGCAAGCGTTCCATTGCTGATTGCAAAAATGTCCGGCAATGTATCTGCGGTATAATACATCTGTAATTTCTGCCAGAGATCCGAAGTTGCACTGATTACTTCATACTCCACATTAAATTCCGGATTTACTTCCTCCTGATACTTAGTAACAACGGCGTTGAATACATCGTATGCCGCTACGCCTTCTCCTGAACCCGAAAGAACTTTGTATGTTTTTGCATCTCCTTCTGCCCTTACGACTAATGTGCCCCCACACATTGTCAATGTCATCCCCAATGCTAACATAGCTGCGATTGCCTTTTTCATCTTATTCCTCCTCCTTTGATTTGAGATTTCTAATCGCATCTTTACAATATCAATTTTTTATTATAAAATCAAATCTATAGATATTATATACTTATAAATTTAATTTATATAAAGGCAGGATCTATGACATGCAATTAGAAATGCGTTACGTATACCAAATCTATCTTGATGGAAGTTTTTCAAAGGCTGCTAAATCACTTTATATCACACAGCCTGCATTAAGCATGGCTATCCAAAAAGTAGAAGCAGATATTGGTATGCCCATTTTTGATCGTTCCACCAGACCGCTTACCCTGACACATGCAGGTCATATTTATATCAATACAATTAAAGATATTATGTTACTGGAAGATAATCTTCATAACCACATCAACGATATCCAAAATTTGAAATGCGGCTCGTTGATCTTAGGCGGTACGCATTATATAAATGCTCATATCCTACCTGATATTCTCCCAGGCTTTATTTCCTGTTACCCAAATATCGATATCCGAGTTTTAGAGCATGGATCTTCTATACTCATACACATGCTGGAAGAACATCAATTAGATTTTTACTTCAGTTGTGATCCCCATTTAATTGCTTCATTTCCCGGATATAAGCTCTTTTCTGACCAGCTCTTACTGGCAGTTCCTGAATCGTATGATATTAATAAAAAACTGAGCAATTACTCCTTTTCTGCCACTGATATTTGCAAGCTCGCTCATCTGTCTGAAAAACATCCTGCTATTTCTTTATCGGCATTTAAAGATGTTCCCTTCCTGCTGCTGTTTAATGGCAGCAATTTCTATGAACGTGCTACCAACATGTTTCAGGAAGCCGGTTTGTCTCCCAATATTAAGATGCAGCTTTCCCAGTCCGTTACTGCTTTCCGCTGTGCAGCTGCCGGATTAGGCGCCACATTTGTAGTGGATCGTCTTGTTAAGGAGTCCGATAATCGGCTGAAATACTATAAAATTGATTCACCACATGCAAAGCGCCACAACTATCTGCTTTATCCAAAGCAGAAGTATGTCACGGCCGCCATGAGCACCTTTGTTCAGTATATTTCCAAAAATTTCTTGTAAACGTTATTATTCACAGGCCTCGTAGCAGTCTCATCTCCCGCGACAAAGCAAGAAGAATGAAATCCGTCCATCAATAAATTATACAGGAGTCTTTCTGACTGAGATAAAAACACCCGGAGCTGACAATTCTCTTGTCATGCCCCGGGTAGTTTTTTCATTTTCATATAAATAAGCTGATATTTTCACTTCGCTTCTGCAACTTACTTTTTAACGCATTCCTGCTACTATTAAAAACTCTGCTTCTTTTCTGTTCCCACATAAAGACTGATCGCCAGCAGCGCCGTCAGCACATCGGCCGTGGCCTGCGCACAGATCACGCCGTGATAGCCCAGCATTGCAGACAAAATGATCAGGCAGATGGCGAAGAGCACGCCCTGACGGCTAACTGAGAGTAAAAGCGCCGGTACGGCCTTCCCCTCTGCCTGAAATAGTGTCGTAAATACAAGCACCACACCAATCAATGGTGTCGAGATCAGCATGCAGCGCAACATCAGGCTGCCGGATTCTATGATTGCGGCATCATGCATGAAGAGATTTACCGTCTGCGGCGCGAGCAGCGCAAGGATCGCAGCCACAACAACAGAAAATCCGATTTCCACCATCAGATCAAAACGCAGGATTTCTTTCAGGCGTTTTGTATTTTTTGCGCCATAATTGTAGCCCAGCAGCGGCTGTGCGCCGAATGCAAAGCCAACCATAATGAGAACCACAATCATATTCACCTTCATAGCGATACCCATCGATGCGACCTTGTCGGTACCGTACTGCACAAGATAACGGTTCGTCAAGGTGATACCGAAGCTCTGCATGATATTCGTAATAGAAGCCGGGATGCCGATCGCCAGAATCCCGCCAAGCGTCACCGCCTCAATCCGGATCTGTTTTGGGGATATAGTCAGCTTATGGCTCTTTGTTTTCACAAAATAAATGAGCAAAATATCTGTAGCCACATTTCCAAGCACCGTAGCGATCGCCGCTCCGCCCGCACCCATCCCAAAACCAAAGATAAAGACCGGATCCAGAATAATATTCACAATGGATCCTGTGACTGTCGCGATCATCGACTGTACGGCAAGTCCCTCCGTCCGGATCAGATTGCTCGGTGTCAGCGAGACAATGATGAAGGGCGCACCATATGCCATATACCGGTAATACTGCCGTGCATACTCCATCGTATCCTCTGTTGCGCCCAGCAGCCGCAGAATCGGCATCTGAAGAAACAGCATCAGCAGGGTCACAGCTACACCACATAAGATTGCGGCGTAAAAGCAAAAGCCACTGACCCTCTTTCCCTCTTCTTCCCGCTTCTCTCCAAACAGCCGAGAGATCACAGAGCTCCCGCCAAGGCCAAAAATATCTCCCAGCGCAATCATCAGTGTAAAGATCGGCGCACACAGGGATACGCCTGCCACCAGATCGGTATTCTGTGTCCGTGCAATGAAGAATGTATCAACCATATTGTAAATCAGGCTGACAACCATCCCCATCACGACCGGGAGCGCCATTGTGAAATACGCCTTCGGCACCGGCGCCTTTTCAAACAGTTCATTTTCCATTACTTTACATACCTCGCAATCATCTGGGCACCCTCCTGCGTCACGCAGATTTTATCAAGACTTTTTACATATTTGTTGAACTGTGCATAACCGTAGTCACGGATCTTAAAATCCTTGTTCTTTTCATAGACCTTATTCCCGATCATGCTAAGCTCCATGCCATCCTTTCCGGCACTGCGCACCAGGTTCAGCACATAGGCATCAATCACGTCCTTCTGTCCTGCATTTTCCCGCAACGCCACATTGATGATATGTCCATGCTTCACGAGCTGAATCCGCGAAAATTGCTCCAGAAATTTAGACAGCATATTGTAGCCATAGCTGCGGACGTCAAAATCCGGATACAGGCTGACCAGACGGCTTCCGACCTCGCCAAGCCCGGTTGCTTTGTTGCTGTCCTGATTTTCCAGCACGATCTTGATGATCTCATCTTCGATCTTCTCCCGGCTCAGGCCCTCATGCGCCAGATCCTCATCCGTCGTCCCCGGATTCTGCTCCTGCAGCAGATTTTCCAGAATTGTAAATTTATCACAGGCTTTCCGAAATGGCTCCGGTGTTTTATTCTCGCCCATTCCGATGACCATCTTCCCGCTCTCTCTCAGGCGACTCACAAGACGGGTAAAATCGCTGTCACTGGAAACAATACAGAATCCATTGACATCATTTGCATACAGGATATCCATTGCATCGATAATCATCGCTGAATCGGTTGCATTTTTTCCGGTCGTGTAGCTGAACTGCTGAACCGGCGTGATTGAATTCGTCAGCAGCTCCTCCTTCCACGCGGAATGCAGGGTGCTTGTCCAGTCCCCGTAAATGCGCTTGTAAGTAATCACGCCATATTTGGAAAGCTCTGTCAGAATGGGCGTGATATATTTCGCAGACACGTTGTCCGCGTCAATCAGCAGAGCAAAATATCGTTCCTCCATTTTGTATCATTCTCCTTCCCGAATCTCATACCACCGGATCTCCTTTACCGCAAGCGTCAGTGCAAAGCCGCTTCCGTCGCCTTTATACATCGTCGTTGACTGAGGCTCGTACGTATATTGACCACGCAGTACTTTCCGTTTTCCATGTATGCATACACAACTATTATAACATAGCTTTCACTGAAAAACACGCAGTTTTCGTTCTGAATGGAGTGTCCAATTCATATACATAATACTGACTTTGAAATAATGGCAGGATATAAGATGCATAACCAACAAAGAGCTTTTATTGAAAAAATCCTGCAGTATGGAATGCTGGCTGTCCTGCTCCTCTGTGCCTTTTTTCTTCCGGGCTTTTCCACCCGTCAGAATACGGCTGACGATGCTTCCGCTTCACTGGCTCCCGTATCTGCGCAGGATCACGGCAAAGGAACGATCGTCCTCGATCCGGGACATGGCGGCGATGACCCGGGAATGACCGGAAACAGCAAAATCACGGAAAAAACACTGAACCTCATCTATGCAAAAAAGCTGGCGCAGCTTTTTACAGATGCCGGCTACCGTGTCGTTCTGACCCGGGAGACAGAGGACGGACTCTATGATGCGGACTCCTCCCACAAAAAGGCACAGGATATGCAGCGCCGCGTCGCCATCATTGCCGGGGAAGAGCCGCTCCTGACCATCAGCATCCACCAGAACAGCTATCAGGATCCGTCTGTCTGCGGCCCTCAGGTCTTCTTTTATGAGCACTCCGCCGCTGGAGAAGCACTCGCCAAGTGTATTCAGGACAGCCTGAACACAGAGCTTGCCATCGCCCGCCCAAGAGTACATAAGGGCAATGGAAGCTATTATATTTTGAAGCGCTCGGAAGGAACGACCGTTATCGTGGAATGCGGATTTCTGTCTAATCCGCAGGAGGAGGAAAAGCTGCAGCAGACCACGTACCAGGATCAGGTCGTACAGGCAGTGTTTGATGGAACGATGGCATATCTTTCAGAGAAGAATGCGGGTAGCTGAGCCTCGCCAAGCGCCCGTAAAGTAAATAATGGCTGTCACACCCGGTCAGTTTTTATTCCGGGCATGACAGCCATTATGCTTTATTTGTTACAGCCGGATTACCATCGTCCCATATCCGTCCAGTGTCTGGCTGCCTTCGATTTCATTTCCTGTATAAAGATCTGTTCCCTTCCGGTGCAGGGTAATCTCCACCGGATGCTTTTCATAATTCAGTACAAAGAGGTAGCGCACCCCATTTTTGCTGCGGACTGCGATCTCACATTCCTCCGGAACCGTCACGATATCGCGATACGGATTCGCCGCACCAAGCTTCTGAAGGAAAATCTCAGCCGACATCTCATTCCATGCACTTCCATAGTAGTACGCCTTCCCTTTTCCATAGGAATTACATACCAGCGCCCCGGAGCCTGAATAATAATCTGAGGTATACGTTCCCTCAAGCTTCGCATCACCAAGCGGCTCCAACAGATCTGCAAATACACTTGCCTCGATCGTCGTGCCATCCCAGTCGACCGTCACCGTTCCGGCATCCGGCGCGATAAAGGAATACTCTGGAATGTCTGTTCCTGTCAGCTCCGAAAGCAGACCTGGGAGCGTGTCCATCACACACTGTCCGGTGCTGTTTTTATAGCCGCTGCGGCAGCCGATGACAAGCGTTCCACCTGCTGCCACATACTGCTTCAGAAGCTCCGCCTGACGCTCTGTCACGATCGTCATATGCGGGTAGAACAGAAGTGAATACCCTGCCAGATCCTCCGCAGTTGTCGTCTCAGTCAGATATACAAAATCCAGTGGCGTATGTGTCCTTTGAGCCGCCTCAAACAGAGCCTTCTGGCTCGCCTCATCAACTCTTTGATGCCATACATCCAGTTGTGCATCCCATATATTATCATAATCCTTCAGCACACCGACCTTCGCCTCATAGCGCGCACCAGCCAGCTCCTGCATGCCCTGCAGCTTTTCATAGACATCATGTACCTCACGGATACGACGGTTCTCACGGCTGGAGTAGTCCAGAATGCCATGCCAGTAAATTTCTGTCCCCATCGTGCACGTTCTCCAGCGGAAGTAGCTGATGTAATCCGCTCCATGCGCAATCGACTGCATCGTCCATAAGGTGATCTGTCCCGGGCGCGGCGTCGGTGCCTCCATACGGGTATTCCACCCATTTGCTCCGGACTGCTGCTCCATAATGCCAAAGACCGGCGAAACCGAACGTGTCTCCGTCAGATTCCGGCTCCACTTGCGGTCGCGCAGATTCTTCGGATTATCTGAATACATATCCAGACAGTATGCAAAATTCGGATAAGAATCATATGTAATAAAGTCCAGACTTTCCCTGCGCATCGCATGATTATCCAGATTGCCAAACAACCCGTTGGTCGTGATGAAATCGCCCGGCTTTAAATATCTGCGAATGATATCGCTCTGCATTTTTGCAAACTGCCGCGCGCTTGCCGATATGAACCTCGTGTAGTCCAGCACCTCATGTGGATTTGTAGAGTCACTGATCGTCGTACGCGGCACGTATACTTCCTTCCAGTCCGTATAGGTCTGATTCCAGAATGCGGTTCCCCACGCCTCATTTAATGCATCAATCGTCCCATATTTTTCCTTCAGGAACCGGCGGAATGCGATAGTATCGCTCTCCGAATAAAAGACATCCACTTCGCAGTTGATCTCATTGTCCAGCTGCCAGCCGATGATGCAGTCGCGCTTTGCATAGTGAGATGCAGACTTTCCGGTGATCCGTGCACTGAGCTCCTGATAAACCGGTGAATTGTAATTATAATGCCTTCTGGCACCATGCCGCAGCAGCACACCATCCATCTATGCATTTAATACTTCCGGATATTTCTCAGTCAGCCATGCAGGCGGCGTCGCTGTCGGCGTACAAAAAATCACTTTCATCCCGACCTCATCTGCCAGATCCAGAAACTCATCGAAAAATTCGTAAGTAAACATGCCCTCTTCCGGTTCAATTTTGCTCCACGCAAATTCTGCAATACGGATGACCTCAATTCCGGTCTTTTTCATCCGCTCCAGATCCTCACGCCACATCGTCTTCGGCCAGTGCTCCGGATAGTAGCACGTACCGAGGGTGAGGTTGTCACCGTTAATAATCTTGCTCATAAAACTCCCTTTTCCTTTTTATTTTCTGCTTTTTGTTTTCATTATAACTGTTTCGTAGTTGTTTCTCAATGAATATTTCATCCGAAATTTTACATAAAAAAAGACAGATCCTTTCGGACCCGCCTTCTGTTCTTGCTTCCAGCTCAGATACTTTTCTGCTATCTCTTCTTCCACCTCGATCAGCTTCTCTGAAATGTTCTTTACACGGTTCTCTGCGACCGTCTAATTCTCTGCCTTCTTCTTTCCGTAAAGCGGACATTCGCAATCCATCCCTGCAGCTCTGCTGACAGGGCCTAGCTT
>OLSO01001022.1_pt1 | contig 23861 bp, 19 predicted proteins | sample 1672441 | NCBI WGS metagenome assembly OLSO01 (sample SAMEA3136686, study PRJEB25190) | human gut metagenome | biome: human gut; feature: human-associated habitat; material: faeces | place: Austria | collected 2013 | reverse complement strand
GGCGCTCCCTCCGTACCTTTTTGTAAGCAGATTTTCATGCGAGCATGAAATCTGCTTACAAAAAGGTACGAGTGAACTGTAACGAATTTATTTTACAGGCTTTGCGCCTGCTTTTTCCTGCAGTTTTTCGATGTTTCTCTTGAACCAGTTCTTCTTTTTCTGATTCTCGGGCTGTACCAGCGTTCCGCGGACTGCCTTAACACTTGTTAAGTAGATGCCGCTGACGGTTGCCTTGACTTCTTTTTTCACAGGAACCAGGTCGAAAATCTTCTGGTCACAGACTAAGGTAACGATCTGCGGACCGACTTTTGCCTTGACAATCGGAAGCTTGGAACGGCGCATCATCTTCGGCGTATTGTCGATGACTGACTGCGGAAGTCCGGCTTCTTTGAGCTTCATGATTTTCTTGTCAATTACAAGCATGGTCACATTCTGCTTATAGGCTTCAATCTGCTGCTGCTGTTCTTCCTGTTTTTTCTGCATCTTTCTTCCAAGAAAATAAAGAACAACGACTGCGACGATCAGAATGGCAAGGATGACCAGCAATACCACTGCCCAGGTTTTCATAGTGGTGAATCCTCCTCTTTCTTTGTACTGCACAGCGGCGCTGTCTGTACGGTGTGTCCGCTTAGCATTCTTATAGAACATTCTAGCAGAATTTACGGTATTGTACAAGGAGTTTTGTTGAAGTTAATAGCCACCTGGGGTATAATGTATCCAGCACGAAAGAAAAACAAGCGACGCCGAAGGCGGCATTTATTTTTCTGTTACAGTTCACTCGTACCGTTTGGGGCAGATTTCATGCTCGCATGAAAATCTGCTTACAAAAAGGTACGAAGGGAGCGCCACTTTATGAGCAAAAACGAGCTGCGAAGCAGCGGAGAGCGTCGAAGACGCGCTTTTGCGAATGGCGCGAGTGAACTGTAACATAAATTTCAAACGCCAAAACGCCGTAGCATCCTCTCAATAGAGATTGATGTTACGGCGTTTTTTTCACTCCACTCCCCGTAGCTTCATCGTCCAGCCGTGCACGCGGCGCACGGTTTTGGGCGCAATCGTCAGAAGCGTCAGATAGGTTCTGCTCTTTTTATCCAGCAGCGGATTTTTCCGCGTATCCGAAAAATGCCCGCGCAGATACTGCTTTACCGATTTGTAAAACACATCCGTATCCACCATCCGTCCCACCGGGATGTGCAGCAGATAATCCAGGCGCTGAACGAGTGCGAAGCGCACCGCATATTCCCGAAGCTCCGGGTAGCGCTCCCGGGTCAGCTGCTCCATATAATCCGCATTTTCTACGATATCCTCAAACACTCTCGAAAAATCGTTTTTATCTTTCCGGCGCGTATTGCTCCCGATCCGGTAAAAAACGTGATAGAGCTGCTCCGGCAAGATCCGCACCCTTTCGCCCTCACATAAAAGCTCAACCAGCAGTCGGAAATCCTCATTTAACTTTCCCTCCGGAAAGCGGTGACCTTCAAACAGGCTCTTTTTGATCAGCTTCGTACAGAACGAGCAATCGCCCTGATGCAGCAGCAGCGTTTTCAGAAAATCTTCTGCCGTGCAGGTAACTTCCTGTTCCGGCGGCGTACAGACGTCCGGTCTTTTGTGGTAATCCTCGTCGATCTCATCCCGCGAAGCCTGCGCAATTGAAGTGCCTGCAGCGGTCGCAGCTTCATACAGCCTTTCATACATCTGCGGTTCGATCCAGTCGTCGCTGTCCACAAACCCGATCCATTCTCCCTGTGCCATACTGATTCCAAGGTTTCGCGCACTGGATGAACCGCCGTTCGGCTTATGGAAAACCCGGATTCTGTCATCTTTTTCGGCAAGCAGGTCGCACAGCTTTCCGGTTCCGTCCGTTGATCCGTCATCCACCAGCAGGATCTCAAGATTTTTCCAGGTCTGTCCACAGATGCTGTTGACGCATCGCTCCAGGCAGTCCAGGATATTGTAGACCGGCACGATCACGCTGATCAGGCAGTTTTGTTCTGTTTTATTCTCCATCCAATGTTCCCTCATTATAACTCCAGCGTGCGGAAAGCTTCGGCGCGACAGAGAGCGGTCCATCCTCCCACTCCGGCAGCTTTCCGGCTTTCCAGCCTTCATAAAATTCCAGGCAGCGCTGCGCCGCACATTCTGCATTCCATTTTTCTGTAATCGTCCGGTATGCCTCTTTTCCGAGCGCTGTGATCTGCTCCGGCTGCGCGCACAGCTCCAATACCGTCCGCTCAAAGGCTTCATAAGAGCCGTCCGGGTAGCTTTTGCCGTTTACGCCGTCCTCAATCAAAAACGGAACCGCGCCGATCTGACGGTTTGCCACCACACAACAGCCGCTGTTCATCGCCTCACTGACTACTGCACCCCAGCCCTCCAGATAGTTGCTTGTAAACACATGCAGCTGGCAGCGTTTCATCAGGCTTCGAACCTCCTGCGGCTTTAAAAATCCATGAAAAACGATTTTCTCTGCCACTCCGAGCGCTGCTGCTTCCTGCTTCAGCGCCTCTTCCATCGGACCGCCTCCCGCAAAGTGCAGCTCAAACGAATACCCCTGTTCCTTTAATTTTCCAGCCAACTTCACTGCAAACTCCGGGTGCTTTAACGAAATCATCCGCCCCGCCCAGACGATTTGCAGTTTATCCGTATTCTTTTTGGCAAACAATTCCTCCTGCGGACAACGCAGCGTCTCCGGAAAATAGCCGAATTTCAGCTTTTTCCCGGGATAAGCCCCGATCAGTGAAAAATCCGATGCCACATACGCGCCGCAGCACAAAAGCCACACCGGCTGGTTTCGAAACCGGATATGTTCTTTATATTTTGCAAGCAGCCCCTTCGGAGAGATCGCTTTCCACTGCCCCTCGCGGTAAATCCGCTCGCTCACCCGAAACGTCAGCTTTCCCGAGGAAAGCCGCGGTAAAACCAGATCCAGCCGCTTCGTCCAGCCTGCAAACACCAGATCCGCTTCCTCGATCAGCTTCCGGCAGCGTTCTTCCTCCCGATCCGCCCAAACAACATATGGCAGAGTCGCTGCATCCAGTCCCCAGCCCATCGCAATCCGTTCTTCTTCCATCGGCTCGGTCTGGATGAAATGGTAATCGTCCCCCAGTTGTTCATACAGTGCGTTGGAAAACGGAATCTGATGATGATTGATATAATTGGAAATAAAAACAGCCTTCACGTTTTCCTCCATTCCCGCTTTCCTGCTTCGGTCAGCAGCTTCGTTCATTCGATGCTTTGATAAATTTCAATCAGTTTTTGATAATTGTTTTCACCGTTGTAAAGCTTCGCCGCAGTCTCCCGTTCCGAAGCCGACAACTCCTTTGCCAGCTGTTTATCTGTCAAAATCCGGCTGACGCACGCGGCAAGCTCGTGTATGTTTCCTTTTTCAAACAACAGACCACTTACGCCGTCTTTTACCACATCCGGGATTCCGCCGGTTCTGCTCGCCGCCACGGGCACGCCGAGAAGCTGCCCTTCTGCCACGGAATTCGGGGAATTTTCCACCGCAGACGGACACACAAATATCTGCGCGGACAAATATTCCCGCTTCATCTCCTCCGCGGAAAGATTTCCCAGCACACGCACTTTTCCTTCGAGGCGATTCTTCAAAATCAGCCTGCGCAGATATTTTCCATATGCCGGAATCTTGATTCTGCTCTTTATTCCGTTTACGCCGAGCACGCTGATGCCCGCCACCTTGATATGCGCCTCGGGACAGTTTTGCAGGATTTCCTGCATCGCCTGCAATAGATAGTGAAAGCCCTTTAACGGGTAATCTCCCTGACTGATGAAGATTTCTCCGGGCACAGTTTTTTCGATCTCCCAGCATCCGCTGTAGAACTGCGGGCGCATTGTCTCGTTCATGGTATGATAAACAAGGGATGGATTTATCTCCAAACTGATCGTTTTATCGAATGTCGTCCGTCCCGTCACATGTCCGACTGACAACAGGAGTTTTTTCTCGTTTTCCGCGCGCTGATAAAACTTTTCCTGCTGCTGCCGGATGCTGTCCTTCTTTAAAATATCTCGCAGTGTCCTGCTGTTCTGTACGTTTTCCGGGAGATCTGCCATGTAGTTGTCCGCACAGGAAATACAAAGTCCCTGCAAGCCCACAAGCGTCCGCTCCGGTCTGTGAAATACTTTCGCACAGGCATAGCCATGCGGGAACTCCGTCCCGAAGATATGCACCAGATCCGGCTGAAAGTCCTCTAAAATCTGCAAAAAACGCGCTTCCATCGCGCTGTCATAGCGCTCCGGGTGCTCCAAATCCTCTGCAAAGCCATAGCAGGCGACTTCTTTTTTATAGCTGCCAAGCTGCAGACGCTGCGATAGCTCCTCCCTGCCCGGTGCAACCGGAAATGCGATGCCGAGCGTCAGTGCAGCCGCAGTTTCGGCTCCCTGCTGCCGTCCGCCGGGCGATGCAGCGCTGTCTGTCACGTCCGCTGCGCTCAGCTCTGCGCCGTTCTCTGTCTCCAGATACCGCCCCAGTATCCCGGACAGCCAGCCCTCCCGCACGCTATACTCCTGCGAAAGCGCCTGCGCGATTACCGGGAGCATGATATTGCATACCCATAATACTCTCATTTCCGATTCTCCCCCGGTTCGTCCTTATGGCCGCACCTTCCGTAAATTTTCGCCTTGATCCCGTTGTACCACTCGGAATATTTTTCGTCCTCTGCAAGCTTTGTCCGAAGCGGTGCCAGTGTCAGAAGCATCAGCAGCTTATAACGCAGCGCCTTGTCGCGTCCGAGATAGCGTTTCGTGATTTCGGCATGCTCTTTTTCGGAAATCCGACGGTTCTCCCTTGTCTCGGAAAAGCCCCCGCCCTCGTAATCCGCAACAATCATCTCCACATAAACTGCTTCCGCTTTCCGATCATAAATACAGTACAGAAAATGCTCATAATCTGCGCGGACACGGTATTTTACGTCATAACCACGCTCTGCAAACAGACGGACGTCGTAAAAGCAAACCTGATGACAGGGCACATTTCTGTAACAGGTAAAATCATTGACCTCCGGTGCAGAATAGATCACGCTGCCCCACGCCTCATGATATTGATTTCCATAAAAAATCCGCTCTTTTTCCTTATGTCCCAGGCCTTCCCCGTCGGCTCCCCTGCCGCGCTTGCGCTCTATCACAGCTGCAAGCCGTTCCAGCACCATATCGTCGTGTAAAAGATCTCCGCAATTTAAAAACTGGACAAACTGACCGGTCACATAGGACATCGCCTGATTCATCGCGTCATAAATCCCACTGTCCGGTCTTGTATAAACCCGGATTCTGCTGTCCGCCGGAAGTTGTTCCAGGGAGCCGTCCGTCGAGCCGCCGTCCTTTACCACAATTTCATAATTTCCGTATTTCTGGTTCAATACGCTCTGCACCGTCTTCAACAGCTTTTCGCCGGGGTTTAAGCATACTACCACAATGCTAAAAGAAATCTGCGCCATTGATCCACTCCTTATCCGTAAAAATCCAGGTCTTATAGGGAAGCACGCGCATCCCGCTTCCGGATGCCGTTTTTAAAAACCACAAAAAATACCCCAGACATACGATCCCCACAAGTACTGTTAAAATATTTTTCCGCTTCCGGTTCTCCACGCAGCCAAGCAGTCCCGGAATGAGCAGCAGCTGCGGCGTAATCATATAATAGGACATTCTCGATACCAGTGGCAAAAACGAACCGCAGGTATAAAACAGCAGTCCGAAAAAATTTAATTTCAGGCAGAAACGGTTCTGCTCCTTTTCCATTCCACACCTGCCAACCACTGCCGCCAGCATAAAAACGAGCACGCACCGGAGGATTCCGGACGCATTCGCTTTCAGACCGATATCCTGTGACAGATATACGGTGTCCCTGTATGTAGGATACCACGTCAGCGCCAGATTTAAAAGCGGACGCTGGAAAACAAAACCGATCCCTCCGATCACAGTCAGCGCCGGCGCAATCCATTTTTTCCACGGAAGCACAGCCAACAAATACAACGGAAGCACCATCAGAACAGATTTATGAAACAGCGCCGCAATGCCAATCCAGATCACGAAACAGCCATACTGCCTGCGCAGTACAAACCGGATTCCATACAGCGCTGCCGCAAGTGCCAGATAATAACGCACCGTCGTAAATGTCCGAAAATATACGCCCAGCAGCATGAACATCGCGAAGCTCTGCCAGAAGCAGTCACTCTGCTCATACAACGCCTTTAAAAACAAAAAAGCCGTAACCGCGCCGAACACCGCGAATACCAGCAGATAATTTTCATACCCGGAAAGTGTATAAATCAACCATACCACGAAATTGAATCCGGCTTCCGTCACCACATACGCCTGATCGGTTCCCGCCCAGATTTCGTGGAAATTCTCGACATATTTGCCGTAATCGTTACCGACCTCCAGACGCAGCGCACTCACGCCCGCCAGAATCAGGAAAATAGCAGCGAGACACACGATGTCGAAGGCGCGGCGTCGGGAAACGCCCGCCGGAAACGAGCCGCCGCCGGATGATGGGATGCCGCAGGCGCACCTGCCATTCCCGGATGCCGCACTCTCGGCGGCTTGTCCAGCGCACAGCCCAGCACTGCCTGCCTCTTGCCCCGTGCGCGTCCAGACCGCGTCCATCAGCCCCGCGAGGGCAATCGTAACCGCTGTAATCAGAAAATAAAATACCATTTACAGCCCTCCCTTTGCGTCGCGGATTCCGGACAGAAGCGCTTTTTTCGCCTCATCAAAGGTCAGCCCCTCCGGGCAGCTCTCAGAATTCATATTGGATCTATTTTTCAGCAGGAACCGAAATCCCATCACCGCCGCCAGCTTTCCGTACAGCACATGATATAAAACGCCCCTGTCGTGAAAAAATTTGCGGTCAAAGCCGAAAAACCATGTTGATGGTCTGGGCTGTTCTTCTCCGATTTCGACCGGAATACTGTAGACTTTCAGCCCGGCTTTCAGGCAGTCGTGGATAAACAAGCTGTCCTCTCCATTTGCATATTTCGCGCCGCCTCCGAACAACAACGAATAGGTCAGATTCTTTTCGTGCATCTTCGCCGTGCGCAGCGCAAAGCTGTATGCCGGATAACGACCGCAGTTATACCACCTCACCCGCTTATAAAACGAATTCCAGTAGGTAAAGCGGCTCTCCTGCACGCGCACATTGAATAACAGCATGTCCGCCTCCGGATGCTGCTCAAACCCTTCGATAATCCGCTCAGCTGCACCGTCGTCATAAACGATATCTTCATCAGAAAAGAGGCACAGGTCGGCGTCCGCACGCAGAAGCGCGTTGTTGCGCGACAGCCCGACACCCCGCTCCGCCAGATGATAGCAGCGGATCCGATGACCGTCCTGCGTCCATTCCTCGTAACGGTTTTCGTTACACTGATTGATGAGAATTGCATCCGCCTGCAGATTCATTTTCTCTGCCAGCGACTTGACCTCCTGATTCAGGGAGGAAACCAGAATCTGCAGTTTCATGAGCCGTCTCCTTTGTTTCTTGTAATCGTGCGCCAGTTCACCCGCGCCATTCGCAATACAATAGAATGCACGCTCCGCGGACATTCTATTGTCATGAATCGCATCTTCGATGCTTTCCGCTGCTTCGCAGCTCCTTTTTGCTCATAAAATGGGCGCTCCCTTCGTAGCAGTCTGTAGGCAAATTCTCATGCGAGCATGGAATCTGCCTACAGGCTGCCACGAGTGAACTGGCAGCCTACACTCTGTAGTAAGCGTGCAAAAACCGTGCGTCCGCGTCCGTGAGGATCACGCCCACAACCGCGATCTCCCGCTGAGCAAGCAAATCAATGGCAAGTCCGAGTTTTTTAATACAGGGTGTGTTCCAGCGAACCAAAAGGATAAGCGGAATTTTTCCTTCTTCTCCAAGCCCCATCGTCCCGGAAAGCACCGTGTCCAGCGAAATTTCCTGAAAAGCGGTCTGAGACGCTTTGGCTCTCAGCTGCGCATCCAGAAGCGCACCGAACTGTTCATCAGGCTTTGCCGTGCGGTAGCCCAGAACCGGGATTGCGCAGCGTTTTTCCACGTCTGAGCTGAGCAAAACGGAATCGTCCAGAACATACCAGACTGCCACGCCCAGGATTCCTACAAGCAGTCCGAGCACCAGACCGAGTGCCGCCGCATTTTTCACTTTATTTTCCGGAAGCACCGCCTGTGCAGAAACGGTTTTCCATACTTCAATTGCCGTCAGACCGCGTCCCTGCATCGTCTGTCCAAATGCCGTCATCGCGCGGTTATAAGCCGCCGCAATCCGGTCGGAAAGCGCTGCGTCCCCAGTCGTAAAGTACGCTGTCAGAAATTCCGGGTCGGACACGATTTCCGTGCTGATTGAAGCCTCAATCACGGACCGTTCCACGTCCGGCAGCTGCAAAAGTACCGTATCCATCACGCGGTCGGAGCGCATCATATCCCCCCAGGTATAGGCGTTATATTCGTTGATAAATTCTTTTAAAACCTCGTCGTCCTCGTCGATGTCATAGACGATCGAATATAAAACCTCCGACCGATACTGCTTCGGCCCCATCGTCAGCTGCCGCACACCAAGATAAATCCCCGCAGCAAAAACAGCGCCAGCCAAAGCTGCCGCCAGACAGATCCATATTTTATGAATACAACAGAGGGCAAAGCGTTTTTCGTCCATGCCCTCTTTCCAAAATGCTTCATCTCTTTTCAGAGGCATTATTTTTCTTCCTCCTGCACCTGTTTTTTCATGGCGGTCACCTGCTTCTCGTCCACGCCCTCCGTGCTGTCGGGCGTAAACAGGATTTTCAATGTTAGAAGCATCAGCTTCAAATCCAGCCATACGGAATAATTCTCGATATAAAACAGATCCAGCTTCAGCTTGTCATACGGCGTTGTATTGTACTTTCCGTATACCTGCGCATATCCCGCAAGCCCGGCCTTCACTCTGGTACGGTATGCGAACTCCGGCATTTCTTCTATATATTCGCGGATGATCTGCGGCCGCTCCGGTCTGGGACCGATAAAGGACATCTCGCCCTTTAAAATGTTGAACAGCTGCGGCAGCTCGTCGATACGAACCGCACGGATAAATTTGCCGACCGGCGTAATCCGGGAATCGTTTTTGGCGGCAAGCCGCGCTACACCGTCCTTTTCTGCATCCACGCGCATGCTGCGGAATTTCAGAATATAAAATTCCTTCGCATCTTTCGTGCAGCGGACCTGCTTGTACAGCACAGGACCTTTATCATACAGCTTGATCACCACCGCCGTAATCAGCATGATCGGCGATGTCACAACAATCAGGATCAGCGAACATACTACATCGATAAACCGTTTTGCAATTCTCTGTTCTACGCTCAGCGCATATTCCCTCGTCAGCAGAATCGGCGTATCAAACAAGTGCAGCTGCTCGCTTCCCTTTACCAGCACATCCGGAATCTTCGGCATCATATAAACGCGGATCGAATGGCTGTAGCAATATTTGAGCAGCACGTTTCTGTCCATCGTATGAATATCCCAGAGAACGACCGCGTCATACTTTCCGACCTCGCGGATCACCGCATCGTACCCCTCTTTGATATTCATGCACTTTGCAACATGATATTTATCCTTCCGTCCTGCAAATTTTCCAAGGATATCCGCTACCGGGCGCTCACCGTGCACCAAAATCAGCTCCCGCGGAGGAAACGCGCGACGGTAAATCAGATTGCACAGCCAGCCCCACAGCCCTGCAAACACCAGCTGATACAGCATCATCGACACCATATGCCCTCCGCCGATGATAAACCAGCCATACATCAGGGACAGCTGCGCATAGCTGATTACATTGACGCACAGAAGAGAAAACAGCTGAGACAGGAAAATATCCAGCGGTTTCAGATAGCCGATTTTGAGTGCTCCATAAGTATTGGAAAAGAAAAAGAGCAATATGAAATACAGAGCAACAATCAGCAAATGGCCGTTTACATTAAAACGGTTATGCGTTTTCCATGCAATATGATGATAATAATAGGCGAACCAGTCGTGTGCATAAAAAGCAGTCAGCACGCACAGTCCAATCAGCCCAAGCGCCAGAATAATCAGCCGCTTGACAGAATCGTTTTTCTTCATCTTCCGTTCTCCCGCTATATTCTTCTCCACACAGCGCGCACCGCCCACATACAAAAACATGCTGCGCTTGCGATCACCGACATTTTTTCCTGTTTCCGGTAAAGTCCCCAGATTCTTGTAATCGCCCGGAGCTTGTTCGAGGAAAGGGATTTTTCCGGTCTTCTGTAGATCACCAAATTTTCCTTTAACCCGTAAGCGACGTGTCCGTTTCTTAAAATCTGCCACCACATCGCCGTGTCCTCGCTCGGCACGTCCGGCATCTGCAAAAGCGCCTTGTCAATTTTTTCCCGGTCAAACAGCACCGTGCTTGTAAAAATGACCGTCCGGCTGAGCGCTTTCTGATAAGTCAACTGATCGGGAACCCGCACGATTTTGCCGGTTCCAACCGCATGCTCGTCTCCAAATTCATACGAGCAAAATACAAAGGCTGCGTCTTTTTCCCGCAAAAAAGCCATTTCTCGTTCCAGCTTGTCCACCCGCCAGATATCGTCCGCATCCATAAATGCGAGATAACGTCCATTTGCATGTGCTGTCCCGAAATTTCTTGCATTTGCCGCGCCCTTTACCCCGTCCATCTGGGAAAGAAGCTGAATTCGCGCGTCTTTTCTGCAGATTTCTGACACAAGACCTGCGCTCCCGTCCGTAGAATGATCGTCTACCACCAGCAGCTCCCAGTCCGTCCATGTCTGGCGGCGAACCGATTCCAACGCTTCCTCCAGATACGCCTGGGCGTTAAAAACCGGCATCACAATGCTGATCAGGTTCTCATAATTCATTACAGTTCTTCCTTTACCAGATAAATCGGACGCTTTTTCACTTCCAGATAGGTCTTGGACAGATACTGTCCCACGATTCCCAGGCAGAAAAGCTGCACGCCGGAAACCAACAGAATAATACATACCATCGACGGCCAGCCGGGCGTCGGGTCATGGTAAATCAGGTTTTTGATAATCAGGGCAATGATCGCCACAAATGCTATAATGCAGAACACAACGCCCATGATAGACGAAATTGCCAGCGGCACTGTTGAAAATGCGGTAATTCCATCCAGCGAATACAAAAACAGCTTCCAGAAGCTCCATTTTGTCTCGCCGTGGGTGCGTTCCACGTTTTCATACTCCAGCCACTTCGTTTCATAGCCGACCCAGCCGAAAATTCCTTTCGTAAAACGGTTATATTCGCACATCGAAAGAATCGAATCCACAACCTGTCTCGTCATCAGGCGATAGTCGCGTGCGCCGTCCACGATCTCCGTTTTGGAAATCTTATTCATGATGCGGTAAAACATCCTTGCAAAAAACGACCGGATCGGAGGTTCGCCTTTTCGGGTCACACGTCTTGTTGCCACACTGTCATAGCCCTGCTTAATGTAGGAAAACATCTCCGGTAAAAGGGACGGAGGATCCTGCAGATCAGCGTCCATCATCACGACATAGTCCCCCTTTGCTTTCTGGAAGCCCGCATAAATTCCGGCTTCCTTGCCAAAGTTGCGGGAAAAGGACACCAAATGCACCCGTTCATCCTTTTCGTGAAGCTTCCGAACCTCCGCTGCGGTATTGTCCTTGGAACCATCATCAATATAAATAATTTCCAGCTCCAGTTTTTCCTGCTCCAAAAAAGCGGAATTTTTCATCATTTCCTCATAAAAAATCGGAACGTTTTCCTCTTCATTATAGCAAGGTACGATTACGCTCAATAACATGTTTCTCTCCTGTAGTTGCGTCCATTCTTATCTTGTCCGCAATTCTCGCTATGTATTCGCTGTTTGTCGGCCTCGGCGCGCCCGTCTCCCGGCTGAACCCGAACAGATCCTCAAACACCTCCGGATTGCCCCGTTCCCAGGACACCTCCACCGCGTTTCGGATCGCGCGTTCCACCCGCTGAAGCGTTGTTTTGTAACGCCTTGCGATCACCGGATATAACAGCTTCGTCACGCTGCCAACCAGTTCCATATCCGAGACAGCCAGCAAAACCGCCTCCCTCAGATAATAATATCCCCTCAAATGCGCCGGAATCCCAAGTTCCAGCATAAACGCCGATATCTCCCGCTCCGTTTCGAGTGTTTCTTTCCATTCTGCAGCCATTTCTGATTCCTCCTCTGAGTCTTTTTTCCGCACCAACAGTGTGACCGCACTGTGAACATTCTGCCGCTGCTTTCTACTTTATTCTAACACTCAGATTTTGGAAACCAAACGGAAAAGGGTCGTGATATTTCGCGTTTTTTCGCCGTTTAAAGCCGTTCCGTCCTGCCTTCTTTTTCCAGCGTCTCAACGACCTCCTTGACGCGCTGTGCCTGATCGACAGGGCAGACCAGAATCGAATCCCTGCCCTCTACGATGACCAGGTTTTCAACGCCGACTGCGGCGATCAGCTTTTTACCGCCGTATACAACGCAGTTTTTCGCATCCAGAAGCAGCGTATCGCCGGAGCTGATGTTACCGGCAGCATCCCGGGTGCGCACTGCATCCAGCGTATCCCAGCTGCCAACGTCGTTCCAGCCGAAATCTCCTTCCAGCATCAGAACACCCTTTGCGCGCTCCATAATGCCGTAATCCACGGAAATCTTCGGGATGGTCGGATAAACCTCATGCAGAACCTCCTGCTCTTTTTCTGTGCCGAGCGCTGCCCCGATCTGTTTCAGACAGGCGTACACATCCGGCAGAAGTTCTTCGAAATAGTGAAGAATCGTGGAGGCTTTCCAGACAAACATGCCGCTGTTCCACGCATAACTGCCGGATGCCAGATAGCTTTTCGCCGTTTCCAAATCCGGTTTTTCCACAAATTCTTCTACCTTGCGCCATACTTTTCCAGCCTCTTCCACGCTGCGGATATAACCATAGCCGGTCGAGGGAAACGTCGGATGAATCCCGATCGTCACAAGTGCGTCCGTCTCTTCCACTGCACGAACCGCTTCCTTCATCACGCGGGTGTATTCCGCCTCATCGCGAATATAAGCGTCCGCCGCAAAAATGCACATCACGCCGTCACCGTATTTATGCAGAATTTCCATCGCCGCATAACCGATACACGCTGCTGTATTACGCGCCGCAGGCTCTGCCAGAATATGATCTGCCGCAATTCTGCCTCCTGTGCGCTCCTTCATCATCTTTGCCTGTGTCTCATTGGTCACAATAAAAATGTCCTTCTGATCCATCAGGTCATGCTGTCTGTCGATCGTCTCGTTAACCAGAATATCTTTGCCGGACAGGTTTAAAAACTGTTTCGGCTCTGCCTTTGTACTCAGCGGCCAGAAACGGGTTCCGCCTCCGCCTGCCATAATTACGCCATAGGTTTTCATGTTGTATTTCCTTTCTGAAGTGCTGCGCTTCCGTCAGCCCATTCCACGCATTTTTACAAATCCTTTTCGGCTTTTTCCGGATCGCTTCTATTTTGCCGGATCATTTCGGCTTTTTCCGGAAGCCGTCCCGAATCGAGTTGCCCCGCAGCTCGATATCCTGTACGATTGGGGATGACGGGAATTTGTTATACCCGATCTGCCCTCTGTCCGTCGGCACATAGATCGTCACACCATCCACCTCGTACATCTCTGCAGCTCCATCTACATAATCCTGCTGCCACAGATAATACGGCTCATATGCCAGCTCCCGAACCATCTGTATCAGATTATACCCCTTATAGGTAAAAAATGCTACCAGCAATCCCACAAATGCCCAATATCCGGCATTTTTCAACCATTTATGCCCATTGTCTCCCTGTTCTGAACCAGCCAGCTTTTCTGCCGCCATACAATACAGGCTTCCAAACACCGTCAGCGGCAAAAACAACACATAAAAATATCCGTACCGCACCAGCGGCGCCCCGAGCTGCCAGAAGAAAAAACCGACCACTGCACACAGCTGAAGCAGGGAAAAACACAAGGGCGTAAGATGTGCGACTCGGCGGGCGGGCAAGGGTGCGCCGATTTCTCGTTCAGACACAGCGCCGTCCACATGGGGCGCGACTGTCACCTGGCCTGCTCTGACTGCGCACACAGCTCCGAGCACCGCCAGCACTGCACTCACCGGGATCGCTGCCCAGCCCGCCAGCACCAGAAGCTTATCGAATCCAGCCTGCGCTGCAAACCAGTTCGGCAGCCACTGCTTCAACGGCTGATCCAGCTGATAAACATTGTAAATCTCCCGCGCATACGCCTGGATTTCCTTTGCGTCGCTGTCCGCATAGCCTTTTGAAATTTTCCAGTCTACCGGAAACCAGTCCAAAAACGTAAACGGATAAAACAGCCAGCCGGAAATCAGCACATTCCGCGCCAGATACGGAAATGCAATCAGAAGTCCCAGCGCGATATAGCCTGCAATCTGCAGCCATTTTTTCTGCCTAAGCAGCAACACCGCTGGATACAGGACCAGCAGCAAAATTACCGCTGTGGACAGCTTCACCGTCGCCGCATACACCAGATACAGACTCAGCAGCGCGTAAGGCACAGTTTGCTTTTCCCCGATGGGACAGTCCCTTTCCTGCTCCCACAGTTCCACCCAGGTCATTATTACCCAGAATAAAACCAACATTGCAAAATAATCGGACGCCGGGGAAACCATCTCCCGGAACACTGCTATCAGATAAAAGATCCCGCCGATAGATAAAAAATCCGATATTCGCACTTTTTTTCGTTTCCAAAATGCCATAAGCCCCGCCGCGCATTTACACGCGCACAGCAGCGCAAAAAATCCGGCCACGCAGTGCATCGGCTGTCCGATCAGCCACGTCTCGCTAAAGAAGGCGCTGAGTGCAAAGGAAGCGCTGTTGTAACCGAACCGGCTGTGCAGATTCGCAAGACCCGGCACAACGCCGTACTCTTCGATCCATCGAATTGCCTGTGCATGATACAGTCCCGTATCGTAGTGCATATAGCCTCTCGACGAGCCGTATGCAAATAAAAGCGTCAGACCGGCATACAGCAGCCAGACGGCTTTGTTTTTTTTGCGCCAAAGGCTTTTTGAGTTTTCAAGCCCTTCGTCGCTTCTTTCCGTTTTTTTCTGACATGCCTGTGTTTTCGAAATTTTGAAAAAATCCGCCAAATCCCGACGCAGCAGCATTCCGCCGATGACCGCAGCAAAAACGGCAATCAGACTTGCCCAGAAGCCAACACCGGCAAACAGGCTGAAATACTCTGCATACACATTCAATACGAGCAGACCCGCCATCATATAGGTTACTGCGCTATGAATCTGACAACCGCCCTTTTTTCGAAACGGTGCAAGACACGCAAAGCCCATCAGAAACGACAACGCCGCCATATACGCCCATTCCATTAAAATCATTATCATAATTTTGATACCCCTGTCTGATGCATTAAATGTACCATTGCCCCCATTTCATGTCAAGGAAATGGAGGTGCTCCATTTTCCGGGTAATTTTCTTGCTTTTTTCCCTCACTGACACTAAACTGAATCCATATACAGATCAAAATCATTCATTGCTTTCCAGGAGGACTCCCATCTTATGACAAATATAATTTCATTCCAGAAGCCCGGTATCACTCGGATTACTGCAGCGTTTTTTGCAGCCTTTGCACTATGCGATATCGGTTCCATCCATCCGGCAGATATTTTTTCTGTCCTGATCTTTGCAGGCATGCTCCTCCTTTTTTCTCCAACGCTGACGCAAAGGCTGACGAATATCGGAGCAGCTTCTTCTGTGCTTCCGCGCCATTTTTATCCAATATGCAGACTTCTCGCAGTTCTCTACACCTTATTTTATGCAGCAGCAAAGCATGCTGAACTGTCCGGCAGCTTTGACAGCCGCATATTCAGACTTGTATTCCTGGCGGCTGCGGTTATCGGTCTGTATTTTATATTCTTCCGATTCTGTGAACTGTCCATGCTGTTTCTTGCATCCAGACAGCAGAGGCGTTTTGCCAAAAACACTTTGCAGCAGCCCGACGGTGCATGTCCTGTCCCCCAGGCCATATCTGCAGTGCATGCCCTGTCCCGCAAACAGAAGCTGCTCTGTTACTTCGGTTTGCTCTTCTGCTGGCTGTTCTGGTTTCTGTACCAGTTCCCCGGTGTTCTGACCCCGGACAGCATCAGCCAGTTTTCCCAGGCTACCGGCCTGATCCCGCTCAGTAACCACCACCCGATCCTGCACACGCTTTTGTTCTCCCTGTTTTACCATATCGGATTTTTTCTGACCGGAAGCATAAACACCGGAATCGCCTGTTATGTACTGTTCCAGATGTGCACTATGGCCGCTATTGAAACCTATACGCTATCCCTCCTCGCAAGATCAGGCGCTTCACGCCTCTGGCTGATTCTGTCTTTTTGTTTCTGGGGGCTCGTTCCATTTCACGCAATTTTTGCCGTAACCGTCTGGAAAGATATTCTTTTTTCCGGATTTATGCTGTTATATCTTTGCTTTTTATATGAACTGCTCTGCAACCCGGATAACCGTCCGAGCATTTGGGCAGGGCTTTCCCTTTCCGGCTTTTTCGTCTGCACCCTGCGTTCAAACGGGCTTTATATCTTCCTGTTCACCCTCCCGTTTGTTCTGTTCGCATTTCGCCGGACATGGAAAAAAATGTTTGCCGTGCAGGTCGGCATACTCCTTTTATCCCTGATCATCACCGGCCCTGTATACACTGCCTGTCATGTTGAGCACGCTTCCTTTACAGAATCCCTCTCCATTCCTCTGCAGCAGATTGCCTGTGTCGTTTCTAACGGTCGACAGCTGAGCGCAGAGCAGGAAATGCTCATCGATGATGTAGTCGATACCTCCCTGATTCCGGAGTATTACAATCCGGTGATCTCCGATCCCATCAAGGCACTCGTCTCCTACAACCATGCCGATGCGATCATCCGGAATCCTTCAAAATATTTCACCCTCTGGATTCAGCTCGGTATTTCTTACCCGGGCGACTATCTCCAGGCCTTTATCGATCAGACAAAAGGATACTGGTTCCCCGCCCCGGCTGCTTTACGCACGAATGAAGGGATTTCTCCGAACGAAATCGGACTTTCCTGGCCGCATCTTCTGCGGGGTCAGTTTCCGGTCAAAATCAGTGAAATTCTTTTAAAGCTTCCTGATATGCTTCCGGTTTACGGTATTTTGTGGAGCATCGGCGCGTACTTCTGGGCTGTCCTGTATTTTGCCGCATATCAGTTTTTATACGGACAGCGGCGGTTTCTCGTGCTCTTTGTACCGTTTATCGGAACTGTACTTACCCTGCTTCTGGCAACTCCTGTTGCCTCCGATCTGCGCTACGCTTATCCGCTCATCCTTGCCGCGCCGTTTTTCATTGCGCTGCCCTATTGCCGTCTTCTAACCTCCCGTCTGCAAAAATGAGATGGGAAACGTTGTAAAACTGACAAAAAAAGTGTAAAATAAAAAATCAGGGGATGGCATTTTGCCTAATTTAGTTTCCAAAGAGAAAGAGGTATTTTATGAACTTTTTTAACGCACTGATTCACAACACGGTTTTTATGTCCGCAGTTACGGGGTGGTTCGCTGCACAGGTCATCAAAACAGTGATTTATACCTGTATCACCAAAAGCTTTGATCCGGAACGTTTAGTCGGAAGCGGCGGCATGCCCAGCTCCCATTCCGCCACTGTCTGCGCACTCGCAACCGCAGCCGGAATGCAATACGGCGGCAGCAGCTTTGAATTCGCCATTGCCGCTATTGTAGCGATTATCGTTATGTATGACGCCAGAGGGGTGCGCCGGGAAACCGGTCTCCAGGCACAGGTCATCAATGAAATGATGGAATTCTGGGAAAAGATGGGGCAGCCGATCTCCTACGAAGAAAAGCTCAAGGAATTCGTCGGCCATACCCCTTTACAGGTGTTTGTCGGCGCGCTGCTCGGCATCCTGATCGCCGTATTGTACGGCCTGTTCCTCGGTTAAATCTTTATCTGCTTGCGCCTTCCTGCAGACAACTTTCGTGTCTGTAGGAAGGCGCATCTGTGTTATAACGTTTTTTCCCGTAAAAATCTGCCCTCCTGACACAGAATTTTCACAGTTATTCTGTATAGTGATAACTAAGAAATTTGATGGAGGAGATAGTGTGAAAAAATAAGCGTGATCGCTTATTTTTCACACTGCTATTTGTGCCGCAGGCGTCACAAAGTAGCTATGATCGCAGAGCAGAACTGAAAGTTCTGCTCGCGATTCCTCCGGCGCAAGACGCCTGCGGAATGGAGATTAAAATGAGCCAACAAAAAGTAGACCGCTATAAACAGGAAAAAGCGCACCGCAAAGAACGTCTGGAAAAGGAAAAGAAACGGAAAAAGATCCTTCGCATCTGCAGTTATTTCGTACTTGCAGTAATCGTACTTGCGATTGCTTTTGCAATTTACCGCCACTATACTCCCAAGACAGAGACGCCGGCAGAAACAGAAACCACTGTCGAAAGCGTAATCGAAACAACTACAGCTGAAGAAGGCACTGTAGAAGAAAGTACCGCAGTTGAAACAGAGGACACAGATACAGAAAGCACCTCTGAAGAAACCGCTGATATAGAAAGCGCTGCAGAAGAAACAGATGCGGCTGGCACGGAAAGCACTGCAGTTGATGGGGAAGCAGCCCAGGCGGAAAGCGTTGCTGAGTAAAACGATTATCATGAAAAAACTCCCATTTCCGGTGACAAATGGAGAATGATTCCTTCTTCATTTGCCACCGGAACGGGAGTCTTTTTATTCCTGATAATAGCATGCTCACAGAGCATGCATTACTTTCTTGCTATCAAATACAGGTCACAATACAGCAGCTCTCTGATCTTTTCCATCTTCACATCACCGCCCATTCCATCTGCAACGGCCTGCAGCGCCTCCTCAGTCTGCTCCATTCTGGAAACATATACAAGCACCTGATCCGCCTGCCGGATTGTATCATCCTCCACAGTCGAAACATCTGCAAGGCTCGCAAAATAAATTTCATCATACTGCATCAGCTCCAGTGAATCGTCCCAGATCATCCAGGTCAGGTTGGGATTATAAAAATAAACGACCGGTTTCTCTTTATGCTCCTGCGCAAATACGATGTTTTTTGTGTCCTCTTCATAAAGAAACAGCACCTTTCCATCCGCCAGCCCTCGAATCTGTCCTGTTGCCAGCACCAGAAATACCGCCAGAAGCACATAGCCGGCTGCTTTATCGTGCACGGACCGTTTTTCCGGAGCAGATGTATCTCTGGTATCGCTGATTTTCCCCGCAGCGCTTTTTACAGCAGTCCCTTTTCTCATAGTCAACACGAAAAGCTTCTGTCCGAGCAGTACAAATATAACCATCATCAGCAGCAAAATCAGCCCGTAGACCGGAATCTGATATCGGTTCGCTTCCTCCGCCGTCAGGAGCGCTGTTTTGGTCACGACAAGGAAATAACCGAGTACTGCTGCCGCCGGAATCCAGAAAACACGCCGTGCTTCCCAGAATGATTCGCGGGAAGCGTCAGCCTGCCGGTTCGAATTTTCCTGCGCGGCTGGTCACTCTGCTGCCTGCTGCCCAGATTTCTGCTCAGTCGCAGCGACAGCTTTCCGTCCGGCTTTCATCCGTCCAATTCCCCAGACCGTCAGCGCCATCAGGACAAGCAGCAGAACAAATCCGTACAGCATCGACCCGAAGGCATATTCATTGAGCAGTCCTGCGAAGAACCGGAATCTTCCAAGCGTATTGCCAAGGTCGAAGAACGCACCCATCGCTTCCGTCCCCCGGTATCCCCGAAAAATATGGCTCAGACACGCCGGATAGCTGACTACGGCAAGTACCATCGCTCCGATCACAGCAGCCGCATAAATGAGACAGTCTTTCCATTTCTGCCCCCAGCTTTTCTGCTCTGCACGTTCCAACAGCAGATACAGCTCCATTGCCGCTGCCAGGAAAAACAGATAAACAGCAAAATAGTAATGCGTCAGAAAACCGAGATAAACAACCGCCATCAGCGGCAGATAAAAGGAAAACCCGCGTTTTCTCTCCTGCAGGCTTTTTACATGCAGCCAGGTCACGAGCAAAATCCACAGAGCCAGAAGCATATACATTCGAACCAGCATAACGCCGGAATAAACCGCCGGGTTAAAACCATACAGGAGGCACACTCCGAAAATCATCACTCGCGTGATACGCTCCGGAACGTCCGCCGCCGTTACACAGGTCTGCGCTTTCCCACCAGGCGCAGCCGCGCTCCTCAGCGCACCCGTCACAATCCGCCGCGTCAGCTTCGCCAGCACACTCCAGCTCAGAACGAAAAGCACTATATTCAGTCCAATTCCTGACCATTTGCTGAACCTTCCGGGAAACAGCGAGCATACCGTATGCAGCAGCAGATAGTAAAACGGCGGATGCACGTCATAGGTCTGCATGCGCGTAACCGTCCCATACTGAAACCGCTGCCCCGGCAGAACCCGGAATTCGTCCGCAATCTCGCTGCCCGGCTTCCACTCCCGGTCGGTCGGCACCAGACCGATCGACACGTTGGAGGAATAATAGGAATAATATTCATCATAATGGAACCCTGCTTTTTTACTTCCAAAATAGAAAATCGCAATCAGCTGCACCAAAAGCAGCATACCAAGGATCAGATACCAGTTTCGTTTCTTCACATTCCCTCCTGCCCGCAGACGTAGATTTACGTTCTGCAGTTCTATCATGCGTTGTTTTTTGATAAATATTTCTTTTTATAATAGTACCATGTTCTATTTTAATTTATTTTTCTGCATAACTCAAGGAAGCATTCGCACAGTTTCGTAAAACAATAGAATGCACGCTCTGCGAGCATTCTATTGTCATGAATTCAGCTCGTCCATGCCATTCTGCAGACACGTTCGAAGGAAGCCGAACAATTCGTGGATATAGCCTGTATCCCGACTATCTTCCACCTTTCAAAGAACTCTTAAAGGATCTGAGTGAGGCTTTATCGTATACAGGAATAATTAAGATTTAATATCGTTTTATGTAGTGACAAACCAATTTTGCTACGCTATAATTGTTACAGTTGTGTGACGCAGAGACGCTTCACACTTTTTCGCGCGGGCAGTTGGATATCCTGTGTATGGATTTCCGTTTCCCGCATTCGACGATTTATAAGAAAGAGAGGAACCAAAATGAAGAAACTGGCTGTATTTCTGCTGACCGGTCTGACATGCGCATCCATGCTGTTCGGCTGCGGAAGCAAAAATGACACCGTAGAAACCGTTCCGGTAGCTGAGGTGCAGGAAAGCACTGCCGCTCCTGCTGAAACAGAATCTGAGACGGAAACAGAAACCGTTGAGGAGGATGTTCCTCCGGAAGAAGGCATGGTAAAAAGTGACCTGACCGGCGAATGGATCAGCGGCGATCTCGCAGATCAGCGTCCGATCGCAGTTATGATCCCCGATGAAAATGCAGCGCTCCCGCACTACGGGCTTTCCAATGCTGATATCCTGTATGAATGCAGCGTAGAAGGCAACATGACCCGTCTGATGGCTGTTTTCAAGGATTGGAAAAACATTGAACGCATCGGCAATATCAGAAGCTGCCGCGATTATTATGTTTACTGGGCAAAAGAATGGGATGCAATTTACTGCCATATCGGCGGTCCGTTCTACATTCTGAACGCGATCAATGATCCTACTACCAATAATATCACCGGTGCTGTTCTGGCAAGCGACCCTTCCCAGAAAAAAGGTCTGTATGACGCAGCCTTCTACCGCACCAGCGACCGTAAAGCTCCGCATAATGCTTATACAAGCGGCGACCGTATCGACAAAGCCGCTCAGGCCCTCGGCTATTCCGAAACCTATACTGAGAACTATCAGAGCGATCACTTCAAATTCGCTTCCACAAACAATCCGAACACGCTGGAACAGTACGGAAGCAGTGCAATCCCTGCAACCAAGATCGATCTGGCAGGCGCTTACCCGATTACCAAGACCTATTTCGAATATAACGAAGAAGATGGTCTGTACTATCGCTTCCAGGGTATGCAGAAAGGCGACCAGAAGCATATGGACGGCGCCAATAACAAACAGCTGTCATTCAAGAACGTTTTAGTTCAGTTTGCTTATTATGAAACCCGTGATGCGAAGGGTTATCTGTCTTTCCAGTGCCACGACGACACCAAAGATGGCTACTACTTCACAAATGGCAAGGGCATCCATGTAACCTGGAAAAAGACCAGCGACTTCGCACCGACCAAGTTCTATGACGACAACGGCAACGAAATCGAAATCAACCCCGGCAAGACCAACATCTGTGTAGTTGAGCAGGGTAAATCCATTGATGCGGAATAATTTGTTCTGACATATCAATCGCCCTATCCGGCAGGTATTTTTTAACTGCGGATTGGGCGATTTTTACTTTTTATTATTCTTTCAAGTCATTTCGGACAGATCATGTCGACTTTTTCAAGTTACGTTTTACTGAAAGACAGAATCCACTTTTAAAACCATTTCCAGTGTCCCAAGAGCGCTGCTATCTCTAGTGACCCCATCTGAAAACTATCATCGTCCGCTTCCTTCTGATGATTTAAGAGTTTTTCTACCTCTGATGTAGTCATCAGAAGATCATCAGCAATCTTCTCTACGCTCTCGCCCCGCTGGTATTTGCCCGCTGCAAGGTTCGCAAGACCTTGTTCGATTCCTTTCGCCAGGGCTTCCTGATAAAGTTCTTTTGACCGATAGGTTAATACCTTTCCTCCCATAACTTCAGCTACCTCCTTTTCCACATTTTTATATTTTGACGCCAGTTTTTCCACAACAGTACGGGACAGCTCGCATAGCGCTCCACCTGTGACTGACCTCATGCGTCCGTTTTTACATTCCTGATCCAGCATTTCTGCCACCCTCTCATATTCTCTTCTCAGTTTTTCAAGACGTTCTTCATCACTGTCGATCTGCGACAGTTCTTTTTCATACCGGAAGATATAAAACGGAATCAGCATCCATAGACGCCGTTCAAAAATATCCTCCAGCGTGTAATTTTTTACTTTCAGAATCGGAATGCCATATTTTAATTCTTTCCTGGCTGCACGGATGCAGATTTTCAGTTCATCCGGCGTGTTTGGATTGCTTCTTAAATAAATTACCGCGGAATCAGGGAAATCTACATACAACATGCCTTCCCTGTATTCTGCGTTTAATAACGCGATCTGCGTGTCATACTCCCACATCCGAATTTCCATCGTTCCGTCCGGCGTGCTCTGGCATTCCAGATGGTAATATTTCGATATTCCTTTTAATGAAATCAACGTCATGTTGGAATCCGTAACCCGCTTTTCCTTCTTCCCGTTCGGATTCCTGATAAATATCTCATTTGCACTCGACAGTACCGCTTCCTGACCTGTGTAATCTGTTCCAAACAGTTCATTGATTAATGGAATCACCAGCTCCGGGCAGTCCTGCAGCAAGGTTCGAAAAGCATCATCATAAGGTGTATTGATTGTTTCCATCGTTTGCCTTTCTGGTTCGTTCAGCTTTATTCAGTTTTTATGTTCTATTCAGTTTTTTGTGAAAGCAAAGGAAACGCATCTGCCGCTTCTGTTCATTTTCACGGTATTCACCAAGGTTTGCGCGCTTAATCTTCGGTTCATTGACTCACGGAAATCATTCGCCGATTCTGGCTTGAAAAGATAGAAGAAAGCCGGATACACCACTATACGATGCTCCGCTTATAATAGATTATCTGATTTCCCGATTTCTAAAATATTCCTATCAGCAGGAACTGCAACTTTATTATACAAAATACTTTTTCCAAATTCAATCTGTCACCATTCAAATTTACAAAAACTTTATAACGTATGTTACAGTTCACTCGTGGTTTCTTGTGGGCAGATTCCATGCTCGCATGAGAATCTGTG
>OLSO01001018.1_pt1 | contig 23953 bp, 15 predicted proteins | sample 1672441 | NCBI WGS metagenome assembly OLSO01 (sample SAMEA3136686, study PRJEB25190) | human gut metagenome | biome: human gut; feature: human-associated habitat; material: faeces | place: Austria | collected 2013 | reverse complement strand
TGCCAGACCTATGAGGGAAGCAGAATATACAGAGCTGCTCAGAAAAGAAAAAGCACAAAATTTATAAATGTACAGAAGTTTGAGTAAAGGGCTGCCCGGGAATCATCAAAACCGGCAGCCCGTTTTATTCCTTTATTCCGGAATCGGCAGAGTTACTGTGAACGGAGTAAACAGTAACAATTTCCATAATAAAATCATGGTAACTTCAGAATATGACTTGCAAGATTTGACAAAATAAGGTAAAATCAAAGAGTCGTAATACGTAGAAATCAGGTATGTCTGTAACGTTTAGGTATGATGTATTCCCACAATTGCTGAACAGTTACAGTTGCGTTACAATGACAGGCCGGTTACCATAGTTGATTCAAGCATCTCCGGTGTAGAATACCCAGAGGTGTTTTTATTTTTTTTAAATGTGTGTGGGGGGATACAGGAGAGATATGAGAAAAGAATCTGACAATATTAAACTGTTGGAACCAGGGGAAACATCGTTCAAAAGAAAAGTCCTGGTAGTAGAAGATAACGAATTAAACCGAGAGCTTCTCGTTTCTTTTCTGGAAGAGAAATTTGATGTTTTTTCAGCAGAGAACGGAGAAGAGGGACTTAAACTTCTTTCTGAGCATTACAGAGAATTGTCAGTAGTACTGCTGGATATTTGTATGCCTGTATGTGATGGATTTGAATTCCTGAGACGCAGAAATACAGATAAATTTCTGTCAACCATACCGGTTATCGTTATGACCGGAAGCCATTCCAAAGATGCAGAACTTCAATGCCTGGATCTCGGTGCAGTTGATTTTATTCCGAAGCCCTACAACTTTAAGATCGTAATGGGCAGGATCAACAGTGTGATCAAACTGAGGGAGTCCGTAATGGCACTGACTGCAGTAGAACATGATGAGCTCACCGGAGTTTATACCAGACAGGCGTTTTTCTACCATGCAAAATCTTTTCTGAAAACCAGGCATGGGGAGAAATTTCATCTTATAATTGCTGATATCAGGGATTTCAAACTGATCAACAGCAGTTACGGGGAAAAAGTAGGAGATGAAATCCTCTGCTATCTGGCAGGAGCTTACACAGAGATGCTGAAAACAGGTCTGGTGTCCAGATACGGAAGTGACCAGTTCGTATGCCTGACCTGTGATGACTACGATCTGTCACCGGAAGCGATGGCCAAGATAGAAGAAGAGATCGCAGAGAATGCGCCAATCCCCAATCTTATGGTCAAATATGGAGTTTATCAGGATCTTGATAAATCCTTACCCGTTTCTGTAATCTGTGACAGAGGATTTATGGCAATCAGAAGTATCCGCGATAACTATGAGTGCAACATTGCCTATTATACAGAGAAAATGAAACAGAAGCAGATGCAGGACCGTTCGCTGGAGAACAGATTTGAATCTGCAATCAGAAATAAGGAATTTGTGGCATATTTCCAGCCGAAGTATGATGTAAAAACAGAGAAGATCACAGGAGCCGAATCATTGGTGCGCTGGATCAACCCGGACGGTTCCATGGTAATGCCCGGAGATTTTATTCCATTATATGAAAAAGACGGACTGATCGTAAAGCTGGATGAGTACATATTCCGGTATGTCTGCGAATTTCAGCGTGGACTGATTGAGAAGGGACAGGAGCTGATTCCGATTTCAGTAAACCTGTCACGTACAAGTATCCATCATTCCAGTGTTGTTGAACGCTATGTGAAGATCGTAGAGGAGAACGGGATTCCATTTTCCTGTGTGCCTGTTGAACTGACAGAAACTGCTACTCTGAATAATGTGACCATTAAGAATTTTACGGAAGAACTGGTAAATGCAGGATTTGAGCTGCATATGGATGATTTTGGTTCAGGATATTCTTCACTGATCACATTAAGTAAATTACCGTTTAATACACTGAAGATTGATAAGAGCCTGATCGACTGTATTCACCAGTGCAAGGGGAAAATGGTCGTGCAGCAGATGATCATTCTGGCACACGGACTTGGCATGAAGGTGGTTGCAGAAGGTGTGGAGATTGCAGATCAGGTTAAACTTCTAAAAGAGATGGAATGTGACAATATTCAGGGATTCTATTATTCCAGACCATTGCCGATGACAGAGTTTGTTAAGAGGTTATAGCGATTCCATAAATTACTGCAAACAATCCAGTCCATCATAGCGTGAAGTCCTGCGTCAGATATCTTTGCCGTGCGTCAGCACGCCTGCAGATATCTTCCTTGTCCTTCGCACTCTGCTGAACTGTCTTGATTGCATTATTTTATGGAATTGCTATAGAAGAGAACAGATAATGCTGTGTTCTCACAGCGTAAAAAAGAAAATCATCATAAGGAACTTCCGGATAGCACTTATCGGAGTTCTGTATGATGATTTTTTTATAGCTGTTTTTAAATAGTTATTTTTATATCACTCCTCTTAAATATGTTATTCAAGAGGAGTGCAGTTTTTTTTCGATAAACCGCAAAGCAGTTATTAGATATCCAGCAGGTCACTGTAAACTTTAAGCGCTCCGTCAGTGTCGTGTGCAAGAACACGTTTTGCAAGGACTTTACCAAGCTGAACACCTTCCTGATCGAAGCTGTTTAAGTTCCATACGAAGCCCTGGAACATGATCTTGTTCTCGAAGTGAGCAAGTAATGCACCCAAAGATGCAGGAGTCAGTTCCTCACCTGTGATGATGCTGGAAGGACGTCCGCCCTTGAAGTTCTTGTTCAGATTCTCATCTTTTTTACCACATGCAAAAGCTACGATCTGAGCTGCAACGTTTGCGCAGAGCTTCTGCTGGCTTGTGCTGTTCTCGATATCCACGTCTACACCAAGCTGACTCTTCTTGAAGCCGATGAACTGAAGCGGAACGATGTCAGTTCCCTGATGTAATAACTGATAGAAGGAATGCTGTCCGTTTGTACCTGGTTCACCGAAGATAACAGGTCCTGTTACATAGTCTACAGGTTCACCGAAACGGTTTACGGATTTACCATTGGATTCCATATCACACTGCTGTAAGTGTGCAGGGAAACGGCTTAATGCCTGAGAGTACGGAAGAACTGCTGTAGCAGGATATCCCTGTACGTTTCTCTCATAAACACCAATCAGTGCATCCAGCATATCCGGGTTCTCAAGAATGTTCTTATTTGTGGCAAGAGTATCCTCTGCTGCAGCTCCCTCAAGGATCTGGGCAAATACTTCAGGACCAAATGCCAGAGAAAGGATTGCTCCGCCTACACCGGAAACAGAAGAGTAACGTCCGCCGATATAGTCATCCATGAAGATGGCTGTCAGGTAATCTTCGCTCTTTGCCAGAGGAGAAGTCTCACTTGTTACAGCAAGCATGTGTTTGGATGGGTTTAATCCTGCTTTTACCAGAGCATTTTTTACGAAAGCTTCGTTTGTCAGAGTTTCAAGGGTTGTACCGGATTTGGATACAACGATAAAAAGGGAATGAGCAAGATCTACAGAAGCAAGAACAGCGGCTGCATCATCAGGATCTACGTTACTGATGAATTTCGCTTCCATCTTAAATGTGTTGTTTGCTTTTGCCCAGTTCTCAAGAGCAATATATAATGCGCGTGGACCTAAGTCACTTCCGCCGATACCAATCTGAACTACAGATGTGAATTTCTCACCATTCTCATTGGTGATCTCGCCTGCATGAACCTTGTTTGCGAAGTCTGCAGCTTTCTTCTGCTGTGCAACGTAGAATTCACGTTTGTCAACGCCATCTACCACTACAGCATCGCCCTGCTGTTTACGTGCAAGGTGGTGAAGTACCATACGTTTCTCACCGGTGTTGATCACTGCACCGTTGTATAACTCCTGGAATTTCTCAATAAGTTCAGCCTCGTCTGCCAGCTTTGCAAGTGCATCCAGAACAGTCTCATCAACCTGCTTTGCAGCGTAGTTGTAAGTTAATCCGGCTGCCATAGGTGTGCTGTATTTCTTCACACGTTCAGCACCTTTCTCGCCTGCCATGGCATCTGCGATATCTACATGACCTTTCAGTTCGGCAAGTTTGCTGTAAGAAGCAAGAGTGTCGAGATTTTTCCATGTTGCCATAATAATATTCCTCCTTTAGAATAGATGCGATTCCAGGTACATTTATCCGAAAGCGGACTTAATGCTGTTGAAGTCTGAATCAGAAAGATGTAACAGAATAACCGCAAATTAGTGCGTGGGTTGTATGCACGCTTTAGTGCAATTATACTTAAAAATGGGGCAGATTTCAATGTATAGAGACCGATTTTGTGGAGAAAAACCTGCTTTTCGGATAAAAATACGGTAAACAGGACAGTAACAACAGACCTGATAATACAGAGAATCTATGATATATATATTTGCAATAAGAACGGCAAGATGATATTATGTATAAAGCTACAGTCAGACAGTAATTTTACAGGGAGATATTAATAATGGAATTCTGGGATATTTATGATGAAAATAAAAAACCAACAGGACGCACAATGAAAAGAAACGACTGGTGTCTGAAAGATGGAGAGTATCACTTAACCGTACTGGGTGTCATCGGCAGACCGGATGGTACATTCCTGATCACCAAACGTGTGATGACCAAGGCATGGGCACCTGGTTGGTGGGAAGTATCCGGAGGTGCAGCCCAGGCTGGTGAGGAATCTTATGAGGCGGTTCTGCGCGAAGTAAAAGAGGAAACAGGACTGGATGTGCGGAATGCAGAAGGCGGATATCTGTTTACCTATAAGCGTGAGAATCCGGGTGAGGGAGATAACTACTTTGTGGATGTGTATCGTTTCGTTATGGACATTGATGAAAGCGACCTGCATCTGCAGACAGAAGAGACGGACGGATATATGTTTGCCACTGTTGATGAGATCAAAGCCTTTGCAGCAGAGGGAAAATTCCTTCATTATGATAGTATAAAGAAGGCTTTTGAGCTGTCATAATATGGCATAACAGAATAATAACAGTAATGGAATCACAAAATAAAAAACCATCATACAGGAACAGCCTGACCTGTATGGTGGTTTTTTTATAAGACTATTTCATAGCGTTTCTGATTGCTGCCAGCAGCTCATCATATTCCTCGTATGCCGGAATCTCCGGATAATCTGCTTTGATCTTGTCTGTGCTGCGGAACAGGAATCCTGCCTTACTTGCCTGGATCATACCCAGGTCATTGTAGGAATCACCGCTTGCAATGGTATCGAATCCGATAGACTGCAGAGCCTTTACAGTAGTTAATTTGGACTGTTCCACTCTCATCTTAAAGCCTGTGATCTCACCGTTTTCTGCAACTTCAAGTGTATTGCAGAACAGAGTCGGTCTTCCAAGCTTCTCCATGAGGGGTGCTGCAAACTGTGTGAAAGTATCGCTGATCAGGATTACCTGAGAGAAGGAACGAAGCTCATCCAGAAATTCTTTTGCACCCGGAAGGGGATCGATCTTTGCGATAACCTCCTGAATCTCTTTCAGTCCAAGACCATGCTCCTTCAGAATCCCAAGTCTCCAGTTCATCAGCTTATCATAATCTGGCTCATCGCGGGTAGTTTTTTTCAGCTCCGGAATGCCGCTGGCCTCTGCAAATGCGATCCAGATCTCAGGCACCAGAACGCCCTCTACATCAAGACAAGTGATATACATGATAGAATCCTCCTTTGTGAAAAACATATTTATTCGTAAATATTCTTTACCGCTTTATTTGACGAAAATATCTTAACATATTCTGAAGAGCCTTGCAAGTTACTGTTATTTATGTACAGATATATCCGGCGTAAGCCGAAGGTTCTGTATATCAGGCGAATATTACTGAGAATGGAGTCAGGCGGATATTCGCAACCTCCGCAGGGGACGTACCTGATTCGGTTAAAAAATATGTATTGACAATAAAAAAACAACTCCCTATAATAGTTAGGAAACTAACAGATTGCATCCTAACCATGTGGCAAAATCCGGGAGGTGAACATAATAGACGAGGAAACCAGGCAGAAACTGAACAATATGCACGTAGGCCGTCTGATCCGTATTTTATCCCATTCCATGAGACGTCACAATCCAACGGAAATGATAGAGAATGATGATCTGACACTTATGCAGAAACATGTGCTGAAATTTATCCTTCTGGAAACCATACACAGAGATCTTTATCAGAAAGACATTGAAGAGGAATTTCAGATCAGGAAACCTACAGTAACAGGAATCCTGCAGCTAATGGAGAAAAACGGATACATTTACAGAGAATGTGCGAAGCAGGATGCCCGCCTGAAACGGATCCTTCCCACAGAAAAGGCAGAATCCCTGCGCCAGCCTATCCTTCACAGTATTGAAGAGGACGAAGCAGCAATGATCCGGGGCATCCCGAAAGAGGATGTGGAGCTGTGCAAACAGGTTCTGTGGCAGATGTGTGCAAACAGAAAGAAAATGTGCAATAAAAAAGACAGCAATTACAAAAAATAAAATACAAGGAGGACATCAACAAAGATGAACAAAAAACTTTTACGTTCCGTCCGGGAATACAAAAAGCAGTCCATTCTGGCACCGCTTCTGGTAATCCTGGAGGTTCTGATGGAAGTTCTGATCCCCCTGGAGATGGCCAAGATCATTGATATCGGTATCGCCCAGGGTAATCTGAGCTACATCATACAGAGAGGAATCATTCTGGTTGTGATGGCAATGCTTGCACTGTTTTTCGGCGTACAGGCCGGTAACATGGCAGCCTACGCAGCAGCAGGCTATGCCAAAAACCTGAGACATGATATTTTCTACAAGGTACAGGATTTTTCCTTCAAAAATATCGACCATTTTTCCACCTCAGGACTGGTTACACGAATGACCACAGACATTACCAATGTGCAGCAGGCATATATGATGAGTATCCGATTGCTGGCCAGGGCACCGTTTATGATCATTCTGTCATGGATCATGACACTGACCATCAGCAAACCGGCATCGATACTTTTCCTCATTGCCATACCATTTCTGGGTGGAACTCTGATTTTTATTGCAAAGGCAGCCCACCCTCATTTTATCAAAGTATTTGATGAGTATGATGTGCTGAACAACTCCGTACAGGAAAATGTAAACGCCTCCCGTGTGGTAAAGGCTTTCGTGCGTGAGGACTATGAGATCGAGAAATTCCATGGGATTTCCAGATATGTCTATAATCTTTTCACCAAAGCAGAGAAGATCGTGGCATGGAATGCCCCAGTTATGCAGTTTACCATGTATACAGTAGTGCTGATTCTGGTAGCTATCGGCGGCAGATCCATCGTAGGTGGTACCATGGAGGTAGGAGAGCTTACCAGTGTAATCGTCTATGCCCTGCAGATCATCGGCTCCCTGATGATGGTAACTTTCGTATTTGTCATGATCATGATCGCTGAGGCATCTACAGACCGAATCGTAGGAGTGCTGGATGAGGTTCCGGAAATGCAGGATCAGGCTGATGCAGTGAAAAATGTGGCAGACGGATCCATAGATTTCGACCATGTAGACTTCAGCTACGGAGGAGAAGGTGGCAACCTTTCCCTGAAGGATATTAACCTTCATATTAAATCAGGCCAGACCGTAGGAATCATCGGCGGCACCGGAAGCGCCAAGTCTACACTAGTACAGATGATCCCCAGACTCTATGATGTTACAGGAGGAAGTGTAAAGGTAGGAGGCGTTGATGTACGAAAGTACAATCTGGAAGCGCTTCGTGACCAGGTATCCATGGTTCTCCAGAAGAACGTGCTTTTCTCAGGCAGCATTTATGAAAACATCCGCTGGGGTGATGAACAAGCCAGCGACGAGGAGGTTCAGAGAGTCTGCCGTCTGGCACAGGCAGACGGATTCGTCAACGAATTTCCGGATGGATACAACACTATGATCGTCCAGGGCGGAAACAATGTATCCGGCGGACAGAAGCAGCGTCTGTGTATTGCCAGAGCCCTGCTGAAGAAGCCAAAGATCCTGATTCTGGATGATTCCACCAGTGCGGTAGATACCAGGACAGATGCCCTGATCCGTAAGGCTTTCCGCGAGGAAATCCCGGATACCACCAAGCTGATCATTGCACAGCGAGTTTCTTCTATTGAAGACGCAGATCAGATCATTGTACTGGATGACGGTAAGATCGCAGGAGTAGGAACCTCCGAAGAATTACTGAAAACAAATGAGATTTACAGAGAAGTATATGAATCACAGGTCAAAGGAGGCGGAGAAGATGAATAAGAAGAAAAAAGTAGATCAGAACACCATCAAAACTGCCAAAAGACTTCTGAAATATATAACCGAAACCTATAAGCTGCGGCTGATACTGGTATTTGTCTGCATTTTTCTCAGTGCAGTAGCCAGCATTTCCGTATCCCTGTCCCTGAAATATCTGCTGGATGATTATATTATCCCGCTGATCGGACAGACAGACCCCAATTATGCAGAGCTGTACAAGGCAATGGCAGTTCTGGGCTGCATCTTCGCAGTAGGTGTGATCGCAACCTTTATTTACAGCAGAATGATGGTATTCATCGGACAGGGCGTGCTCAAGCGCATCCGTGACGATATGTTTGAGCACATGCAGACTCTGCCTATCCGTTACTTCGACCAGAATACCAACGGCTCCATCATGAGTCTCTACACCAATGATACAGATACACTGAGACAGATGATCAGCCAGGCAATCCCTCAGGGACTGATGGCACTGTTCACCATTATCGTAACCTTTATCTCCATGCTGGTGCTTAGTCCCCTGCTGACCATCCTGGCTGTGGCTGTTATCTTCATTATGATGGCAGTGACCGGTAAGATCGGGGCAAACAGTGGTAAGTATTTCATCAAACAGCAGGTATCTCTGGCAGATGTGACCGGATTTGTGGAAGAGCGTATGAACGGTCAGAGGGTAGTTAAGGTATTTAACCATGAAGCAAAATCCGAAGAGGAATTTGACCGTCTGAACGAAGCTCTCTTTGAAAGCTCCGCCAACGCCAACAAATATGCCAACATGATGGGTCCTGTGATCGGAAACATCGGTAACTTACAGTTCGTGCTCACAGCAGTTCTGGGAGGACTTCTCTCTGTAGCAGGAGTAGGCGGCATCACTCTGGGTGTTATGGCTTCCTACCTGCAGTTCACAAAGAGCTTTACCCAGCCCTTCATGCAGGTGGCACAGCAGTTCAATGCCATTGTTATGGCGCTTGCAGGTGCTGAACGAATCTTCAACCTGATCGATGAGAAACCGGAAGAAGATGAAGGTTATGTAGAGCTTGTTAATGCGAAAAAAGATGCTCAGGGAAATATTACAGAATGCAAAGAAAGAACCGGCATGTGGGCATGGAAGCATCCTCATTCTGCAGACGGCTCTGTAACCTATACAGAACTTACAGGAGATGTCCGCTTCGAGGATGTAACCTTCGGCTATAACCCGGATAAAGTAATCCTTCAGGATATCAGCCTCTTTGCAAAGCCCGGTCAGAAGCTGGCTTTCGTAGGCTCCACAGGTGCAGGAAAAACTACCATCACCAACCTGATCAACCGTTTCTACGATATTCAGGAAGGTAAGATCCGCTATGACGGAATCAATATCACCAAGATTAAAAAGGATGATCTGAGACATTCACTGGGAATCGTACTTCAGGATACTCACCTGTTCACAGGAACCATCCGGGAAAATATCCGCTACGGAAAACTGGATGCCACAGACGAGGAAGTATATGAGGCAGCAAGGCTGGCTCACGCAGACCAGTTCATCAAGATGCTTCCAAAGGGCTACGACACCATGTTAAGCGGAGACGGCGAAGAACTGTCCCAGGGACAGAGACAGCTTCTGTCCATTGCCAGGGCAGCAGTAGCCAACCCGCCGGTACTGATCCTAGATGAAGCAACTTCAAGTATCGATACCCGCACAGAGAGTATCGTACAGAAAGGTATGGATAACCTGATGAAAGGCCGTACCGTATTCGTAATCGCCCATCGACTCTCCACTATCCGCAACAGCGATGCCATCATCGTACTGGACCACGGCAAGATCATAGAGCGAGGCGACCACGAAGACTTGATTAAGTTAAAGGGAACTTATTATCAGCTATATACCGGTAAGCTGGAGCTCTCATAAAACACCGGCAAAATATTTTGAGGATCAGGGACTTTTTAAGGAAAGTTTTGACCGCAATTATTTCAGAATATGAATAATTGCGGTCTTTTTTTTGTGCGTGCTGCATAGGATATACAGAGGGACAGATATCCACGGACAGGCTATGCATATTTCTGCTGCTCATCTTTCACAATAAAGACGAAATGTAATATATTTAACGAAAAATTTCGACGAATCAGAGAAAAAATTGTTCAAATAGACAAGACAAAAAATCTGGACGGGTAAAACAGTATATGGTAAAATATAGGAAATATGAGGGGCAAACCTGATGAGAGTCAGGGGCGCAAAGCTAGGAGCCTTAAGGAACGTAAAGAGTAAGCCTGAAGGATGGCATACTCAGTGAAAAAGGTAGTTCGGTTGCAATTATTTCTTAAGGGGGATAATTGCAACTTTTTTTTATTTCAAAAAAATTAAAATTCTGTAATGCTTTTGTTACATGGGAAATGACAGGAAGGACTATACAGCAATGACGGAAAAGGAATTACGGCGTTTAAGCCGTATGGATTTACTGGAAATGCTTCTGGAACAGAGCAGAGAAGTAGAAAGACTTCAGAAAGAACTGGAGACAGTTAAGAACCAGCTCAGTGACCGCAGGATCATGGAACAGGAAGCAGGTTCCATCGCAGAGGCGTCACTGAAATTGAATAAAGTATTCGAAGCTGCACAGCAGGCAGCAGACCAGTATCTGGAGAATATCCGAATCCGGTCGGAGATTTCACAGAACGGAGAGACAGAGAATGAAGCAGAATAAGAAGAGAAGAGAGATCACTTCTATGCCTTCGGTGGAACTGCTGGAAAAGGAAGTAAACCGTAAGAAATATCAGAAACGGTATTTCCAGGTACTCAGAAACACCATTTACACACTGATCACAGTGGCGGCTGCGGCAGTTCTGATCGCTGTACTGCTCCTGCCGGTGCTTCAGATCTACGGAAGCTCCATGACCCCCACACTACGGGAAGGTCAGATCGTAGTTTCACTGAAAGGTTCGGAATTCAGACAGGGCGATGTAATTGCCTTCTATTATAACAACAAGATCCTGGTGAAGCGTCTTATCGCAGGACCGGGAAGCTGGGTCAATATTGACGAAGACGGAAACGTCTATGTAGACGATAAGCTTCTGGATGAGCCATACCTGAGAGAAGGAGAGAAAGCTCTGGGAGACTGCAACATCAAGCTTCCCTATCAGGTACCGGACGGACGTTATTTCGTAATGGGAGACCACCGTTCCACATCTGTGGACAGCCGAAATACAGCCGTAGGTCCCGTGGCAGAGGAACAGATCGTCGGCAAGATTGTATTCAGCATATGGCCGTTGGAAACATTTGGCACGGTTTCATAGAAATGACACCGTATTTTCTGATAAGTACAAAACTGTACAGAATAATAAAGAGGGAGGAAGAGGAATATGAAAGAGTCTCTGTCTCAGCAGACAGCAAACCTGAAACATAAGAATAACAGACATAAACGCTGGAAAGGCATAGTCAGCATCCTTGCCTGCATGGTAGTTTTCTGTACTGTATATGCACTGATTCTTCCGGCACTTACGGCAGAAGGAACACCTCACTGTGGAAAAGAAGAACATACACATACAGAGGACTGCTATGAGAAGAAGCTGATCTGTGGCAAAGAAGAAGGAGAAGGTGTACATCATCATACGGATGAATGTTACCGGGAAGAACCGGTTCTTGTCTGTACAACGCCCGAATCCGACGGACATCAGCACACAGACGACTGCTACACAGAAGAAAAGGTCCTGACCTGCACAAATACAGATCCCGACCACGTACATAATGACATCGACGGATGCTACACAACCGAAAGAAAACTCACCTGTGGCAAAGAAGAAGGAGAGGGTGCCCATCACCACACAGAAGAGTGCTACGAGACCAAGAGAGAACTCATCTGCGGACAGGAAGAGAACGATGGACATAAGCACACAGACGACTGCTATAAGAAAGAACTTGTCTGCGGCAAAGAAGAACACAAACACATCCTTGCCTGCTACTCCGACCCGAACGCAGATGTAGAAGACGGCAATGTATGGCAGAGAACTGTAAGCAGTGTCACACTCACAGGCAACTGGGGTGCAGACCTTGCAGCCATTGCCAAAACCCAGAACGGATACACAGAGAGCACAGCCAACTACGCAGTAGCAGAGGACGGACAGACCATCCACGGCTACACCCGCTACGGTGCATGGGCGAACGACCCATACCGCGATAACTGGTCCGCCCAGTTCGCAGACTTCTGCTTAAGCTACGCGGGAGTACCAACGAGCGCAGTACCTCAGAACAGCGACTGCAGCGCATGGAACTATACAATTCCTGATGGCTACACACCGAAAACCGGCGACCTGCTCCTTCTGGACACAGACAGCAACGGCAGCGCCGACCACGCCGGAATCGTAACCTCCGTAAGCGACAGCACCCTGACCGCCATCGTAGGCGACGCCGACAAAGCAGTCAGAAACAACACTTATAATATAGGAAGCGAAACTATCAAAGGCTACGTCTCTATTCCTGAAAACCCCGCACTGGCAACCCCGACACCGGAACCGACCAAAGAACCGGAAGTAACACCGGAAGCCCAGCCAACCCAGGAGCCTGAGGCAACACCGGAAGTGACCGAAGAACCGACTCAGGAGCCGGAGAACAAAGCGGATGATGCAGTAGATAATAAGACGGATGAGAATAAAACTCAGGATGAGGATGTTAAGGAAGACGATTCCAAGAAGGATGATACTGCTAATAATATAGAAGTAACTCCTACACCGGAAGTGACCGAGACACCAGAGGCAACTCCGACTCCGACAGAAACACCGAATCAGGATTCAGATATAATAAAAGAAGAAAAAATAAACTGGTGTATTGTTGAACAGGATATCGCAGTACAAAATACAGATGAAAAATCATCTGCAGAACCAATTATGTTTGCTGATATCGAAGAAGATGAACTAACAGTGCAATCGAATGAGGCGTTTGTTCTGGCAGCCAATGCGAATAGCAGCACAAGTGAAAAATTGGATAATTATATTACCAGTATCAACTTGAAGAAGCTTTCTAATGGAAATTGGTCGGATTTATCAGGTACCGATACATTGAAGGATGGGGACAAAGTTCTGGTAGATATCAGCTACTCTGTAAATGGTGGTCTGCCAGACGGAAAATATGAACTTACTTATCAGTTACCTGCCAATATTGCACTTTCAGAGTCGTTAAGCGGACCTGTTACTCAGAAAGGTGTTGAAGTTGGTTCATATACGATAGAAAAAGATGGAAATGTTGTGATTACTCTTGATCAGAATAAATTCAATCCTAATGAAAGTTTTACAGGTAAGTTCCAGTTCGAGGGAACTGCCAATCGTCTTGGAAATCAGGATGAAGAGAAGATCGTATTCCCGGGATCTGATAAGGAAATTATCATTAAGAAGGATAAATCACAATATGATCTGACAACTAAGAAGGAAGCTAAGCTGAGTGCAGACTATAAATCAATAGATTACACGATTACAGTTTCAAGTGAGGCTGGAACAGGAAGCGATTTAATTAAAAAAATTGAAGACAGTTTTAATCGTTATAGCAATACAGCGATTGGAAGCTACAGGAAAAATTCGTTTAAGATTGTAAAAATAGATGCTAATGGACAGAAAACAGATGTTAATAAGTCACCTGACTTTCCAGAGGGAGATACTAAATTTACTTATAGTGACCTTGAACCTTTAGGAAGCGGTGAGAAATATGTTGTCAGTTATACAGCTGATGTGACAGAAAATCCGCAGAAAGGCGGAGGAAGTATTTCCAACAGCGCTGGTGCCCAAACGACTGGAAATAAATCATCCTGGGACAGCAAGACTGTTACAATCCCAGGTGTAATGATTGAGAAGACAGGATATTATGATCAGAACACAAATAAGATTACATGGACGGTAACATTGAATAAAGATGCAGTGGCAGATATGGCAGGTTATTATTTTAAAGATATTTTACCTGAGGGAGTGACACTTTCGAACGGAAAATCAGATATTTCTGTCACTCCGGTATGTAATATTAATCCACAGTATGATAGTGCAACCAGAACTATAACAGCTACTTTTCCGTCGGATGCCGGAAAGCAGAAATATACGATTACTTATACCACAACGGCACCTGCGGTAGGAGCCGGACAGACACAGGCGGTAAGTAATACTGCCGAGATTGGAAAGGATGGAAAAACATATACAGCTTCGGGTACTGTTTCTGTTTCGCCACGTCAAGCAGGCATAACAAAAAAATGGTCTGCTGATATAAGCGATCAGGCCGGTACAAAGTATCAATGGTATAGTGAACTGTCTCTTCCTGAAGACGCAGGTTATGAGATTACATATTCAGATACAATTTTGCCGACAATTGATAAGCAGGGTAACAAAGTTAGTGCTGCTGATACACATTATGGTATTGCAAGTGAGTTGAAGACAGAGCTGGAAAAAGAATTGTTACTCAAAACCAAGGATGGAGCAGAACATAGGTGGGCAGATATTCAGTCTAAATACAATGTAACATTTGCATTTTTTACTGAACAAGGTGGAACGATACCATCTGATGATTCAACACAAAAGGTAAAATATTTTACTGTTAAGATATCATCGAAGAACCCAGAAGATAAGGTTGATGCAACTTCTGTCAGCATGAAGTACTATACACATATAGATTACAGCCAAATGTCTGAGGGAGAAGAATGGACATTCCGCAATAAGGGGGAGTATGCCGGAAAGGAAAGCGAGAGCAGTCATAGTTATAGAAAACCATCAAAGTTGGTAAAACAGGTTGGTGTCAGGGACAGTTCTGGAAATATAACCTACGGAGAAACAAGCTTTGCGGTAAATTATGATGATATGGATGGATATTTATACTACCGTCTATTTGTACGTCCAGCTAATGATGAAAATGGTGACATAGTTATAAATGACGAGCTTTCTGATAATAGTATGTCATACGATGTGGATTCCGTCGACACAAAATTTTATTTTGATGCATGGAATTCAAGATACAAGTGTTGGGATGATAATCATAAATACGATTTATCAGGAAAAGAGAAACCAACTGTCAGTATCAGTTCTGATTCTGAGGGAAAACAAAAGCTGAAAATAGAGATAAAACCAGGATATAAATGTACCGCCAATCAAAATCATGATGGCTTTCTGATTACCTACAGAGTGAAGATTTCAGATGACTCTGCATGGAATACTCCTGGTACTGTAAAAAAGGTATATAGAAACTCTGTTTCATGGGGAGATGTAACTACCAGTACGAATACTTTGGTAGAGAAGGACGAGGCAGAGGAAGTTGAGAAAAAGGGAACGCAGAGAACATCTACGAATAAAGACGGAAAAATAGTGTATTCGGATATTGTGGATTATAGCGTTATTATCAATCCGACTGCCAAAGATCTGATACCGGGAAAGGATGAAGTTGAACTTGTAGATAAACTGACATTTGAAAAAGATGGTATAAAGGCTTATCTGGAGTTGGATAGTCTGAAGTTATACACATATGATCATTCGACTGAAGGACACTTAGGGAATTTGCTGGATCGATCCAAATACAAAGTAAAGTATGACGACAGTAATCCGAAGGCTCCTGTACTGACAGTAACGGTTCCTGACGAGTTGGCTTGTGTATTGGTATATACATATACCTTTGACAGGGGAACAATTGCTGACAATACTATTAAGGTTAAAAACAGTGCCAACCTCGAGGGTGGATATTCAGTATCTACATCAACAGAGGTGCAGAAAAATTCAGCCTCTGCCAGTGTAGATCAGGGTAATGTGACAATCTATAAAGTAGATGAGGATGATTATTCAGTCAGGTTGTCAGGTGCGAAGTTTACATTGGAAGCGTATAATGTCACATCTCAGAACTGGGAAAATGCAGGTATTACTAATGCAGGTATTACTATAAACACTGGTTGTCAGGCATCTAAATCTACAGAAAATGGAATGACAGTTTATACAACAGGGGCAGATGGATATTTGAAGTTTGATACTGATACGGGTATGTCAGGTACACCTGATTATACATTATTGCAGACAGATACAGTATATAGACTGACCGAGACAGAGGCTCCCATGGGATATCAGATAAGTAGTGAACCATATTATTTTGTATTCCTAAGAGACAAAAAAGAGAATGATTTTACATCTGCTGCTCCTTTAAACGGAATTAATAAAAACGTATATTATTATGATGATGGAAAAGCAGTAAACATGACGGTTTCAAATAAGTTTACTGGTGTCAGCGTACGAAAGGTCTGGGAAGATAAAGAAGGAAGCATTATAACAGATACTTCGACCAAACCTGAAATCAAGGTACAGCTTTATCAGAATACTTCGAAACGAAGTGGATGTAAAGTGACATTTAGCTTTAAGAAGGAGACTGAAGGTAATCCACAGTTATTAAAGACAGAAGATGTTTATGTGAAATCCGGAACTGATGTAAATTTGAAAATTGATATACAGTATGATAATACAAATGGAGTGCTTGCTACTGAACTTGGTAACTTGGGATTCACTTGTGTTAATACAAATCAGTGGGTAAAAAAGATTACCAGTGTTACAGATGATAGACAATATAACTTTTCTGTTACAAATTCTGCAATACAGTATGATTGGTCAATAACCAAAATCTCCATAGATGGTATCATAGACAATGGATATGTTGCAGAATCTGAAACTTCTATTAAAGCAATAGGATCCGAAGTAACATTAAGCAATTCGAATAACTGGACATATGTATGGACTGGTTTATCGGAAAAAGATAATAATGGAAATCCATATTTTTATACTGTTAAAGAGTTAAATGGTTCAAATGGTTATGATGTAAGTTATACGAATAATGATGGAGTGGAAGTAGGTAAGAGCGAAATGGTAATTACCAATAAAGAGCGAGAAAAATCCTACATCCTCCCCGAAACCGGAGGAACCGGAACCAACAGGTTTACAGCAGTGGGTCTGGCCTTAATGGCAGGATCACTGATGTGTGGATACGTGATGAGGCGGAAACGCAGAGAAAGGAGGGAAATCTAAAGCCTCCTAGCTCAGGCGAATCCATCTACGCTGAAACGTATTCAATAAATTAATTAAAAAAGAAAATATTTATAAAAAGAAAGTGAGGAATGAAGTATGAAACATTTAAAGAAGATTATGAGCTTAATACTGACCGCAATCATGGTTATAGCTATGTGCGTGCCAGTAATGGCTGCAACTGTAACTATAGACGGAACTAGTGAAGGAGGAGTTCTTCAGAATCATACGTTTGCTGCATATCAAATTTTTTCTGGTGACCAGTCAACTGAAAATAATAAAGTTGTATTATCAAATATTGACTGGGGATCTGGTATTGATGGTGATAAATTCTTGGACGACTTAAAAGGCGATACGACGTATGGCAGCAAATTTACAAATGCATCAACGGCTGATAGTCTTGCAAAAGTATTAGGTGCCAATGCTAATGATTCTGCATTTGCAAAATTTGTAGCAAAGACGGCGTATAAGAATAAAAAGGGTGCTGGAACATCTATTGCTGCTGGTAGTGCAAACAACCTTTCAGCTGGATACTATCTTATCGTAGATACAACAACATTATTAGATGGTCAGGCTGCAAATAGTGCGTTATTACAGGTAGTGGGGGATGTCCATATTCAGGTGAAAACAGATGTTCCGAAAGTAGAGAAGAAAGTTCTTGAAAACACAAAATATGCTAAGGATGGCGGTTATGGAAGCGGATATAACGATGTAGCAGACTATAATATTGGAGATATGGTTTCATTCCATTTGATTGGAACTGTGCCAGATATGTCTGCATATGAAACATATTATTATCAGTTTAAAGATACATTAGGCACACAATTTGATATGCCTGATACCAATAAGATAAAAGTTTACCTCTCTGAAGATAAAAAAGTAGATACTACAGATGAAGATGTAACTGACAAATTTGATATTACAGTAGATTCATCTAAGCCTATCTTTTATGTTACTGCTAAAAATGAGGATATTAAAACTTGGGCAGATAAATCTTATATTATCGTAGAATATAGTGCTAAATTAAATGCTAATGCAGCAATTGGTCAGCCAGGTCAGGAAAATAAAGTTGATTTAACATATACTAACAATCCGGACACCAATGGACATGGAAAAACAAAGGAAGATAAAGTTATCGTATTTACCTATGAACTTGATACTAAGAAAATTGGTGATGGTGATGCAAATAAGACTCTTGCAGGCGCGGAGTTTAAATTAAAGAACGCAGATGGTAAGTGGGTAAAAGTTGATAATAATAGCAAGGTAAAAGAATGGGTTGATAACGAAGTTGATGGATCAACATTAATTTCAGATTCAGATGGTATTTTTAAGATTATTGGTCTTGATAGTGGAAAGTATACATTAAAAGAGACTAAAGCGCCTTCAGGTTATAACCTTCCATCAAGTCCGGCAAATGAGTTTGCTGTAGAATTAACTGCTACAACTGCTAATGGTCAGAATTGGTCTGAAGTAGCTGCTGAAGCATATACAGACTTAAGTGTAAAGTTAAATAATCAGCCTGGAACTGTAGATAGTTCAAAAGGCACAGCTACTGTTACAGTAAGCAATGAAAAAGGTTCCACCCTTCCAGAAACCGGTGGCATCGGTACAACAATCTTCTACGTAGTTGGTGTTGTCCTTATGCTTGGTGCTGGCGTTCTTCTTATTACTAAGAGACGTATGAGTGCAAAACACTAATTGTGGTTTGACAATAACAAATAAGATTCTTACTGCTGTATATTGCAGTAAGTGACATATCAGGGGGAGCAGGGTTACCTGTTCCCCTGATAACAAATAAGATTTGACAACAGGGAGATGCACATGAAAAAAAAGAATTGGTCCAATATTATTCTGATAGTGGTATTTTTCGTGGGTCTCTCCGTGCTGTTATATCCGACAGTCAGTGATTACTGGAACTCTCTTCATCAGTCCAGGGCGATTGCCACCTATTCTGACGCTGTAGAGGAGATGGACACCAGTGACTATGAGAGGATGTGGGCGGAGGCAGATGCCTACAATGAGAAGCTTTATGAATCCGGTCATGGTCTGGGGCTGGCGGAGGATGAGAAGAAGGAATATGAAAGTCTTCTGGATGTTTCCGGAACTGGAATCATGAGTTATATTGAGATTCCCAGTATCAAATGTTCCCTTCCCATTTATCATGGTACGGATGAGGCGGTTCTGCAGATTGCAGTTGGTCATATTGAGGGAAGTTCTCTTCCTGTAGGTGGGGTGAATACCCACTGTGTGCTTTCCGGACACAGAGGACTGCCTAGTGCGAAGCTTTTCTCTGATCTGGACAAGCTAGAGGAGGGGGATCTGTTTATGATCCGTACTCTGGATCAGACACTGACCTATGAGGTGGATCAGATCCGTATTGTTCTTCCGGAGGAGATTGATGATCTGAAGATCGTGGAGGGTGAGGATCTGTGTACACTGGTTACCTGTACTCCTTACGGGATCAATACCCACAGGCTTCTGGTGAGGGGACACCGCGTTGCCAATCAGGAGGATGCCGAGAATATCCGTGTCACTGCGGAAGCTATGCAGGTGGATACCAGAATTGTGGCTGCATTTGTGGCAGTTCCGATTTTGCTGGTTCTGCTGATTTGGCTTCTTGTCAGCACGCGTAAAAAGAGATAGAATTTTATTATGAAGAGAAAACACATATCAACAATATTCATTATACTGATCTTTCTGGTAGGGCTGGGATTTATTTCTTATCCCACAGTGAGTAATCTGTGGAATCAGGCGCATCAGTCCAGGGCCATCGCTACATACAGCAAGCAGGTGGAGAAGCTGGATGATTCCGAGAATAAGAAGATGCTTAAGGCAGCCAGGAAGTACAATAAGAGTTTACTGAAGAAATCAGACCACTGGAAACTTTCGAAGAAGGATAAGAAGAAATATGAGAGTCTTCTGGATGTTTCCGGAACCGGGATCATGGGTTATATAGAGGTTCCGAAGATTGACTGTTCCCTTCCCATTTATCATGGGACGGATGAGGGGGCTCTGCAGATTGCCATCGGGCATCTGGAGGGGAGTTCTCTTCCTGTGGGAGGTAAGAGTACCCACTGTGTTCTTTCCGGGCACAGGGGGCTTCCAAGTGCCAGACTGTTTACGGATCTGGACCAGCTGGAAGAGGGAGATATTTTTATTCTGAATATTCTTGGCAGGAAGCTTGCCTATGAGGTAGATCAGATCAGGGTGGTCCTTCCTGAGGAAATGTCGGATCTGGAGATTGAGGAAGGGAAGGATCTGTGTACGCTGGTTACCTGTACTCCCTATGGGATCAATACCCACCGTCTTCTGGTGCGGGGACACCGCACGGAGTATGTGGAGAAGAAGGTGGCAGAAGAGAAGAAGGAAGTACAGACGAAGAAGACGGATATCAGGCTGATGATCGCCGGTGGGGCGGGAGTTCTGATACTGCTTATCATCATTATTGTAATTGTTATTAAACGCCGCAGGAAGCGGAGAAACCAACAGAGATAACGGAGGCTTGGTAGGATATGAAGGAAAAGTTTTTGAAAAGAAAATGGCTCAGGGTTCTGGCTGCGGTATGTATGTCGGTGATGCTGCTCCTGAGCATGGTGCAGGGAGCTTTTGCAGCGGAGGACAGCGGAAGGACTACCGGAAGCCTGTCACTGACTCTGGCGGTTACGGAGGATGGAGAGCAGGTTCCTCTGACCGGTGTGCCTCTTGCCTTGTATCAGGTGGCAGATATGGACACAGAGCCGGTGGTGTATTTCCATCTGGCATCTTCTCTTGCAGGTGCAGGTGTGGATCTGAATAATCTGAAGACTGCGGCGGATGCGGAGAATGCTTCGAAGGTTCTTGCCAATAAGGTTGGAGGTGCGGGGATCGTGCCTCTCACAGGAGTGACTGACGGGGAGGGAAAGCTGTTCTTTGGTTCTCTGCCAAAGGGTGTTTATCTGCTGGTGCAGACCGGTGCGATTGATGAGTGCAGGGTTTCTCCTATGCTGGTTTCCGTTCCTTATACAGAGGACGGGAAGAAGTTTGAGTATGATGTGCAGGCTTTTCCCAAGGCTGAGAAGACAGATAAGTCTAAGAATGGAAGTCTGACGGTTACGAAGAAGCTTCAGGCTATTGATAATGATACCATGGATTTCGTGGATATCTGTGCTGCAGATGCCACTTATTATGTAAGGCTTTTCCTTGATGAGTCTGCGACGATTCCTTACGGGGATGTGAAGTCGATCCATATTCAGGGGCAGAACAGTGGAAGCGTGGATTATTCGGATCTGCCCACAGGTACTTATTATCTGCGTGAGACTGATGCACAGGGTAATCCAAGGCCGCTGGATGACAGCTTCGTGGATGATACAGGCGTGGAAGTGAATTGTATGATCCAGGTAAACGGAGAGGATTCTACAAGCATTACCTTTGACCCGTCTGCGGATCATTTCGATACGCAGGAGGCTGTGGTAGATAATATTTATGTTAAGATTCCGGATGGCTTCTACATGGAGAGACAGTTGAATATTGAGAAGAAGGTTCTGAAGGATGGCGTTGCGACTACTTCGGATCAGACTTTCTATGCAACTGTGAATGAGGTAGATCCTGCGACCGGTGAGGAGACCACGGTGATCACGACTGAACTGAAGCAGAATGATACGGTTACGGTTCTTTTCCAGGTGGCAGATATCTCGGATAAGGATGTGGTTCATACCTACAGAGTCTTTGAGTCTGACGCAGAGGGTAATCCGGTTAATAAGAGTACCTTTGGTTTTGCGGTAAGTGGTGAGGGTAATGTAAGCTTCACAGGTACTGAGGTTGAGAAGTCTATAACGATCACCAACACAGTGGTTACGACTACACCGGGAGTGACACCGGGAGTGACACCGGATGTTCCTGGTGGTCCATCAATTCCGCATAAGGTTAAGACAGGGGATAACACACCGATCGTGATGTGGATCGTGGTTCTGGCTGTGGCTGCAGCGGTGGTTGGATTTGTGGTTGTACGCAAAAAGAAGAAATAGAACAGTGGAATAAAATAAGAAGGGCATTGTCTGCGGAAAGGGTATCCTGTCTCGCGGGCAGTGCCTTTTTCTGTGCATTCTGCTGAAGCATATCAGTGCCCGGAAGGAGTTTTGCATATGCTATATGTGATAAAGTAGTTGCGTTTGGATTTGCAGAATGTATATAATGGGTGTGTGAACACGACTATTGTGTTGTTGGACGACAATTATTCTCCGGATCAGGGGAATGGTGCCAATGGTGACAGCAATTATGGCACTAATGGCACCATTTCAGCAGAGGGGGATTCTTGTAAGAGAAGGGAATAACCGCAGTGGTTCATGGATGATAAATGATGAAGTTTCACTTAACAGATAAGAACAGGAAAATAATACAGCAAAGGAGAGACAGTAAATGGTAAAGGTAGATTTAATCACCGGTTTCCTTGGTTCAGGGAAGACCACGTTTATCAGGAAGTATGCGCAGTATCTGATGGATGCCGGTAATAATATTGGGATTCTGGAGAATGATTATGGGGCTGTGAATGTGGATATGATGCTGCTTCAGGATCTTATGGGAGATAACTGTGAGCTTGAGATGATTTCAGGAGGGTGTGATAAGGACTGCCACAGGAGGAGATTTAAGACCAAGCTGATTGCTATGGGTATGTGCGGGTATGACCGGGTGATCGTGGAGCCGTCGGGGATTTTTGATGTGGATGAGTTCTTTGATATTCTTCATGAGGAGCTGTTGAACCGCTGGTATCAGATTGGGAATGTGATCGGGATCGTGGATTCGAAGCTGGAGCGTGATCTGTCGGAGGAGGCGGATTTTATTCTGGCTTCGGAGGTGGCAGATGCAGGATGTATTGTGATGAGCAAGAGCCAGGATGCATCGTTTGAGGAAATCCAGGGCACGATTGAGCATGTGAATCAGGCACTGGAGAAGGTTCACTGCAGCAGGAGATTTCATTGTGAAATGAATGGTGTGGATACTGCTAATGTTATCCACAAGAATTGGGATGAGATGTCGAAAGAGGACTTTGACCGGATTGCATCCTGTGGATATGTGATGGCAAGCTACAGGAAACCGGAGTTTGAGGCAGAGGGTGCCTTTACTTCTCTGTACTTTATGAATGTGAAGATGACTGAGAAGGAGCTGCGGGAAGGGGCTGAGCATATTTTGTCTGATCCTGAATGCGGGCGTGTGTTCCGGATGAAGGGATTTATGAGAGTGGACAGTGATAGCGAAGACAGCTCTGGAAAGTCTGCTCAGACAGATAGCGAAGAACAGAAGTGGATTGAATTAAATGCTACCAAGAATGAAATTACAATCCGTCCGCTTCATGAGGGGCAGGAGGTTCTGATCGTGATCGGGGAAGAACTGCAGGAGGAGAAAATCAAGTCTTACCTGAAGATCTGAGATTTGAACGCAGGTCGCGAAGTGACTGCGTTCATGAGCAAGTAGGGAAGCGGATTGCGAATGTCCATTTTACTTTATAAAAAAGGGCACTTGAAAAATTCAAGTGCCCATTGTATAATCTACTTAAAAGATGACCGGAAGCATGTTCCGGTTGCCCTCGGTATAATTAATGAGTAAAGAAATTAAGCATCCAACTTTGGGCGGTGGGATGCTTATTTCTTTTTATGTTGATTTATGTAAGTCAATGCCGTAAAAATTACCAATAGTACTATTAAAAACAAAACAGGGTATGAAGTTCATCGTAATTGGATGAAACTTCATACCCTGTTCGTTTATTTTTATGGAGTTTTGTAACCGTAAGGATTATTTGGTAAACAGATCAACCA
>OLSO01001015.1_pt1 | contig 24006 bp, 26 predicted proteins | sample 1672441 | NCBI WGS metagenome assembly OLSO01 (sample SAMEA3136686, study PRJEB25190) | human gut metagenome | biome: human gut; feature: human-associated habitat; material: faeces | place: Austria | collected 2013 | reverse complement strand
AATAAAATATGGGTGAAGTATCGTAAGATATGTTGTTTGATGCAAAGTCTTGTACTCTTTCAATAATGGTTGTTTTTTCACCAGTTAATATTCCTGTAAGCAGTGTTACCACAAACATTTTCCAATAGTTTCGTTTCATAATGAGTTTAGCTTGTTCTTTAACTTGTTGTCGATTCCACATAGAAGCACCTTCTTCCTTATGTTTTAATTTTATCACATAAGGAAATGAATGATGTGGAAAAGATAGATGATTGTATGGTTGATGTATTTTTGCAATGCGTATGTCTAAAATAAGAAAACCATTCTAGTGTTGGCGTCTAGAATGGTTCCTTTTTGTTTATTATAATTTTTTAGGAGAGAGATATGAATATTGGTTTATTTCTATATTCATTGCCTTATCTTTAAGGCACTTATAGAATAACATCCCATGTTGTCATAATTTTAGTATAACTTTGGTAAATCTTGTGAAATCAAAATGAATTATGTGAAATTATCAAAATATGCATCTTTTCTAAAATTCCCTTTTTTTCGTATTAGAAAGAGAAGAAAAGAGGAATCATCTTGAATTCGATGGATATTGAGTCTAAGAAGTTTTTAGGACAACCCAAAAACTTTGTCTCGATCTTCAATGCACTTTTATTTGATGGACAACTAGTCTTGAAGCCTGAATATCTTAAGGATGAAAACAGTGAACTTGTCATGAATGTTTCTAGTAAGCATGTGGATATCATCAAACGGTATGAGGATGGTACATATTTGGATTTGTTCGTGATTGAAAGCCAAAGCTATGTTGATCCGTCTATGGTCGCAAGAGTCATGGAATATGAAAGTGTTGCTCGTATGCGTTATATTCGTCAAAACTTTAAGAAGCATGTACCTATGATTTTAACAGTCGTCTTATATGTGGGTGAATCCAAGTGGAATGCTGCTAAAAGATTGAGTAAACTAGAAATTATTCATCCTGGATTTGAAGATATGTTCAATGAGTTTAAACTGAATCTGATTGAGCTAAACACAAATCACAAGTATAATACAGGTGAAAAGGCAACACAGGACTTTTTTGATCTATTGCGTATGATCTATAGAAAACAGGTTTTAAAAGAAGATCTAGATCGAGAGTTTAATCGTGATGCATTGTATTTTGCGTATGTAGTGACAAAGAACAAAGAGTTATTGAGTATCTACCAGGAAAGCAAGAAGAGAGATGTAAAAGTGTGTAGAGCATTAGATGAAATGTTTGAAGAATGAACAAAGGCATTGCACTAAATCAATTTGAAGTGTATCAAGCTATACTGGACAAAGGCTTCACTGTTAAAGCTATCGCATCCATCTTCTCAGTGAGTGAAGAATCGATTAAATAATTTTTGATTTATGTTTAGTTAAGGGTACGAATATTTGTATCCTTATTTTTTTAGTTGAAATTTAGCACTCAATTGTTGACGGTGCTAAAAATTGTGATATACTAATACCAGACAAGGAAAATGAGTGCTAGAAGGAGGTCTTCACAATGGAAATCACACAACGCCAAAAGATAATCTTTAAAACAATAGTTGAAGAGTTTACTCGTTGTGCAGAACCAGTTGGTTCGAAGACTTTGATGGAACTTCTAGATTTCCCGGTTTCATCTGCAACCATCCGTAATGAGATGGCGACACTTGAGAAGTTAGGGCTGTTAGAGAAGACACATACTTCGAGTGGTCGAATTCCGAGTCAAAAAGGCTACAGGTACTATGTTGAACATCTTATGGAAACGGATTTGGATGCTTCTACAAAGAATGCTTTACAGCAAGTCTTTAGTGAAAGGCATTATTCGTTAGAAGAAGTTGTTCAAAAGAGCTGTGATATTTTGTCGCACATGACAAATTTGACCAGTGTTGTTCTAGGACCTGATAGCAGGCATCAGACTTTACAGCATGTACAGTTGATTCCGATCAACAATCAAAGTGCTGTTGCGATTATTGTCACAGATCAAGGACATACAGAAAATAAAGTGTTCCAATTTGGTACAGATGTGTCCATGCAGGATATTCAAAATTGCACAGATTTATTAAATGACCAGCTAGTGGGAACGCCAATTGAAGATGTTGTTGACAAAATGAAAGAAATTGAACCAATGATGGCAGCAAAACTTGTTCGACATGAAGTTTTGTTTGAAGCGTTCGTTTCAGCCTTTATGCGATTTGCGACAGAGAAAGTTGCGGTTTCTGGACGAAGCAATATGTTGTATCAGCCAGAGTTCAGTGACATCAACAAGTTGAAACAAATGATGCGTATATTGGAAAATGGAAACTTATTCCATCAATGGACGGATCAAGAGGGAAATGTAGCAATCCAGATTAGTGAAAGAAACGAGTTGTTACAAATCGGAGATTGTTCAGTATTAACGACAAAATTCCATTATAACAGCGATGAGGAAGGACAATTAATGGTTGTTGGTCCAAATCGAATGCAATATTCCAAGGTCGTAGCCTTGATGGATTATATGTCAAATGTCATCGAAGACGTCTTTGGGACAGACAAAGATAAGGGAGGTGCCAACGATGAGCAAAGAAGAAACTAAAGAAGAAGTAAAAGAAGAAGTAAAAGAAGAAGTAAAAGAAGAAGTAAAAGAAGAAGTAAAAGAAGAAATTGTTGAAGAGGCAACTGAAGAAAAGAAAGAACCTAGTTCAGACGAAATTATTGAAGGCTTGAAGGCGGAACTGGACAAGGCAAAAAATGATGTAGCACGTGCTTATGCAGATACAGAAAACATGAAGAAACGTCTACAGAAAGATGCAGATGCAACTCGAAAATATCGCTTCCAACAGCCAGCAACGGAAATCTTGCCAATTCTTGATTCAATGGAAATGGCTTTGAAAGTACAAACCGAGGATGAAACAATTAAGAATTATGTCAAAGGTTTTGAGATGATTCATAAACAATTGAAAGGTGTGCTGGAAAAAGAAGGCGTACAGGAAATAGATGTAGCCGATAAACCATTCGACCACAATACAATGCAGGCTTTAATGCAAGAGAAAAAAGAAGGCGTTGAAAGTGGAATGGTTATTGAAGTATTACAAAAAGGATATATGTTGAAGGATCGTATTTTACGACCAGCATTAGTAAAAGTAAGCGAATAGGGAGGTAATTATCATGAGTAAAATTATTGGTATTGACTTAGGTACAACAAATAGCTGTGTTGCGGTTATGGAAGGTAAAGATTGTAAAGTAATTCCTAACCCAGAAGGAAATCGTACAACACCAAGTGTTGTTGCGTTTAAAGATGGAGAACGTATTATTGGTGATGCTGCAAAACGTCAGGCAGTCACAAATAAAAACACAATTAGTTCAATTAAGCGTTTGATGGGAACAAATGAAAAAGTAGAGGCTGAAGGAAAATCATATACACCACAAGAAATTAGTGCAATGATCCTTCAATACTTGAAATCATATGCAGAAGATTACTTAGGAGAAAAAGTAACAAAGGCTGTTATCACAGTTCCTGCATACTTCAACGATGCTCAGCGTCAAGCAACTAAAGATGCTGGTAAAATTGCTGGATTAGAAGTAGAACGTATTATCAACGAACCAACAGCTGCAGCATTGGCTTATGGTATTGATAAAACAGATAAAGAAGAAAAAGTATTGATCTATGACTTAGGTGGAGGTACTTTCGATGTTAGTATCCTTGATTTAGCTGATGGAACATTTGAAGTATTATCAACAAACGGAGATACTCACTTAGGTGGAGATGACTTCGATAACGTATTAGTAAACTGGATGGTTGATACATTCAAGAAAGATAACGCAATTGACTTGTCACAAGATCCAATGGCTATGCAACGTTTAAAAGAAGCTGCTGAAAAAGCGAAAAAAGATTTAAGTGGTGTAATGCAGACGCAAATCAGCTTACCATTTATCTCAGCAGGTCCTGCGGGTCCATTGCACTTTGATACAACATTAACTCGTGCTAAATTTGATGATATGACTAAACATTTAGTAGAACGTACATTGATTCCAATTGAAAATGCATTAAGAGACGCGAAATTGTCTAAATCTGATATCGACGAAGTATTATTAGTTGGTGGATCTACTCGTATTCCAGCTGTTCAAGAAGCTGTACGTAAAGCATTAGGAAAAGATCCTAACCACTCTGTTAACCCAGATGAAGCTGTAGCTATGGGTGCTGCAATCCAAGGTGGAGTTATCTCAGGTGATGTAAATGATGTATTATTACTAGATGTTACACCATTATCATTAGGTATCGAAACTATGGGTGGAGTTATGACAGTATTAATTCCTCGTAACACTACAATTCCAACAAGTAAATCACAGATTTTCTCAACAGCTGCTGATAACCAACCTGCTGTAGATATCCGTGTATTACAAGGTGAACGTCCAATGGCTAACGACAACAAAGAATTAGGTAACTTCCAATTAAACGGAATTGCACCAGCTCGTCGTGGAGTTCCTCAAATTGAAGTTAAATTTGATATTGATGCCAACGGTATCGTACACGTAAGTGCTACAGATAAGGGTACTGGTAAAGAACAACACATCACAATTCAAAACTCTAGTGGATTGAGTGATGAAGAAATCGATCGTATGGTTCGTGAAGCTGAAGATAACAAGGCTGAAGATGAAAAACGTAAGGAAGAAATTGATTTACGTAACAAAGCTGAAGGCTTTATTGCACAAATCGATGGAATGTTAGAAGACAATAAAGATAAGATTGATCCAAAACAAGCTGAAGAAACTAAGAAATTGCGTGATGATCTACAAAAATCTTTAGATGAAAATAACATGGAAGAAGTTAAGGCTAAATTAGACATGCTTGAAAAAGCAGCAATGCAGGCAGGACAAGCAATGTATAACCAGCCAAATGGTGATGCAGCTTCACAATCAACACAAACTCACTCAGGTGATGATGTAGTTGACGGTGAATTCACTGAGAAGTAAAATAAATAAGCAACATTTGAAGTTCTAGCCCCGCTAGAACTTCTTCGTATCGTATGGAGGGATTCACATGGCAGAAAAACGCGACTATTATGAAGTGCTTGGCGTCAGCAAAAGTGCTACACCAGATGAAATTAAAAAGGCCTATCGAAAATTGGCCATGAAATATCACCCCGATCGAAATCATGAACCTGGAGCTGAAGATAAGTTCAAGGAAATCAATGAAGCTTATGAAGTATTAAGCGATGAGAAAAAACGTGCAACATATGATCAATTTGGTCATGCAGGTATGGATGGAGCATTTGGACAAGGTGGTGGATTCTCTGGAGGATTCACAGATTTTGGCGATTTAGGAGACATCTTCGGTTCGTTCTTTGGTGGAGGATTTGGCGGTGGAGGATCTCGCCGTTCAAGTAACCAGCCTCGACAAGGACAAGACCGTTACATGCAGATGCGCATTGATTTCATGGATTCAATTTTTGGTAAAACAGAAACGATTTCATTGGATGTGGATGAAACATGTAAACACTGTAACGGATCTGGAGCTGAAAACCCAAGTGATGTGCAGACATGTCCTACATGCCATGGTTCTGGATATGTTATGTCTCAACAAAGAACACCATTTGGTGTGATTCAGCAACAAAGCGTATGTCCAGATTGTCATGGTACAGGTAAGAAAGTTACACGTGTATGCTCACATTGTCATGGTAAAGGCTATGAGCACCGTCGTGTAAAACTAGATATTAAGATTCCAGCAGGCATTCAATCAGGTCAACAGATTCGTATTCCTGGAAAAGGTGAAAGAGGAACAAATGGAGGGCCTAATGGCGATTTATACATCGAAATTATGGTTACGCCACATCCAACTTTCAAACGCGAAGACAACAATATCTTCATTAAAGTTCCAATCAGTTCAATTGATGCGACAATTGGATGTACGATTCAAGTACCAACAGTATATGGCGATGTAGAATTGAAAATTCCTGAAGGAACACAGCCAAACACTAAGTTCCGTCTAAAAGGAAAAGGTGTAAAATCTCGTTCAGGACAAGGGGATGAATTTGTAGAAGTACAGGTTGAAATTCCACGTAAAGTATCTCGCAGAGAAAGAGAGCTATATGAAGAATTAAAATCAGGACAATCTGAATCTCCTTTTGAAAGATTTAAAAGAGCATTTAAGTAAACGAAAAGAGCAATTTATTGCTCTTTCTTTTTTTTCATCTTATCAGAATCTAAGAAGAACATTGTGAATGTGGCGCGAGAAAGAAGTACGTTTTCATCATTGAAGATAAATACCTCATATACTCCAGTTGTTCTTCCGCTTGAGATTTCTTGGGCAATCCCAATCAATTTGCCACCACGACCAGGCTTAATATAATTAATTGTACCCGTAAGTGTAACGCTATCTCTTCCTGTCGCAAAGCTTGCTGCTCCAGCGACTGTGTCAGCCAAAGAGAAAAGGGCTCCACCATGGACAAAGCCATGTATATTTAAAATTTGTTCATCAATAACCATTTCTACCTTCGCAAAACCATGGCGAACTTCTGTTACACGCATGTCATTGCTTTGCAGAAATTGACTCGAACTATTTAGACGATCCATTAAAGCCTGCATATTTTCTTCCATAAACAACCTCCAACAATGCTTTCATTATAGCATGAAATAATGCTATAATGCTTAATGTACTTAAAAAGGAGATGGATTATGGATTCAAATAATATATTTTTTAAAATCATTGTGGGTGTTGTATTAGTTGGATACATGGCATTCATATTTTATCAAAGTTTAAAAGGTGGACTTGCCTACAAAAAGGAATTTGAAAACTTTAAAAACTCACATAAACACTACGAAACAATGGTCGATGGTGGCTATTGGGTATGGGTCATGGTTGCGATGGCTGTTTTGGCATTTGTTTTGATGTTTATGGCACCAAAATTAGCTTCCAATGGACAAACGTATTATTACTATTTGGCATATGGGTGTATTGGACTTGTATTTTTAGGACTAGCCATTGATTCATATACACACCGTCGTATTTATTTCACAGAAGAAGGGTTTTTCTTTGAAGATACATATTATCGTTATCGTATGCTTGCAAATTTTGAATTTAAAAATGGTATTGTGGCACGCAACTGCAATGTGTTAATGAGCAACCGCGATAAGATTGTAGTCACAAAAAAGATTGGCGAAGCCTTACAGGAAAGACAAAAAGCATTTAAAAAAGCTAAGAAAGAACGACGAAAATAATGTTGTTTCTTTCGGATTTAGATGGAACTTTAATGGATTCAAGCGGAAATGTCGCAGATGAAGATGTGGAATGCATTCGTCAATGGACACAAAAACATGCGTTTGGATTTGTGACAGGAAGAGATCGTGCCTTTTGTTTGGCACTAGCTTCGAAGTATCAATTGTCCTGTGAATATATGATCACAGATAATGGAGCTAATGCCTATTATAAAGATAAGAATGTATATTCTTCTTTGATTGATTTAAGTGAAGGTATACAAATGTGTAAAGCGATTTTGGCATATAATTTAGATTTGTTTTATACAGACGAAGTAGGCAATCGCTATTATCCAATTTCATGTTATGGAAAAGAAAGACTTCATGTTTTTAAAAAGAAACAACCGAGTTTAGGCTTGTTTTCAGACGTGGATTTAATGGAATATTTAAATACACGACATTTTGGCTTAGCCAAATTGAGTGTGTATGTTGAAAAAGATTTGGATTTAATATTAAATCAATTTAGAGGATTATTTAAAAATTATGAAGTGATGGCTACTTCAAAGGATTATATTGAAATCACCAAAAAAGACACAAATAAATGGGAAGCCTTTTGTCATTTACCTGTCGAAGATGCGATTTTTATTGGAGATGGAGAAAATGATTTGTGTATATTGGAAAAGCTAAATGACACATATGTTATGGAACATGCACCTGAGAGTTTAAAGGCATATGGTGTGTGTGTAAAGAGTGTGGCAGAAGCCATGAATATAGAAAGCAGGAAAGAAAATGTCTAGAAAAAGAAAAAGAGGGGCAAAGGCAACGGCTGCCTCAATGGTAATGGATACATTGAAAAAAAGAGGGGCAGTGGATGAAAAGAGTGCAGTAGATGTAAGTGTATTTAAAAATTTGCCTTATGCCACTTCAACAATTAGTTATACAATTTCGAATCTAATAGAAGAGGGTGTTGTTGGTAAAACCAATGATGAAAGATTCTATTATGATGATTTAGGATTTAAAGCTTTAGAAACAAAGTTTGTACGTGGATACTCAATGATTTTTATTGTGCCAATTATCATTGCGATCCTTGTTTATGTTCTACAAAAAGTATTATAAAAGAGTGTCGCAGTAATGCGACATTTTCTGTAAGGAAGGAGATTTGAATGGAGAAGCCAAAATCGTTTGTGTATATCATTTTCTGTTTAACGATTTGTCTAGCTTTTGCGGTAGGAAGTAACTACTTAATCAATACGATTTCACAAGCGAATATGATATACAATTCGAATGAGCCACGTAAGATTGGCGCAACATATATGACCTACAACAATACGTTCTATTCGGTGGTCAATGAGGAAATTTCAAAAGTAGTTAAAAAACACGGAGATCAGCTGATTACTTTAGATCCAGCTATGAGTTTAAAGAAGCAGAAGGAACAAATCCAATACCTAATAGATCAACAAGTGGATGCCTTAGTGATTACGCCAGTGGATTATGATGGATTAAAAGATTCTTTAAAGCTAGCCTATAAGAAACGTATTCCTGTGATTGTTGTGGATACGGAAGTTAAACATAATAAATATGTGACCTATAGTATTGTCAGTGATAATTATGATGCGGGCGTACAATGCGCTAAAGATATGATGAGTAAGTTGGATCATGCCAATATTGTCTTGCTTCAACATTCGACAACTCGTTCTGGTTATTTACGAATTAAGGGATTTGAGGATACGATTCAGTCCAACTCAAATTATAAAGTGGTTCAGAGAATGGAATGTAAAGGACAATTAGAGAAGGCCATGCCAAAAATGGAGTCTTTTATTGAGGAAGGAATCGAATTTGATGTAGTGATGTGTTTAAATGATCCAAGCGCTATGGGCGCTATGGCCGCACTTTCATCGAACAATATGTTGGAAGGCAAGTATGTGTATGGCATAGATGGAACGCCTGAGGCAAAAGAAATGGTGTCAGAAGGTAAAATGGCTGCTACTGTGGCACAATCGCCAAAGACGTTTGGAAAGAAGGCGGGCGAAGCAATTTATAAGATGTTTTCGCAAGAAAAAATCAAGAATAAAAATGTAGTGAGTCCTGTGCAAATCATCACAAAAGACAATGTTCATGATTATTCTACGGAGGGCTGGCAATGATACAAGATATAAAAAAATACAATGTATGGATTGTCTACGTCTGTATGTGGCTTTTTAGTTTTTTTACCGTTTGGTACATTGCTATTGTGATGTATTATACGTTGGTGCATGTGACACAAAGCGGCTATGCCTCAGATTTTATTAAGAATATTTCCACACTTTCTAATGTTCCCATTCGATCCTTCTATATAGCGGTATTTGGCTTTATTGGATTGTTTTGTTTCGTGAGCATACGTAAAAAAATTCGATTCTTTAGTCGTCATCAAATCATTCCAATTTTAATTGAACTTGGATTGAGCCTATTGATCATGAAGAATATATCGTTTAGTGCAACGTGTATTTTATTTTTGATTATTGCGGATAGCTTACTCTATGTGGATAAACCAGTTGATCGTTCAATTTGCATCATACTCGTCTTTTTAGCTTACATGCTATCCAACTATGGATATTTATCCAACTATATTCCTATGATTTCATTCCAGGAATATTTGTCGGTGTATAATTCAAAGACACATGGCTTGTTGCTGGGAATTGAAGTGACTTTAAGCAATTTAAATATTGTGTTGTTTATAGCTTATATATTCTTATATTTACAGAAACAAATGGATGAAACGCAGAAATTTGCGGCTTTGAATGTCGAATTAAAACGTTTAAATAATCAATTAAAAGGTTACGCGAATTTGCGAGAAAAAATGGGTGAAACCAAAGAAAGAAACCGTCTTGCCCGTGAGATTCATGATACGCTAGGGCATACTTTAACGGGATTAAGTGTTGGTCTTGAAGCGTGTCGAGTGATGATTGATAAGGATGTCAATGTTACAAAAGCACAATTGGGTATTTTGGAAGAGAGTGCAAAACGCGGTTTAACCGATGTCAGACGTTCGGTGGATAAGTTGAAGCCAGATGCATTAGAGCGGTATTCTTTAAAAGAAGCATTGGATATGATGATCATGGATTATCAGAGATTGACCGATGTGACCATTCTTTATTTGTGCCATTTGCCTTTGGTGAATTTGAATGCGGACGAAGAAGAAATTGTGTATCGTGTTGTTCAAGAAGGAATGACCAATTCAGTCAGACATGGGCATGCGACAAAAATTTATGTTTCGATTGCGCAGGCCGATAATAATTTGATTATAATTATAGAAGATAATGGTCAGGGTTGTAAGAATATCAAACCAGGATTTGGCATTCATCATTTGACAGAACGTATTGACTTACTACAGGGAAGAATACGTTATTATGGGGATAAAGGCTTTGAATTGATTGTAGAAATACCAATGAGAAGAGGAGAAAACAATGGTTAAAATCATGATTGCGGATGATCAGCAGCTCATTCGAGAAAGCTTAAAGATCATCTTAGATTCAGATCCGAATTTTGAAGTAGTAAAAGTAGTTGGCAGTGGACAAGAAGTATTGGATACAGTGGAAACAGAAAGTATAGATATTATCTTGATGGATGTGCGTATGCCAAGTATGAGTGGCGTAGAGTGTACTCGTTTGGTAAAAAAGAAGTATCCAAATATAAAGGTCATAATATTAACGACTTTTGATGATGATGAGTATATTTATGATGCATTAAAATATGGAGCAAGTGGATATCTTTTGAAGGGATGTTCCTTAGAAGAGTTGAGCTCGGCTATTCATAATGTTCTAGCGGGAGGAGCCTGTTTCAACCCGAATGTGGCGGGTAAAGTGACACAGTTCTTTTCTCAGATGGCAAATTCGAATGGGGAATTTAATTTTGGACATGGAGAAGATGAACATATCGATTTGAGTGATACAGAATGTAAGATCATTGCCCAAATTGGTCATGGTTATTCAAATAAGGAAATTGCACAAAAATTAGGGTTTAGTGAAGGAACAATTCGTAACTATTTAAGTGTGATTCTGGATAAACTAGATTTAAGAGATCGTACACAATTGGCTATTTGGTATTTATCTAGGGGAAATAAATAATGGTGAAAAAAAGATTAAGAACTTTTTTGATAGCCATATTGGTGTGTTGTTTGTTAGGGACATTTTATTATACGCAAAAACCCGTTGTTTTAACGATTGGCGTATTTGCGGGTAGTAACTGGAATGTGCCAAGTCCAGATAGTGGTAAGATCATTGATAATGCAATCAAACGGTTTGAAAAAACACATCCGAATGTTCAAGTAAATTATGTCAGTGGTATCTTGAAAGATGACTATTCGGCTTGGCTTTCAAAGGAGGCTCTGGATGGAAAGCTTCCCGATGTTTTCATGGTGTTGAGTGATGATCTTTCGACGTATGCCAAAGTAGGCATGTTAGAATCATTAGATACATACATGCAGACGGATCCTGATTTTAATCAATCGCGATATTTTTCAACGACACTCAATGCAGGTAATATTTATGATCAGCAGTATGCACTCCCTTATGAGAGTTCACCCACATTGATGTTTGTGAATAAAACATTATTAGAAGAGAATGGAATTGAAATACCCAATGTCAATTGGACGTGGGATGATTTCTATGCGATTTGTGAAAAGTTGACTGTGGATACGGATGACAATGGAGAAATCGATCAGTTTGGGGAATATGGATACACTTGGGAGAATGCTCTAAGTTCGAATGGACAGGCGTTGTTTGATGAGAAAAGCATGAAGAGTACTTTGCAGAATGAGGATGTGTATTCGGCTATTGAATTTGTGCGAAAGTTAAATCTTTTAAATCGAGGCCAGAATGTTACGAGTGAAATGTTTGACAAGGGCAAGGTTGCCTTTTGTCCAATGATGTTTAGTGAGTATAGAACGTATAAGCCATATCCTTGGAGTGTTAAGAAATATTCAAATTTTGAATGGGAATGTCTTCCGATGCCGGCAGGTCCTAGTGGCTATAATGCTTCACAAATGGATAGCTTGTTATGTGGTATTAGTAAGATGTCTTCTAAGAAAAAGATGGCTTGGGAATTTTTAAAGTTACTTTGTTACGACGAAACAACGCAGGAAAGTTTGTTTAAATATTCGCAGGGTGTATCGGTTTTAAAAAACGTGTCGACATCCAAAAATGTGACTAAGTATATTCAAGAGGATGCGCCATTGGATTCAAGTTATAATTTGGAATTTTTTGATGATATGATGGAACAAGCAATTACGATAAAAAAACTGGATGGCTATGATCAATTGTATTCGATGGCAGATAGTGAAATTCGAAGAGTCATTGGTACAAATGAGGATATTGAAAGTGCGATGGAAAATTTGAATGATGAATTGAATATATTATTGGAGAAACAGTAGGAAGTTAAATTTCTGCTGTTTTTTTGTATGATTCTCAAAAAAATGACATTTGTCATCTAAAAGTGGTGACATATGGAAATTGAAAAGGTTTTCATACGGGTTATAATGAATGTGTATTCTATGTGATGCTCATGTTCAATAGTCGCATAAATATGTGAAATTATGTGTAATAACACTTGAAAACACTAACATGTTTATTATAAAATGTGAGTATAAGAAACGCGGAGGAAAAAATAATGAAATATGTAGTTATGGTAAGCCATGGTGAATTTGCACCAGGATTACACAGTGCTGTTAAAATGATGACGGGAGATCGTGAAGATGTATTGTCTACAAGCTTAAAGGACGGAATGAGCGCAGACGAATTCGCATCTAACTTTGCTGAATTGATCAAAGATTTCAAAGCAGATGACCAAGTCATTTTATTAGCTGATATTTTGAGTGGATCTCCATTCACAAACGCATTGAATGTATTGGATCAAAAAGGATTGCTACAAAATACTTTAGTAATTGCCGGTATGAATATGCCTCTTGCAATCACTGCTGTATTAATGAAAGACAACTTTGATAATATACAAGATTTAAAAGACACATTATTAAGTGAAGGTCGTACAGGATTAACTGATTTTACAGTTGCTTCTGATGATGACGACGAAGATCTATAGGATTTGGCTATAACGCATATAGCGAAGGCATAAACAGAATAAAGGAGGACATATAATGATTAGTTTTATTCGTGTTGATGATCGTATTATCCACGGTCAGATTGTTACAAGATGGTCTAAAGAATACCCTTGTGATGGAATTATCGCAGTTAACGACAAAGCTGCAACTACACCTGTATTGACACAGTCATTCAAGGCTAGTACAGATAAGAAAGTATTTGTTTGGACAAAGGAACACTGGAGAGAAAAAGCAGAAACAGTTAAGAATTCTAATAAAAAATATTTCTTAATCACTAAAAACCCAGTGGATATGAAAGAATTGTTAGTAGACGATGGATTCGTACCTAACGATGTTAAAACCGTAGTTATCGGACCATGTAATGATCGTCCAGAAGCTACAAAATTAGGTCAAAACCAGTCAATTACTCAAGAAGAAGCTGACGCATGTGAAGCTTTGACAAACGCTGGTTACACAGTATTGTTTGCGTTATTAAAAGAAACTGCAATCGGTACTTGGGACAAATTTAGATCTAAATTTGGTTACTAATAGTGGGAATAGTAAACAGATTGAGATAAATAAAAGAAAAAGGAGAGATTTATAATGAGTTGGTTACAAGCAATTTTAATCGGACTTATGAGTTGTACAGCAGCTAGTACTATCGCTTGCTTAGGTACAACAGTAGGTAACTACACTTTGAACCGTCCTTTGGTTGCATCATTATTCGTAGGTTTGATCCTAGGTGATGTATCTGGATGTATTCAAATTGGTATTCCAATGCAGGTAATGTGGATCGCATTGGTTACACCTGGTGGAACAGTCGCATCTGACTTACGTGCCGTAAGTTACATTGGTATTCCATTGGCTTATGTTGGAGCAAAAGCCGCTGGTATGGATTTTGGAGGAAGTGATGCTCAAGGTTTAGCATCTAGTATCTCAGCCATGACTGGTGTAATCGGTATTACTTTATTCTACGGAACAGCTATGATGAACCTTATTTGGCAACACTGGGGCTGGGCTCAATTGGATAAAGGAAACTTAGATTGTTTAGGAAAAGTTGATGTTGTTCTCCCACTAATTTCACACTTTGTATTATCATTCTTGCCAGTTACTTTACTTTGCTACTATGGATCTGGAGCCGTAGCTGAATTGTTCCAGAGCTTAAATACTGAAGTATGGTATGTAAAAGCCATCTTATCAGTAGGAGCAGTACTTCCTGCAGTAGGTATTGGTATCTTGTTAAAATCAGTAGTATCTAAGACTTCTGACTTGATTTACTTCATGTTCGGATTCGCTTTAGCTGCTTCTATGGGATTAACATTAATTGCTGCTACAGTTGTTGGTGGTGTATTCGCATTGATTAACTACCAAATGACAATGATGAAAGCTACAGGTGCTGTTGGTGGTGCATCTGCAGACTATGATGACGAGGAGGACATTTAATTATGAAAAAGATTTCTAAGAAAACATTAAATAGTTCTTTCTGGCGTTGGTGGTATGGAAACTTAACATGTTTCTCACACGAACACATGCAGACATTTGGTTACATGTGGTCAATGCTTCCAATTATTAAGGAATTATACCCTTCTCACGAAGAACAATGTGAAAAAATGACAACTTACTACCCATTCTTCAATACTGAACCTCAGATTGGATCTATCGTAGTTGGTATCACAGCTGGTTTGGAAGAAGCTCGTGCAAACGGAGCTGAGGGAATCGATGATGAAATGATCAACGGTATCCGTGCAGGTCTAATGGGACCTTTGGCAGGTATTGGTGACTCATTGATCGTTGGTACTTACATTCCTATCTTATTAGGTATCGCATTAGGTTTTGCAGAAGGTGGATCACCTTTAGGACCTTTATTCTATATCGTCGTATGGAACGCAACTTCAATTTGGTTCCAAAAATTCGTATACTTCAAAGGTTATGAATTAGGTGGTAGTGCTGTTGAATTGTTAGTAGGACAAAAAGCTACTGCGTTCCGTGAATCCGTATTGGTTATGGGACAAGTTATCGTTGGTGCGATGGCAGCTTCTTGGGTATCAATTTCAACTAACTTAGTAATTGCACAATCTTATGATGCAGCAACTGGTGAATTAACAGACGTAACATTAGGATCTAAATTAGATGGAGCTTTCCCTAAGATCTTAACAATGTTATTCGTATTGTTTGCTTGGTGGTTGATGGCTAAGAAAAACATTACTCCAATTAAAGTATTGTTATTGTTCGTAGTTATCGGATTCGTAGGATCAGTTATTGGATTCTTAGGATAATCACTTAAGACAATTAAAGGCGGGCTTAACTTGTTAGGCCTGTCTTTTTTTCTTATAATATATGTATATTTGAAAGGAGCGTTAATTATGAGCTTGAGCCGCAAAGAAAGAGATCATCTTGCAGAAGTCATTCAAAGAGAAAATGAAATGGTATTAAAAGTGGGAAGAATGGTCAGAAATGCCTTTATTCTTACACTTGCTTTTGCTGCCGTAACATACTGGGGATGGTCAGGGATGACAGATCCAATGTTTCCTAATATTCCGATGAGCGTACGTAATGTAGCTAAATGGATTGCTTTGATTGGTTTGATTTTATCGGGTTTATTTACTATTTTAGGATTTATATCTCATAGAAATGGAAAGAAAAGTGTATTAAAGAAGATTGATTTGTACGAAGAAAAGTAAAGATTTGTATATTTTAGTTTAATACAATTTAATTTTAACTAAAAACAATAATAAATATGTCAATTATACACATAATTTCACATAATATAACTATACCTATCACTTTATTCTTTAGTAATATATTGTTGAGCCAAAGATAGTGGCTCACTTCATAATCAAATTCCCTTTCTTAAAACTTTCTTGAGAAGCCCCGCTAAAGGGGCTTTTCATTTGCTTTTTTGAAAGTTGGACATACAAATAGTTGTTGCGATATAATAATATGGATGAAAGAAGTGTAGTTTTTATGGAAGATAAAATACGAATTATAATGTATTCAAGTGCAGATAAAGTGGATGGCCAAGGTGTGGGCAGTGCCTACGAAGAACAGGTTAATCTAATTAAAGAAGGGGCTAGCGATATCTTTGAAGTGGGTATCAACAACTGGATCAAAACGCCAGATATTCAACATTTCCATACGGTGGATCCTACTTTCTATGTGAAGATGCAAAATCACAGAGCCGCTAACATTGCCTATTGTCACTTTTTACCGGATACTTTAGAGGGCAGCTTAAAAATTCCAGCACCTCTGTTGAATGTATTTCGTTCTTATTTGATTCAATTCTATAAGAGTGCGGATCGCTTGGTCGTTGTAAATCCAAGTTTTATTGATGCATTAGTCGCATATGGGATTGATCGAGAAAGAATTTACTATATTCCTAACTATGTATCTAAGGAAAAATTTTATCGTAAATCCGATGAGGCGTGTGCTGCCATTCGCAAAAAGTATGGCGTAGACAAGGATGCTTTTGTGGTATTGGGTGCAGGACAGGTACAAACGCGTAAGGGTGTACTTGATTTTGTAAATGTTGCCAAACAAATGCCGGACGTCCAATTCGTATGGGCTGGAGGCTTTTCTTTTGGGCGTATTACCGATGGATATGAGGAATTGAAGAAGTTACAGGAAAATCCACCTGAAAACTGTAAATTCTTAGGGATTGTTCCTAGAGAAGAAATGGTGGATCTGTATAATATGGCGAATGTGCTTTTTGTGCCAAGCTATAATGAATTATTTCCAATGACGATTTTAGAAGCGGTGAACTTACATGTTCCATTGGTGCTTCGTGATTTGGATTTATATAAAGATATCTTATTTGATCGTTATATGCATGCCGATGATAATGAGGGTTTTAAAAATTGTCTGTTAAAATTGAAAAATGATTCAGATGTATATGCGAAGTATCAAAATGAGAGTCGTTTATTGAGTGAATTCTATTCGAAAGAACATGTATTGAATATGTGGAGAGAATTCTATTTGAGTGCTTATAAGGATAAACAAGAGGAATTATTAAACAAGAAAAAATAGAGGGTTTTATGAAAAAACAGAAGTACGCACTAAATCTGTTACTTATTCTTGCTTTAACGGGATTTGCCCTGTGGTTTGCGCTAAAGGATAATTTTCATCAGGTTTTAAAGTGCATTTCACAAATGAATCTGTTAAGCCTTGTCATAGTCTTATTGTGGGGTGTTCTTTTTACGGCGGTCTGGGGATTTGTATACTACGTATTAGGTAGAAAGTATACGGATCATTATACGCCAGGTAAAGGGATTCTAGTGGCCTTTATTGGTTCTTTCTTTTCGGGGATTACTCCGAGTAGTACGGGTGGACAGTTTGTTCAGGCCTACATTATGAAGAAGCAAGGAATCAAGGTGAGTGATGGAGCCAGCTTGTTGTGGGCTGATTTCATTATTTATCAGACGACAATGATGATTTATGTTTCGATTCTGTTTCTTTTGCGTTTTGCGTATTATAGTGCTCAATCCGCATGGTTCAATATTATATTGTTGGGCTATATCATCAATGCAGTGGTTGTTGTAGCGTTATATACGATTGCGTTATTTCCTAGTATTTATATCAAGCTTTCGCGTATTTTAGTTAAGGTATTGTCGAAACTGCATATTTTAAAGAATCCAGAAAAGACATTGGATTCTTGGACTCTACAAGTCACGAGTTTTACTCGTGAAATCAAAGTACTAGCCAAAGATAAGAAGAGTATTTTTCTTTGTGTATGTATTAATGTGGTGCGTTTATCACTCTATTATTCTTTACCTTTTGTGATTGCGCTAGCCCTACATATTCCGTTGAAGATGAATGAATTGATTGATGTCATGGCCCTATCTAGTTTTGTGACGATGGCCAATAGCTTTATTCCAATTCCCGGGGCAAGTGGGGGTACGGAAGTTGTCTTTTCATTGTTGTTTAGTGGCATGATGAAAAATTTAACGGGTGCCGTTTTAGTATTGTGGCGTTTTTCTACGTATCACATAGTGCTGATTATAGGTGGAATTTTATTTGTGCTTGTGAAGAATCATTATGAGAGAAAAGAAAGTAAGATCAATTTAGAAGGGATGTAGTATATGCGAATCGGACTATTTACAGATGCATATTTACCGGATATTAATGGGGTTGTTTCAAGTGTGGCAACCCTTAAACACGCTTTAGAAGAGCTTGGGAATACGGTATTTATTATTACGAATCATAAGGGGACAAAGATTGTGGAAGATGAGGATGGTCATATTCTTCGCTTGCCGGGTCTTGAAATCAAGAAGTTTTATGGTTATAAGATGTCGAGTCCAGTACAGTTTAGTGCGGATGCCTACATTGAAAGAATGGACTTGGATGTCATTCATATTCAGACGGAAGCGGGTGTAGGTATGTTTGGTCGTCAGATGGCGAAGGCTTTGCACATTCCTATTGTATACACGTATCATACGATGTATGAGGATTATACGCATTATTTTAATCCGCTTGATTTTGATTCGGTTGAAAAATTAGGGAAGAGTGTGATTCGTACTTTTTCTCGTGTCATGGCCAATGGTTCGCAAGCAGTGATTGCGCCAAGTGAAAAGACGAAGCAGGCTTTATTGCAGTATGGTGTAATAGCACCTATTTATATTGTTCCGACAGGTTTGGATTTGTCGGAGTATGATCGTAAAAATTTAGATGAAAATAGAGTTCAAAGTATTCGTGAAGAGTTAGGTTTTACAAGTGAAGATCATATTGTGGTCTTTGTAGGGCGTATTGCCAAAGAGAAGGCAATCGAAATTCCGATTGAGGCGATTAGTAAGAATGCAGATCCACATTTACACTTAGTCATTGTGGGTGGTGGTACGGATATGGAGTATTACCAGGATTTGGCTAAGAAGTATAATGTTTCGGATCGTGTGCATTTTACGGGTAAGATTCCTAAGGAAAATATTGCCTATTATTATGCGGCTTTCGATTGTTTTGTATCCGCTAGTTTATCGGAAACACAAGGGATGACATATATTGAGGCTTTAGCGAGTGGCCTATTGGTGTTTGGTCGTCGTGATGAGGTGTTGAAGGATTTGGTGGATGAAGGCAAGTCTGGATATTATTTTGATGATGCCAATGAGCTAAGTCAAAAGTGGGATGTTTTCTTTAGTAAATCCAAAGCGGAAAGAGATGCATTAAGAGCGTATTGTATTTCTAAAACAGCGCCTTATACAGAGAGTATGTTTGCACATAAGGCATTGAGTGTTTATAATCAGGCGATTGATGATTATAAGCGTGCCTATCATGTGGAGCGCATTCGTATGGTGGATGATTTTGTTCGTTTAACTGTGATGCGTGATTGCGATAATGAGCCAGTCAAAGTAATGATTCCAATGGATGATTTCTTTGACTTAAAGATCACAAAGGATACAATGTTAGATGCATATTTGATTGACAACTATTTGGATATGCAGTTATTCTATAAGGCGTTTGAGTTAATGAAGAAGCGTGTTTTTTCAAATGATTATACGTCGTATCAAATGGTGCAATATGGAAAGAAATATTTGGGTCTAGATGAAGATCAGGCTTTGGATATTATTCATGAATTTATGGAACGTCATTGGATTGACGATAAGGAGTATGCCTTTGATAAGGCACAGGCTTGGCATTCGTATGGTCAGCCTAAAATGCAGATTTGTCAAAAGCTAAAAAGAGCGGGCATCGCGGATGATGTAATTGAGGATGCTTTGGCAAGTTTGGATGTGGAAACAGAGCGTAGTAATGCGATCAAATTGGCTCGTCGTTTAGCGCATTCGCTAAAAGAGCAGTCGAGTCGCATGCAAAGGCAGACGTTAATGAATAAGTTAGTGACGAAGGGATATTCGTTTGAATTGGCGAAACAAGTGTCGGAGTCGATTGAATTGAATGAAAATGATGATGAGGCACTACAAAGAACGATTGCGAAAGCGAAGCGTTTATATGCGACGTTTGATCAGCCTAAGCGTAATCAGAAGATTCAGACGTATTGTGTTCGTAAAGGATTTAATATATCAGCTATAAAAGAGGTTTTGGAAGGGGAAAGTGAATGAGAATTAATGAGATTACTCAGGAACAAAAAGTAAATATTAAGTGTTTGATTTCAAAGTGTGACAAGGGAAAAACCGTGAAGGATACGCCTTATTTGTCTTTGATTTTAGAGGATGCAACGGGTGTATTGGATGCGAAATTTTGGAATTTAACGAATGAGCAGATTGAGCAGTATAAGGCAGGTCAGATTGTTGAGGTATTTGGGGATTCGATCATTCATAGAAATGCCGTTCAGCTAAGAGTGAGGAAAATGGTGGTCTTAGAAGGCGAGGATATTTCGGATTATGTAAGATTAGCGCCTATGTCTCGTACGGAAATGGAAGAGGAAGTAAAGACTTTGATGAATGAGATCACGGACTCAAATCTATATTGTGTGGTTGAAGAAGTATTAGAAGAAACGAAGGATTTATTCTATACATATCCGGCTGCCACAAGAAATCACCATAATTTTGTGGGAGGACTTGCCTATCATTCCATTAGTATGGCGCGTGTAGGACTAGATATTTGTCGCCAATATCCATTCTTGGATAAGGGATTATTGATTGCGGGTATCTTGATGCATGATGTTGGAAAGATTGATGAGTTGAGTGGTCCAGTTCTTCCTGAATATACAAATGAGGGAAATTTGTTGGGGCACATTAGTATTATGAATAATCGTTTGGATCGTGTGGCTGAAAAGCTGGGTGTAAACGATAAAGAGTGTGTTTTATTGTTGAAGCATATGGTTTTGGCGCATCATGGAAAGATGGAGTTTGGATCTCCTGTCCTTCCTATGATTCCAGAAGCGGAAGTGTTAACTTTACTAGATAATCTAGATGCACGTATGTATATGATGAAGCAGAGTTTAGATACAACGCAGCCAGGTCATTTTGGCCCTCGTGTTTTTGCGTTAGAAGGTCGTATGATTTATCATCGAAAAGGAGAAGATGAAGAATGAAAATAGGTTTTGTATCATTGGGATGTTGTAAAAACTTAGTGGATTCTGAACAGATCATGGGTATGATCAAGAGGGGTGGTCATGAAATTGTGGCCAATCCTAAGGATGCACAGGCTATTATTGTGAATACTTGTGGTTTTATTGAGAGTGCCAAAGAGGAGAGTATCAATACGATTTTCAAGATGGCGAAGTATAAAGAGAGAAACTTAGAGAAGTTGATTGTGTGTGGTTGTTTGGCCCAAAGATATACAGATACATTAAGGGAAGAGATTCCTGAAATTGATGCGGTTATCCCAATTCGTGAGTATGATACTTTGGCAAGTCAGCTACAGAAGCTTTTAGGTTCAGATACATTGTTAGATAAGGCAGAACGTGTGATTACGGGAAATCCTTGGCAGGCCTATGTAAAGATTAGTGATGGTTGTTCGAATCGTTGTGCGTATTGTGCAATTCCTTTGATTCGTGGAGATCAAAAGTCTCGTACAATTGAGGATATCATGGAAGAGGTCAACTATCTGGCAAGTGTTGGAGTGAAGGAATTAACTTTGATAGCGCAAGATACAACGAAGTATGGTTTGGATAATTATGGAGAATTGATGCTTCCTGAATTATTGCGTCAAGTATCTAAAGTAGAGGGTCTTCATTGGATTCGTGTTCTGTATATGTATCCGGATGAAATTGTGGATGATGTATTGCAGGCCATGAGTGAGAGTGAGAAGATCGTTCCTTATTTTGATATTCCTATGCAGCATGCGAACAATCGTTTGTTGAAATTAATGAATCGTAGAGGACCCAAAGAGGATGTATTAAAGGTTGTGGATAAGATTCATACAATGTTTCCAAATGCGACTTTGCGTACAACTATGATTGTTGGTTTCCCTACAGAAACGGAAGAAGAGTTTGAAGAACTTGTGGATTTCATTAAGGAAATCAAATGGGATCGTATGGGTGCTTTCACATATTCGAAGGAAGAAGATACGCCTGCTTATGATATGGATGGTCAGATTGATGAAGAGATTCAAAATGAGCGTTTGGCTAGATTGATGGCGGTGCAGGAAGAGATTTCAAAAGAAAAGAATCAGGAAAAGATTGGTAGGATCATTGAAGTTCTTGTTGAGGAAAAAGAAGGTTTGGTGGATCGTTATCGTGGAAGAAGTGCTGCGGATGCACCGGATGAAGTAGATGGTCAGGTCATCTTTACAAGTGATGAACCTTTGGAGTTGGGTTCTTTTGTGAAAGTGAAGATTACAGATGCCAAATCTTATGATGTTTACGGTACATGTGTAAGCGAATAGTTGGATTGGATCCCATTGTATTTGAGGATTCGAAAATCTTGATTGTGGGTTCTATGCCAAGTGCAATTAGTTTGAAGGAACAGATGTATTATGCGAATAAAAATAATCGGTTTTGGAAGATATTAATAGAAATCTTTCAAACAGAAGACAAGATTGAATTATTAAAAGTATCGCACATTGCACTTTGGGATATTTGTCATTCGTGTATTAGAAAGACGAGTGCGGATAGTGAGATCAAAGATATTGAACCAAATGATATACAGGGATTATTGAATACATATAAGAATATTGAGAAGGTCATTTGTAATGGAAGGACAAGTCAGAATACAATGCAGAAATATTTTCCGAATATTGAAACGGTATATTGTCCTTCGACTTCCAGTGCCAATGCACAGTTTTCGTTAGAACAATTGATTGAAATATATAAGAAGGAGATTTATGAATAAATTATATTGGGCAAAGGTTAAGCCGGATGCAAAGGTTCCACAAAAACGTTATGAAGATGCAGGGTATGATTTATACCCATGTTTTGAAGAGGATTACATGGTAATTGAGCCTCATGAAACAAAGTTAGTTCCATTGGGTGTGGCGAGTGCATTTGATCCAGAGTTTGTGATGATTTTAAAAGAGCGTGGTTCAACAGGAACAAAGGGAATTGCACAAAGAAGTGGCGTGATTGATTCGGGTTATCGCGGTGAATATATGGCTCCGGTCACAAATTTGAATACGAAGCGTGTGGTGATTAAAAAACAAGATGTAGAATATAAGGAAGATGCGATTATTTATCCTTATGAAAAAGCAATTTGTCAGGGTGTATTATTGCGTATGCCTCAATTAGAAAGTGAAGAAATTTCTTTTGAAGAACTTCAGTCTATGGAGTCTGAAAGAATGGCCGGCAAGTTAGGTAGTTCAGGAAAATAAGTGGGTTTATTGTCATAATGACAATAAACCTCAGACTGTTGACAAAGTGACTGTCGACAGTCTTTTTAAAATCTGATAGAATATCTGTGGCAGAAACGTACTTCATAAACCCAAAAATAGGGTAATCCGCAATTAGATAGGGCTGCCTAAAAGTTGGCTTCAAGAATTGTAGGGTTGAAAACCCTATGAGTGTTTAAAGGATTATTAACTAGGGAGCAGAGATGTTGAATCTCTGCTCCTTTTATAATGGGTGATTTGAATCTGAATGATTGGAATCAATGTATCCAGTTAACTTGTCATATAATTCTTCGAATTTTATATCAATGTATCCTCGTAATTCTTCGATTTCAAATTTCATTTCATTGTCTTGAAGAGTTCTGAAGTATTCGATTAATTCAATTATGTCTTGTGCATCCATGATTGTTTCTCCCTTGGTTCCAGGCTGAATGTAGCGTTTGGATCGAGTACATACATTACGCGATTGCGGAAACGAGGCCAGTTGGTGTAGCCATTGGCATTGTTCTTGATGCACTTGATAATCTTGTTTCGATTCTCAATGATCGCATTATTCACTTTTTTATTGC
>OLSO01001009.1_pt1 | contig 24131 bp, 19 predicted proteins | sample 1672441 | NCBI WGS metagenome assembly OLSO01 (sample SAMEA3136686, study PRJEB25190) | human gut metagenome | biome: human gut; feature: human-associated habitat; material: faeces | place: Austria | collected 2013 | reverse complement strand
CTATGGAATCAGGACCGTATACCATGACCAGATATCCATCCACACATTAAAACGGTTAAAAAAGCAGTTGTGCCGCGTCAAAGTACAGGAGGGAATTGTGTTCGTGCATGGAATTGGACGTAGAAAAACACAGTTGCAGAAATCCCTGGAACAGCTGGATCAATATCTGGAGAAACTAAAGGAATATACGAAAAAACTGTATACGCTTGGAGATAGAAACAGTTATTCCAAAACAGACCCGGATGCGACCTTCATGAGAATGAAAGAAGATGCGATGCTGAATGGACAGTTAAAACCTGCTTATAACATCCAGCACGGAGTGGACTCTGAATACATCACATGGATTGATATTAGCCCGCGTCCAACCGATACATGCACCCTGATCCCTTTTTTGAAAGATATGGAGAGTCACTTAGGATTTAAATATTCAGAAATCGTTGCAGATGCCGGATATGAAAGTGAAGAAAACTATCTTTTCATTGAGGGAAACGGACAGACCGCCTATATAAAGCCGCAGAACTATGAGATTTCGAAAACCCGAAAATACAAAAAAGACATCAGCAGAAGAGAAAACATGGAGTATCACGCAGACAGAGACAGCTATATCTGTCGGAATGGAAGGGAACTGACTGTTACAAATGAACGCAGAAGTAAAACAGCCAGCGGATATGTCAGTGTAAAAACTTATTATAGAAGTCCAGACTGTACCGGCTGTCCTTATAAAACGGAATGTATCAAGGGAAACAACTGCAAAACACCTATGGAAAAACGTAATAAAGTGCTGATGGTCTCGAAGACGATGAGTCAAAAACGTGCAGAAGATCTGGAACGGATCACAAGTGAGTATGGAACGATGCTCCGTATGAATCGCAGTATTCAGGCCGAAGGTTCATTTGCTGATGTAAAGGAAGACATGAATTTTCGAAGATATCTGTACCGAGGAAAAGCAAATGCACTGGCAGAGAGCATCCTTTTGGCGATGGGACGAAATATCAATAAGCTTCATTGCAAGATTCAGACCGGAAGAACGGGGAGTCATCTTTTTTCATTAAAGACAGCATAGATTTTAATGGTTGAAAACAAAACAGTTTGAAATCAGGCATGCCGAAAGGGATGTCTGGGAATGAACTGTGTTTATAAGGGATGGGGGCGAAATCACAACCGATTTCGCCCCCATTTGGGCATAAAGCAGGGCTGCCGCCCAGCAAAAAATATTTGCTAGTGCGACAGCCCCTTTCTCTTATCCTTTCAGTTAATGTAAAACGGAGTGTTTATCTCTCGCCTCCTTACAGCTGCGAATACCCATAGCTGTTTACGATCGCATCAATTTTCACCTTTTTCGCACAGAGCGGGCACTGATCCACATCGTAGGTCTGATAATTCGGAATATCATCCTTGCCGAAAATGTAGTTGATATCCATATCACAGACACGGTCACTCGCACTGAAGATCGCGGATACGCCTTCCATAATACCGCCGTAGTACTGAATACATTCCAGTGCACGCGCTACCGTCCGACCGGTCGTCGCGGATGCGAGCAACAGCAGGCAATGCTTTCCACGGATCATCATCTGCATATTGTCCCGGAAAATAAGCTGTCCTCCCGGGTTCATCTCCGGGGATACAACGTACATCGTCTGATGCTGGTTCAGCGACATGATCCCGGACTTCGTCAGCTCATCCGCCAGATATGCACCAATGACCTCACACCCATCCATACAGATAATCGTATCAATATACGTACTGGTACTGTATTTCCGCGCCAGCACCGAAGCAGCTGCCTCTGCCTCACTCTTTCTGGACTTCATGATCGTCATATCCACATAATAGTTAATATGCGAATGCGTCGTCGCGAAATGCCCCGGAATCACACGAATGATCGCATTTTTATTCACGTTTGAGTAAATCTTCGTTGCTCTGCTCTCCATACAGTTACCTCCCTTGATGTTCTTTTTGTTTGTTTATTATTTATTATTTTTATTCTTTTTCACATGCATTTTTATCTATTTTTTCTTTATTTCCTGCATGCCTCCGTTTTTATATTTACACTATACACATTCTTAGCATGTTTTTCAAGTATAATTTTATGATGATGATACAAGGGTCAAAAGGTATTTTGCCTCACTCCAACAACATCTCCACCGGCGACTCTGCAAGAGAAATCGCCCGTCCCTCGGCCGCCAGCTCTGCCTCCAGCTGCGGGAAGCGGCTGTTTACGCGTACAAAGACCGCCTTCTTATTATAAAAAGCAGTCTTTTCAAACGGGAACCGGATGACCTGCGGAAATGTAAAATCCACGCCAAGCTCCAAAATGCAAAGCTTCTTATTCAAGGTCGCCGTCAGCCACTTTTTGTAATGCTCCCACTGCGGAAGATAGCCGTTTTCCAGATAATCCGGGTTGGCGATCGTGTGAAAATTCAGCGGTGCACCACAGGTCGGGCAGACTGCGTATTTCGAAACCAACGCCTTGGCCGTACCAAAATCCGCTGTCTCATTCTGATCTGCCTGCTCCTGCCGAAGTCTCTCTGTATGCTTTCTATCCGATGAACCTTCTTTGTCCCAGGACGCAACGCCATGCAGGTCTTCCCATGCCTGCAAAATCCGCTCCCGGATCGGTGCTGCCTCGATGATATGCTCCCTGCACTGCAGTTTATCCATACTGCCACACGGAGCTACGATCTGCTCCGGCTCAAGCTCAGACCGGTAAATCAAATCATCGGTATTTAACGTCACGACAAAATACGGGCGCGTCCCGATCTGACGGCACAGCACATTGTACGCCTGAATCACTGCATGATCGGATGGAAGCTTCGCATAAAAGCGGCTCTCCTCATACAGGGCCAGACACTCCTCCCTGCTTCCTTCCGGAACCTTCGCGGTAAATTCTCTCCCGATCCCGATGAGCACGATATCTGACTGTTCAATTGCTTCTGCTACTTGTTTATTCACGTTTCTTCTCCTTTTTCTGTGCTGTAAACATTCTTAATCTAAATCTCTAAAACGATCAGTCTCCGAGCAGATCCTTCAGAATCGGCTTTGCACTCTTATTCCGGTATCCATCCGGATCACTCATGACTTTTGTCCCGGTAATATCCCAGCGCATCTGCGCATAGTGGCTCAGATAAGAGCTTCCCTTCGCACAATTCGGATATTTCTTATACCATGCCGGAAAATATTTTTTCATATAGTAGGACGCCAGCTTCACCGCTTCACTGTTCGCCCTTCCGGTCCTTGACGGCGTCCCGGAAAGCTGTACGCCCGGCGGCGACGCATGGAGCATCACCACACTTCCGTCGCTGCACGAGCCGACCACGATCCAGACATGGCCGCAGTCCTGACAGGTCGAGCTCATAATATCCCCGGCGCGGTAATTTCTCACTGCACCTCGCACCGTATAGCTGCCCCAGCCCCGCGATGCAAAATTCTTCGCCATCTTCTGCGCAAGCATCACATAGCCGGCCTTGCCATTTGTCGTATTTAACATATTGTAGACACACCAGCCCACATAACCGGAACAGTCCAGACCATTCGCGATCTGATATTTCGTTGTCCGATAATCGTAGGACGAGGTCTGCTTCTGAAAAAACTGCTTCCACTTCGGACTCACACCGATCGTTCTTGCCGCTGCCCCGGCTCCTACCGTACGTACTCTTTGTGGATTCCGTCATACCCTTGCTTTATCCTCCATAATTTCTGTTTACTCATTGCTTTCTCTATTTTCCTGCACCGCAACACTTCTGTCAATGCCTTTTTCCGAATCGCCCTGAACTGTTACAGGAATATTTCACGTTCGTTCAAAACCTTAATAATTTGTTTCGTTGTTGTTTTTCGCGCGCTGTGATACACTAAAAACAGACAACCGATAACCAGAGGGGGAATACACACATGAATTCACAATTTGAAGATTACGACTATGAGCGGGCCGCCGAGCTGCGCCGCCTGCGCCGTCAGAAGCGTCGGCGTAAGGTGATGATGATGCGGGCTGTCTTTTTTCTCGTCCTGCTTCTGATCGTGGCAGGCGGAGCCTTTGCCGTCTCCAGAATCGTGCAGAAAAAGGACAGCGGTACATCCGGCACTTCCGGAAGCGGCAAAAATGACACCGTCTCCAATGTCACAGTGACCGAAGCACCGCGTGAGACAGAAGCCGTCCCGGCTGCCACCGAGGCGGTACCGGATGAGACAGAAGCACCTGCACAGACAGCGACCTCTGATCTGCAGTCCACGCTCGACCAGGCTGCCCTGCTCGCCGCCGGATATGATTATGACGGAGCGATCGCACTGCTTCAGCAGCTTCCGGATTACACCGGCAACGCACAGGTGACACAGGCCATCGCTGACTATGAGGCGACCAAGGCGACCTGTACCGCCGTTGATGTCACTACCATCCCGCACATCTTCTACCACTCACTCGTAAATAACACGGACGCTGCCTTCAATGTCTCCGTACTCGGGCAGAGTCAGGTAGACGGCATGAATGCCTGGATGACCACCGTCGAAGAGTTTGACAAGATCACGCAGCAGATGTACGACAACGGCTATGTATTTGTCCGCCTGCATGACCTTGTGACCGAGACGACCGATGCAGACGGCACCGTACACTTTTCACCGAACACGAGCCTGATGCTCCCGCCCGGGAAGAAGGCAGTCGTGCTCTCTGTCGACGACCTGAGCTATTATCATTCCTATGAGCCGGCCAGCTTTCCGGACAAGCTCGTACTCGACGAGAACGGCGATGTCAAGTGTCATTATGTCAAGCCGGACGGATCTGAAGAGATCGGCGACTTCGATGTCGTACCTCGCCTGAACACCTTCCTGAAGGAGCACCCGGACGGAGCCTACAAGGGCGCACGCGGCACGATCGCTCTGACCGGCTACAACGGCGTGTTCGGCTACCGCACCGACTCCGACTACCAGACGAAGCAGCATCTTACGGAAGACCAGCAGAAATGGCTCGATGAGCATCCGGACTTCGACTATGACGCCGACATCGCAGGTGCAAAGCAGATCGCAGAGGCATTAAAGGAAGAAGGATGGGATTTTGCCAGCCATACGTGGGGACATTTGAGCGTCACCGGAAAGACCGTTGACCAGCTGCGTACTGACAATGAAAAATGGATGGACAACGTAGCAGACATCGTCGGCGCTACCGACACAATCATCTTTGCCCACGGAAATGATATCGGCTCCTGGGAAGGCTACTCCTCCGACAACGAGGTCTACCAGTATTTCAAGGGTGCAGGCTACAATTTCTACTGCAACGTAGACGGTTCGCAGCCCTACTGGGTACAGATCACCGATCAGTATGTACGTCAGGGCCGCATTGACCTCGACGGTTACATGCTCTACCGCGCTTCCACCGGTCAGACGACCGTACTCGACAATATGTTCAAGGCATCCGAAGTCTTTGACCAGAGACGTCCGACCCCGGTCATCGCAAACGGTGAGTCGTGATCCGCTTTCACTGCTTACAGAATCATAAACTCAGCATTTTGGCTCTGCACTGTCTTACAGTGCAGAGCCATTTTTCTCACTTTTTCTTCACATTCAGATAGTTCCGCCCCGACAGTGTCTTATTTGTCGACAGCAGCACAATCAGAATCATACAGCCAATTCCGAATCCGACCCAGTCCAGGGCTGCCGTCAATATAAGCAGCATGATCCGCATAAATTTTACTGCATAGCCAAGCTCGAAATTCGGCTGTGTATAGTTTGCCACCGCTACAAATGCCATATACAGCATGACCTCGCTGTTGAACCAGCCGGAATTAACCGAAAATTCACCGAGCACAAGTCCGGCAAAAATGCTCAGAGGCGTACTCAGCATATTCGGAGTATTCAGAGCCGCAAGACGCAGGCCGTCGATCACCAGCTCCAGGATGAGCAGCTGATAAACGAGCGGGATATTCACGACATCCCGCACCGAAATAAACGAGAGTTCCGGCGGAATCCACTGCGGATTCTGCATCAGAAGTACAAACACCGGCGTCATAAATACCGTGAGCAGCAAAATGAGCACGCGGGTGAATTTCAGGTACAATGCCGTCCACGCCGGAAAATAATAATCGTTTGCCTCCTCGATCATATCAAAAATCGAGGTCGGAAGGATCATTGCGGAAGGCGCATTGTCCACGAGAATGACGACCTTCCCTTCCATCACACACGCCGCTGCCGTATCCGGACGCTCGGTAAATTTGAATTTCGGGAATGGGTTGTACCAGCGCGTACCGATCAGTGCTTCCGCCAGACTCTGCTGATTCATGCACAGATCCGGTGTCACGACCTCCTGTATTTTTCTTCGCAGATTTGCGACCAGCTCCGGCTTCGCCAGATTCTTCATATAGCAAAGCACCACATCCGACCGCGACGAAGTCCCTACCTCCAGCATCTCCATCACAAGCTGCGGATCCCGGATCCTCCGACGGATCAGTGCCGTGTCAAATACGATCGTCTCCACAAAGCCGTCTCGGGAGCCGCGCAGCGACTTATCCTGAGCGGGCTCCTCCACACTCCGAGCCGGATAAGTACGGCAATCCAGCACAATACAGGCTTCATATCCGTCGATAAAGAGTGCGATCGCCCCGGAGAGCACATTCCGCACGACCGTATCAAAATCATCATAAATATCGACCTCCACATACGGCATGCAGCATCTGGAAAAGCCGGTCGCATCCTCCGGCATCTTTTCCTTCGTGATACCGAGCAGCTGCCCGAGGATCTTGACCATTGCCTCATCCTTGATCATCCCGTCCACGAAATAAAATGCCGCCTCTCTTTCTCCGATCTGAAGCTCCCGGCAGATCAGATCAAAGCTCTCCTTGATCGGAAGCAACGCAGACATCATCGCTTCATTTTGTTTCACATTGCTCCAAACTTGCTGCGATTCTACAGCCGCAGCGCCCCGCAGCTCATTCCGCATTCTTTTTTCTGATACCTGCCTGCCGTTTTTCGGTCCGATATCCGCTTCCTGCCCCATACTTCTCTCCTCATCCACCCTTCCGGCGTTTTTATAGAGAAAGTATCCCCGAATTCTGCGGAACTTATACGAGACAATTTACTTTTTTCACAGGAACTGCTATCATAGAAACAGATTTCCACATATTACCTCACGGCAAAAGGGATGCTTATGTCTGCTTTACGTGATTCTTTTATTAAGGAGGAGTTATATGAACCACCAGGTAACCGCACAAAAAGCTCAAACGATACTCTCATTGCTCTTTATGCTTCTCGCAGTTTGCCTGCTGTCCGGCGTACCGGCACAGGCTGCCGGGGTCTCGATGTCCGATGTCACGACCAGCTCCGGTGGCAAATTTGTAAAACGTGATGGAAAATGGATGTACCGCCAGAAGGACGGCTCCTACGCCAAAGACTGTCTGCTGAAAATCAATGGAAAGACATACTGTTTCTCCAAAAATGGCTACCGACAGTCTGGCTGGAAGAAACTTGAAGAGGATTATTATTACTTTGGAAAGCAGTCCGAGGGATACCTCTACCGGCTGCGCTGGCTGAAGCTCGGCAAGCAGACCTATTTTCTGAAAAAGAGCGGCAAACGTGCGACCGGCTGGCTGTCCTGGCAGGGAAAAAAATATTACTTTAATCAGAAGGGACAGCGTCTGTCCGGCTGGCAGACGATCCAGAAGAAAAAATACTACCTTGGTACAGCATCTCAGGGCTATCTCTACCGCAATCGTCTGTTTACCTATAAGAAATATACCTTTTATCTGCAGAATAACGGCGCCGTCGCGACCGGCTGGAAAACCGTCTCCGGCAATCGCTACTACTTTCTGGCAAACGGGCGGGCTGTGACCGGAAAGCGCACCATCAACGGCGAAACCTGCTACTTCAACGCGAAGGGCATACTGCAGCATACCGGTGCGAACCTGAATATCGCTTCCAAATGTGCGATCCTGATCGACGCCAATACCGGCAAGGTGCTTTACTCCAAAAATGCAACGGAAAAGCATGCCAACGCCAGCACAACCAAGATCATGACCTGCATTCTGGCACTGGAAAACGCATCCTTAAATGAGCGTGTATCCGTATCCGCCTATGCGGCCTCACAGGAACCGTCCAAGCTGTACATGACTGCAGGCGATTCCTTTACCCTGAACGATCTGCTCTATTCGCTCATGCTGCCATCACACAACGACACGGCAGTCGCGATCGCTGAGCACGTCAGCGGTTCCACCTCCGCCTTTGCAAAAAAAATGAACGAAAAGGCAAAGCAGCTCGGCTGCACATCGACGCACTTTGTGACGCCGAATGGCCTCGATGCCGGACTGAACCACTATACAACTGCAAGGGATCTGGCAAAGATCGCTCAGTATGCATGGAAAAATGCCACCTTCCGCAAGATTGTCGGGACATCCGCCTGGCGTTTCTCCAGCAGGCAGGGCCGCTCCTACTCCGTCGCCACGACCAACGCACTGCTTCGGACAATGAAAGGCGTCACCGGTATGAAGACCGGATTTACCAATAAAGCAGGCTATTGCTTCGTCGGTGTCGTAAAAGCAAAGAGCGGCAAACAGTATATCTCCGTCACCTTAGGCGCCGGAAGCAGCACGGCACGGTGGCAGGATGCGCGGACGCTGCTCGCTTATGCCTATAAACATTAATTGTTTCAGTCCTCCCACGGACGGATCCGATACTTCACACCAAGCTCATCACAAATCTTCTGACAGGCTGCCTCGTCCTCGTGAGAGATCGTCGTATCTACGGTCGTCATCACAACATGCGGAACGTATTTGGTACATTCTTTTGCAAACTGTAACATTGCAGAAAATGACTGATCGCCAAATTTGCTGCGCACGAGCTTATGATATTCCTCCGCATCCGGCGTGTTCAGGCTGATCGAAACGGTATCAACCAGTCCTGCAAGCTTCGGTGCGATATCCTCGCCGTTAATCAGGCTGCCAAGGCCGTTCGTATTGATCCTGACCGGCTTATGATAGTGCTCCTTGATATAAGCTGCTCCACGAAGCAGCACATCAAGTGCCTCCGTCGGCTCTCCAAACCCACAGAACACGACCTCCTGATAGTGCTCCATCGTCGCAGCATCGATCTGCTGCAATGCTTCTACGAGCTCTTCATAGGTCGTGTCATGCTCCAGCCACAGACTGTCCGATTCTTCCATATGATCCCGCGTCTGACGCAGGCAGAATGTACAGGCACACGGACATTTATTCGTCAGGTTGACATACAGATTACCATGCACCTCATATAAAATCGTCATTGCTTTCTTCATATTCTTCTCCTCTTTTCTAATCTGTCCCGCTATACTTTTTCTTATGCAGCGCAGGCGCCAAAGCGGATATCGCAATCCATTCCAGCAGCCATTCCCACTTCTTTGCTGCTCCTTAGCACACTGCCAGCCATGCAGCTGCCTTACCGCAACGTCCCGAGCACTTCCTCAAAGCAAACGCCGTCCGTCACCGGAATCTCCAGCTCAAGCGAGCGCTGAATACATTTTTTAATAAAACGGGATGCTTTTTTCACTGACTCGTGGAACGGCACACCGTTGACCGCATCCGCTGCAATAATCGCCGTAAAAATATCGCCGGTACCGGAGCGCTGTGTCCCGACCTTATGTGAGCGTAATACGTGCGGCTCTTCGCCCCGCTCATAACAGTAATTCGCGATAAAGTCGCCCTGGACAATACCCGTGATCACGATCTTCTTCGGGCCTTTCTCTGAGAGCTGCTCCGCCATGCACGCGTACTCCTGCATCCGGAATTTCTCCCGGTACGGTGTGTCCGTCAGAATGCAGGCCTCCGTCACGTTTGGGGTCAGGATATCCGCATAGCCGACCAGCTTCTTCATCTCCTCACACATCTGCGGCGTATAAGTAGAATAGGTCTTGCCGTAATCACCCATCACCGGATCTACGATGATACAGTTCTCCTCCGTCTTAAAATCCTGAAAGAACTGCTGGACGATCCGGATCTGCTCCTTTGATCCGAGAAAACCGGAGCAGATGCCGTCAAACTGAAGGCCGAGCTTTTTCCACTCCGCGATATACGTAGTCATCTTTTCGGTATAATCATCAAAGAAAAAGCTCTCAAACCCTGTATGATTTGACAGCACCGACGTCGGCAGCGGACAGCACTGCACCTTCAGCATAGAAATGACAGGAAGGGCGACTGCAATCGAACAGCGCCCAAATCCTGTGAAATCATTAATTAAAGCTATTTTTTTCTGATTGTTATGTGACATTTTATAATTCCTTATCCTTGAATATCAGGCATTTTTCTGAAACAGCCGCGGAAGCTTCGCCGCTTCAAACGCAAAGCCTGCTGCATAAAACAGAACCATTCCAAGCACACCCTCCATCGTCAGTCCCGGCACCTGTGCCAGACCGGAGGCCACACTTCCATATAAAACCGTTCCTGCTACCGTATAGCCAGCGATCATGATGATGATACCGACTACAGATGCCAGCAGCGTCCGCCACGAAGCCATGTGAACCGAACCGGACTTATCCTTGGAAAGCGCCGCGATGGCATAGCCCATGATGCCTTTGATAATCAGTGTCGGAAGAATCCACTGCGGATAACCGCTCAAAAGATCTGCCAGACACGAGCCGACGCCGCCTGCAAGCATTCCGATTGCTCTGCTGAAGAATACTCCGAACAGCAGAATACAGCAATTTCCAAGATGCATATAGCCAAGCGGAATCGGAATCTGAATTACCATTGTCGATACGCATACGACTGCAATCGCAAGTGCAGCCAGTGTGATCTGTTTTGCGTCCATTTTTTTCATATCAGTCTCTCCTCATCGTCAAATTCACTCAGCTAAGTATGGACGTATTATATGCAGAAACTGACATGAAATAAATAGCCATTTTTCTTCATTTTGACCAGACCAGTTAACCTTTTATCTGATATATTCCTCACTGCTCATTACCAGCGTATGTAGCGGCGCAAAGCTCTCCGCGAGCTTCCGGATTGCCTGTTCATTTTCCTGCGACTGACCGGAAATGCAGTCATAAAGAAAAATAACCGAATGTCCCTGATCTATCGCCTCCATCATTGTCGAGAGCACACAGCACTCCGCCACGACACCCGCAAGCACGACATGCTCAGCCGCTTTTGCCCGCTTGGCAAGCTCCGGGATCTTCATGGAAGAGTACACCGACTTCTCCAACACCGGATACTGCGCCGCATACGGCTGCAGATCATCTACAATCGCATTCAGCCACGGATCCGCATTGACGGCTGCATTTTCTACATCGTAATCCTTCCATGTCCCAACCGGGTTTTCCGGCGCGACAAAGCGCGTAAATACCGTATCGCCTGCTTTTTTTGCATCAAGCAGCGCACGAACCTTCCGGGTGACATCCGGCATCGACGGACACGCCCACTCCTGCCCCGGCAAATACACATTCTGCATATCAATCACAAGTAATAAATCTCTGTTCTTTTCCATCGTTCATCAACACCTCCTGCCTTTTATTCTATCCTACCTTTCCCGTTCGTGCAATGGCATCCTGTTGACTTTCCTCTGCCTGCATGGTAGGCTGTAATCAAATGATGCCAGGGTCAAAAGGTCAAAAAGCCGTTCCGGCTTGCATGATAAGGCTTTTGAACTTCTTTACAATTACTCTCTCAGAAAGGATACCTTATTGCTATGTCAAATACAGAAGCAACCACCGTAAAAATGCCTCATATCCAACTGGATGCTTCCATCCATACAACCGCTGCAATTCTTCCCGGCGATCCGGCGCGGGTCGATGCGATCGCCGCGTTTCTCACGGATGTCCGCGAGGAAGGCTTCAACCGCGAATACAAAAGTATCACCGGCACCTACAAAGGCCGTCGGATTCTCGCCATTTCCACCGGGATGGGAGGGCCATCCACCGCGATCTGTGTCGAAGAGCTGGCTGATCTCGGTGTCACCGATCTGATCCGCATCGGCAGTTGTGGTGCGCTTCAGCGCGATTTAAGACTCGGCCAGCTCGTCATCTGCGACCGCGCAGTCTGCGATGACGGAACGAGCCAGACCTACCTTGATACATTTGCCTACGCAGCCCCGGAGCTTGCATATCTTTGGAAACCGGACCATAACGGCACTTCTTTTACAGACACAGACGCTGTCTCCACAGATGTCGATATCGCGGCAAGGCAGCGCCCGAACGCCCTCTGCTGTGCACCTGCTGATTCGTCGCTCACCAACGCCTGCATTGCGATGGCCCAAAAGCTCCGGCTTCCCTATGCAGTCGGCCCGACCCGCAGCCATGATGCACTCTATCTGAAGAAAAAACCGGAGCTTGATGCCTTTTATTCCACAAAGGGCGTTTTCGCCTCCGATATGGAGACTGCGTCTCTTTTTGCTGTCGGAGCAATCCGACACCTCCGCACCGCCAGCATTTTAAATACCGTCGTCGAATGGGAGGCTGACCTGCGCGATGGCATCTCCTCCTACAAGGATGGGGAAGCTGCCGCTGCACGTGGCGAACAGGACGAAATTTTACTGGCGCTTGAGACGCTCGCCGACATCCCCTGCTAAGGAGGTGGACTGTGCAAACGGAAATTGCTGATTTTAACAAAAAGAAACGGTATTTTTTTTACATCCTGATGTTCTTCATCTTTGGATGGTTTTTTTTCATGCAATTGTTTGGAACAGACGAACGGCATCTGGATCAGCCCTCCGGCTCCATTTTTTATACTGGAAGCTTTACCTGGGAGAAGCCGGACGGCAGCCGCGAAAGCATCAATGTTCCGGGCCGGTACGACGTCCCGGCAGGAACAACCATGGTGCTCTTCACACAGCTGCCTTCCGACTTTTCAGCGACCTCGCTCGCGATCCGCTCCTCTTTGCAGGATATCCGCTTTTATATTGATGGCGTTCTCCGCGTCGAATACAGCACCGGAGGTACCCGTCTGTCCGGAAAGACCTCTGCCAGCCGGTACGTCTTCTGTCCCACCTCTGCCGCTGATGCCGGAAAGGAGCTTCGCATTGAGCTGACGACCCGGGCGCATCAGTATTCCGGTGTGGTAAATGATATTTATTGTGGCGATAAAGCTAACATCTGGCATACCATCTTTGACCGCTATGAGCTGGAAACGTTCATTGCCTTCTTTATCCTGTTTGCCGGACTGGCGACGATCCTGTTCAGCTTCGCACTCGGTGTCGTCTATAAAACAAGCTTTGATATGGAATACCTCGGCTGGTGTATGTTCATGGGCGCTACATGGATGCTCGGAGAATCGAAGCTGCGGCAAATATTCGTTTCAAACGCCTCTTCCTTAGGCGCATTGTGCTTCGTGATGATTCAGCTCGTCCCGGTGCCGATCCTTTTTTACGCAGACAGCATACAGCACAGACAGCATCATCGGCTCTACACATACCTCGGCGGCATCGCCGTACTGAATTTTGCCGTAAGCGCGCTTCTGCTCATCACCGAAACCGCCGATTATATCGAAACGCTTCCGGCAGGACTGTTTATCCTTGCCGCTGTGCTGCTCACAATATTTGTAAATCTTGTGAAATACATGCATGCCAGCAAAAGCAAGGCGGATCGCCTGCTGCTGCTTGGCCTGCTCCTGGCGATCCTCTGCGTACTCATTGAATCCGTTTCTGTCTATTATGTCGTACTCATCTCCGGACTGTTCGTCAGCGCGGGCATGCTCATCCTGTTCTTCGTCAACATCATCCGCACCATAAAAAACGTGCAGAATATGGAGCAACAACGCCGGGAAGCGGAAATCCTGCGCAGCCGACAGCAGACAGAAAACATGTACCTGCAGATGATTCAGACCCTTGCCGCCACGGTCGAGGCCAAGGATACCTACACCCGCGGCCACTCCTTGCGCGTAGCAGAGTATGCCGCACAGCTCGCCGGAGAGCTCGGCTGGACAGAAACTGACATCAATAATCTGAAAAAGGCTGTCGCCCTGCACGACATCGGTAAAATCGGTATCCCGGATCAGATATGGAACAAACCGACCAAGCTGACCGATGATGAATACGCTCTGGTCATGGAGCATACCGTCATTGGCGCAGAAATCTTACACGATATCAAGTGGATCGATCATCTTGCGGAAATCGTCCGCAGCCACCATGAGCGCTACGATGGATCCGGCTATCCGGACGGTCTTGTCGGCGAAGAAATTCCGATCCACGCACGGATTGTAGCCATCGCAGACAGCTATGATGCAATGAATACCAGACACCTTTACCGAAACAGCCTGTCACCGGAGGCTATCCGCGAGGAATTTCTTAAAAATCGTGGCCGACAGTTTGACCCGGAGCTGACAGATCTTTTCCTGCGGCTGATGGATGAGAACCGTCTCAACAGCCCCGTAGCCCCTTTGACTGCTGCCGATACCTCCGAACTTTCTGCCGTCGATTCCACGATCGGAAAATTCATTTCCGATGTGATGAGCACGATGAAATCGCAGGAGGACGCCGCCAGCTACGATTTTCTGACCCGACTGCCCATGCGCCACTTAGGTGAACGGCTTGCGGCAGAATTCATGCAGGAGCACAGCGGCTATCTCGTTTTCATCGATATGGACAACCTGAAAAAGATCAATGACCTCTACGGACACAAGGCCGGAGACCGCGCATTGAGGCTGCTCGGCGGACTGCTCGCAGATTATCACGAGGCCGCCGTTGCCTGCCGCCTGGGCGGAGACGAATTTCTGCTCTTTGTGCCGGAGATCAGCCGGGAGCAGATTTCCCGGCAAATGCGTGAGCTCTTTGCCCGATTCCGTCAGCTCACAGCGGACGATGTGGAGGTGAACTGCGCTTCCCTCTCTGCCGGACTGTGCATGTGCACCAAGGGCGATTCCTTTGAAGAGTGCTATTCCAAAGCCGACAAGGCGCTCTATTATGTAAAGCAAAATGGCAAAAATCAGTTTTTCTTTTACCAGCAGATCAACCGACGCGATCTCGCCTCCGGCACCGGCAGGGATCTGGCTCTCGTAGCAAAATCGCTTCACGACACCGGCACTTATCTCGGCGCACTTGACCTCAATTACCGCGATTTCGCCCGTCAGTACGAATACATGCGCCAGCTGAGCGCACGCAGCGACTGTCGCTGCTACCTCGTCATGGTCACAATGGACATCGCCGTGGACACCCTCCCGCACATCGAGGCCATCGAGCACTCTCTTGCGTGCATGGAACAGGCCATCCGCCATACGATACGCCGCGTCGACATGTGCACCCGCTACAGCGCCATGCAATATCTCATCATCCTCTTTGAACCCGCAGAAGCTCAGATTCCAAAGGTCATGGAACGAGTCTTCACACAGTATTATCAGCTGTACGATGAGAAGAGCCTTGTGCCGCGGTATGAGTATCTGGCGATGACAAGCTAGTACATATTAGTCCGGTTAATTTTTATCTTCTGTCTTTTAGAAATGTTTATCTGCTTGATTTTTAGCGCCGGTCGATATTTGACCGGCGCTTTTTATGTAGTATTGAAAACTATATTATAAAGAAAAAGAAACAATTAAACATTGACATTAATATCTGAAAAGCGTATACTGTCAAATAGTTTGATAATCAAAATATGATCACAGGAGATACGATGTATGAAATCAGATAAAAAGAGATTAAATGCGCTTCAGATTGGAGAACTGATAGCTGAGAAACCAATTATACAAGGCGGAATGGGGGTTGGCGTGAGCCGCAGCAGCCTTGCCGGAGCAGTGGCCGCTGAAGGTGGTGTAGGAATTATCTCTACCGCACAGATTGGTTATGATGAAGATGGCTTCGAACATAATCCGGCTGAATGTAATCGAATCGCTATAAGAAAACACATTGCCCGTGCCAAAGAAATTGCAAACGGTAAAGGTCTTATTGGTGTGAATATTATGGTTGCACTGAAGCATTACAAAGAACATGTGCAGGAGGCTGTAAGTGCAGGTGCAGATGTTATCATCAGTGGAGCCGGACTTCCAATGGATCTTCCGGAGCTTACAGGAAAAAGCTCTGTTAAAATTGCTCCCATAGTTTCGTCCAGAAGAGCAACTCAGCTCATACTGAAAATGTGGGCTCATCGCTACGGGAGAACCGCTGATTTTATTGTAGTAGAGGGGCCAAAAGCAGGCGGTCATCTTGGCTTCTCCCGCGAGCAGTTAGCGGACATGGAAAACCTTGATTATGATGCAGAAATCAAAGATATTATTTCATGTAAGAAAATATACGAGGAAATGTTTAATACCAAAATTCCGGTGATCGTTGCCGGTGGTATTTTTGACAGACAGGACATCGATCATGTAATCGAACTGGGTGCGGACGGTGTTCAGATTGCCAGCAGATTTGTTGCAACCGCAGAATGTGATGCTTCTGATGCCTATAAGCAGGCTTATATTGATGCCGGAAAAAAAGACATCCAGATTATACAGAGTCCAGTAGGAATGCCGGGAAGAGCCCTCAGAAATGATTTTATAAAAAATCTGGAGGTGGCCAGAATGTCTGTTAAAAAATGTTATAACTGTCTTGAAAAATGTAATCCGCGCACAGTACCGTATTGTATTACAAAAGCATTGATAGATGCGGTAAAAGGAGATATTAAAAACGGACTGATTTTTTGCGGTGAAAATGTAGATCGGATCCGTGAGATGACTACCGTTCACGATCTGATGGAAGAGCTCTGCTGATCAGTAACAGTAAAAGCTTCATTCAGGCGTCGCTGCAGCAGTGCAATCCGTTCTGAATGAGGCTTTTATAAATGTATAACCGTTATAATTTTTCAACCACTACCCTGCATCGCTTCTTACAAAATGCAATTCCGCATACAAGAATCTCATTCCGGCCTTCACCTTTCAGGTACTCCGCGTAGCGTCGATCCCGAATCTGAGTAAGTGCTCTCTCACATGCGCTCTCCAGACCTGAAAATATCTTTCAAAACGCTTATCCGTTATTATTTTACGATTAAAAATATTATATTACAACGTTTTGTCAAATACTATTAACGAAGTATTTCAACAAAACGGAGGCTACTTATGATAAATATTCTTGATCGCATCACATCCTATCGCATAAAAAAAGGATGGACCGAGTATCAGCTCGCCGAGGAATCCGGCCTGACCCAGTCCACGATCTCCTCATGGTATCGCAAAAATCTCGTTCCATCCATCCCATCTCTGGAAAAAATCTGTCAGGCATTCGGAATCACCCTCGCCCAGTTCTTCTCCACCGACGAGACTTCCTTTTCTCTGACCCCGGTACAGCGCACCATGCTCGAAGAGGCCGGACGACTGAGCGAGGAGCAGCAGCTAGCGCTGATTGCTTTTTTTAAGACGCTGTAGTATTTGTATTATTCATCCATGCACTCCACAAACAACCGGAACGCCGCCTTAAATCCCCGCACGAACCCCGCTTCCTGCCCGAGCTCTGCAAAGGCGACTGCCCGGTTTTTAAGCAACTGATATTCCGGATCCGGCAGTTCGAGCTTCAGCTCCTGCAGGTGCTTCTGAAGGTCTGCCTGCAGGGACTGTTCAATGGCATCGTGGGAAGTGATCGATTCCATGCACTGGGAGTAAAGCGTTTTTATAGTAGATGATGTATTTTTATGTGTCAGAATCATTGGTGACAAATCCTTCCTTTTTCTGTATTTGGTATGTTTGATCTTTTGTCCCTTCTATTATAGCCAAACGGAATGACAGGATTTGTCACCATATATTTCTTTTTTAATGTGCTAATTTTCTTTCATCAGTGCACCACCTTCGGCTAATCTGTATTGTCTTTTCATTTTGGCCGAATCTTTCATCAATCAAGTTTTATCATTTCAACTTTTGATCTGATGTCCTCTGAATAATTTTCTAAAACGAATTAAAGAGCAGGCAAAACTTCCACCCACTCCTTAACTCTATTTTAAACTACTCAATACAATTTTTCAAAAAAAGGAATCAATTTCTGCCCTGTTAATACTGTCCTTCCAGTTTCATGATCCCAAAATGCGACTTCTCCGTTTTTTATATCCAGACAAATATAATTACCAAACGGATCTATTGCAAATGGAAACAAATTCGAATCTGTTATAACATCCAATGCCGTAAAAACGGTATCTGTATCCTTTTCTCCCTTATTAAAAGATAGCACAGCACCTAATACATGTTCCGTGGTATGTATCATAAATTTATATTTCTCTGGTGTCGCTGCATTTCCCTGTATAATAAGCTCTTTCAGTTCTTTTGGAATCGTAATTCCGCGTTTTCGTTCTATTTCCCGAAACACGGATGGATCGCTCAGATCAATCTTATAATTCCATTTAATGTCCATATCCATTCTCCTATCTGCAATCTGCTCCTCCGCCCCATACGCTTCTTCCACCAGTATGGCGACATTTCTCATGTATTTCTGAACTTACCAGCTGCATCTTACCACATATTTCCGTATGATGCCAGGTCAATCCCGAGATTCTAGGTGCTCCTGCTTTTATTTGTTCCAATTGCCTTGGTGAAAATTTTTTTGCAAATTCTGGATCTCGTTCAATCTGCTGCTGTAACTTTTTTGTACAGTATTTAAACTGTTCCACATCGGAAGCATTCCAAAGTTCTTTGGGTAATCTAGTCTCAAATTGGCTCTCAAATTGCGGAAAAACCCCTTCAACATTTTCACCATTCAACTTAAACACATGCTTTTTATACTTCACATCTGTTTCAGGATATGTCTTTCCTTCTAGCCCTTCATTAATTGTAGTAATATGTCTTGGTTTTTCTGCATCACCTTCCGACTTTTCAAATGCTTTCGTTGTATTTCCAATCTCTGACGAGGTTTGAGTTTTCATTTCCTTGATCTCACTAAACGGATTCATCAATAGACCTCCCCTCGAATATACTTGTACCATGTTTCCAAATACTCATCTGGTTTATCATATCTGGCAATCTGCTCTCTCAAGATACACTCTGCAATTTCGTTTTGTTCCTTTTCCGGAAACTCCGAGGCGATGGCATCTCCGGAGTATAAAAATACATTTTTCCAGTCTTCAATACTCTCTGCCTCTTCCGCTTCCTTTTCCGCTTCTGGTGAACTTACTACATCATACACCACAGAACTGATATCTGATAATGTAATTTTTCCATTACGTTTCAATAACTCTATTGCTTTTACCTTGCTTCCCGTTTTCAACGAAGTTCTTATAATATCATCTACTAACTGATCCATGTTCAGATCAAATCTTTCCCCAGCCACCTTATTCAAGAGACTCTCAATGAGTTTTTTTTCATAGGAAACATTGTTGAAATTTTGTTCTGTTTTATTTTTATACTCACCACATATGTTTTCATAATGTACCTTACAAAGTACCGGCTCCAGCCAATTGTTCTGATATACCGCTGCTACTCCTGTGGGTAATTTTGCCAGCTCTTTCATCTGATCTTCTGATAGATTTGCTGATTTTCCAACTAAATCGCGGTCTTCTGCATCTGGCAACCTCATGATAATTTTTGTATTGGTATTCCTGATCACACTTAAATCCAATAGTCCCGGTGCCTGATCAGCAATAATAAATCCTTCTCCATATGTACGAACCTCCGCAATCGCATTTGATAACATCTCTACCGATTTTCCCAGCAAGTTGGCAGATTCACTGCTCTGCTCGGTAGAAGTTTTCTTGAGCAAATTATGGGCTTCTTCCAATACTGTCACATGATTTAAATCTGCATTCATCTTGCCCGAAACCATGCGATATTCCTGTAGCCTCATTACCAAAATACCCATAATCATGGCTTTCGTCTCTACTGAACCAACTCTGCTTAAATCCACGATAACATTTTCATCAAAAAGCGCTTTATCGCCCAATTCATCATTATCAAAAATGCGACCATAGATTCCATTCGTTAATGATCTTACCCGCGTAGCCAACGAGCCAATGTAATTATCCTTTACTTCCTGAGAAAAAGCCGACTCTGATACTACACAAGTTAATTCATCCAAAACATCTACGAATGTCGGAAATAACTGCTCTGAATACTTATTGCGAGACGTTTCCAGATTCCATCCAGCTTTAATATACGCCCGCTCCACAGAGTCTTTCAACACTGCTGGCATAGCAGCATACATTGGCCAGCAAACATTAAATATTTCAATTAATCGATCAATATGTTCCAAAACATGAATTTCTTTCGGAAATCTAAATGGATTAATTTTGAGCAATGGCGTCAAATAAGGATTCGTTCCATAAACTTTCGCACCTGCATTTCCAAAGACCCGCTTATACTCTCCCTTGGCTGGTTCTACTACAAGGAATTTTACGCCTTGTTTATTTAGCTCTCTTAATAACTGATATACCGTGTTTGATTTTCCTGAACCTGTAGAACCTGTTACAAATGTGTGCATCGCCAGACTCTTCAGATTTAAATTCACATCAATCCCCTGACTTACTCCCATATGGTAAATTTCTCCCAAATTTACACTGGAAGCTCTTCCATTATCACTGTTTTTATTTACTTCAAACACATTTCGCCCAAATGATGCCATTTCAAATACTGGCAAGCCGCTAATCGACTTCTTAGGAAGTCCCATGTTCACTGCTAATTCATACGAATTCACAATGGAAGCCGGACTTAGTAAGACATTTGAATTTGCAGGATTTTTAAATAGCGGATGTGAAAACTTTGATAAATACTGTTTTACACCTTTTCCTGTATAATTGTTTGTATTCCAATTATTAATATACGAAGCCTGTAAAGCGGAATTATCTCCCCGCATAAGCGCATTGTAGCTACTCGAAACAATTGCATTTGTTTCTGGATCTGACGAAATAACATAAGCTGCACAATTGAATGCACCATATGCCTCACACTTCTGCAACCGTTCCATGTGTTTGTCTATTTTTGCCAGTAGATCCTTTACTGTCTTATTCTCATTCGAAATTTGCATGGACTTTCCATGCGTTTCTCCCTGCGCCTCACTATTCGTATCACTATTCTGTCGTGCTGTTGAACTATTTTTTGAAGTCGTTGTTCCATAAGATTGTGCACTGCTTCCGCTCTCCGTTGAAGTCTGATTACTATTTCTGCCTTTTGATCCAATCAGCCCACTTCCAACCTGAGCACCAACCTGACTTCCTGCAAAGGCCGCTGCCGCAATCGTTGCCGCTGCACCTCCCGGCAATAACGCTGCAACAATTCCGCCAACCGCACCCGCCGCAGATCCAAATAAATGTCCCGTCTCTTTGTTACTGCTCGTCCCATGGCTGTAGCTTTCGCTCCAGCCATTTGTTTTCGAATAATTTTGCGTCGATGAAACGCTTTCACCGATCGACTCTGTCACCCCTTCGGTGTGAGCCTGAGTTACTGTAATCGATTCTGACTCATTGAAACTAACTGTAGTCTTTAAAAATGGTGATAACTGCGTATAAAGTGCTTCATATCCCTGCTTCGCCTCCGCGAGTTCGGCAGCATTTACTGGATCAGCTATCAGTAAAATATTATATTCTCTTCCCTGCATCGCATCGACCAAATGCTCAATTCCCTGCACGAACTTTTCATATGAATTTTCTTTTTCATTTCTTGCAGAAGCAATGCCAGAAATCGCAGTTATGTAATTGTACACAAAAATACTGTTAAGCAAACGTTCCTTTTCCCGTCCTTTAATTGCTTCCATTTCCAGTCCCGGAAAGTTTCCAGTCAATGCGCCTCTTAAAGTTGATTTTTGTGTTGTAACATCTGTATTCCTTTGTTCAATGTCTTTTCCGACAATACCTACATAATACTCCGTAAAAAATTTATGACCAGAAATGAGTGTCACAACTGTCGCTTTACTTGAATAAGCCGCATTTAACACCGTTACCAGTTTATCAATGACATTTTCGTTTTTGTCATATACTATTTTTTTGAATTTAAACATTCTTGTATATTCTGAAATATCTAATTGCTTTAATTTCTCTGGTATATCTGCGACCTCATATTCGCTTAATTTGCATAAATAATCCTTTGTTATGACATTTTTTGATAACTCTAGCGATAACATAAGTTTATTCATATCATGAATATCCATTACTGTAGTTTCCATTTTGCTTTTATCCTTCCATCGCTGTTAGAATTATAATTAGTGCATATATTTAATCTCATTACAATGTGGTACTAGTATTTCTCTATTTCCAAAAGTATCTGTGCCCGCTCTGTCTGTGGGCTTGCTTTCCATTTTTCACGCTCTCGTTTTGCGTTCATTGCGCACTTATTGTATATGTTGCATCTATCTGATCGGCACATTCCACCTATTTTATCGCAATAATGTCTCTGACGATTTTTTGTATAACACTTTTCTTACGTCGTCTTATGCTTGCATCTTGTTCTTTATCAGCAAAACGAGAACTATCACCGCTACTATGGCCACCACGCCGATTACGACTATTTTCCGCCATTCTTGTTTCGGCTGATGGCTTTCCCCTTTTGGGCGGCTTTCTCCTTGAGAAGCCTGCCCGTTTTTCCCTTCTGGCTTTTGGGTTCCATATAATTTCTTTCCTATCGTTTTTACATCTGAAATTCTTTCCTGGCAAAAGTTCTTTTTTAACTCAAATACAGCATCTGCAAAATCTTCATCTGTAAATGTTGTCTTCTGGCTGGAAATCGTCGGATTTCCAATCAAATGATCCTCTACAAGCTTTAACCCTTTCTTTTCAATATACTTAACCATTTCATCAAATTCACCGTCTGAGAAATCACGACAAGTATAGCAAAGACTGCCTACCTTTGCACGTAACGCTTTTATATCTTTTTTCGCTATACACATTTCTATTGCTTCATACTTTTTCATTTTGAGTCCCCCTTAAAAAGTAAGTAAGTTACGAATTTTTTCTTCTTCCTGTGCAACCCAATTTGATTTTTTTCTATTTTTTTCTACTTCTTCTTTTAACACTTCTGACTGTTTTGTTTTTTCAGATAGCTCAAAAAGTATTTTTTCTATTTCACTCTTTAAGCTGTCAATATTACTCTTAAATGTTTTTTTGTATTCTTTCATCTGTTTATTTGCTTGTTCAAACATACTGCTAATATTATCTTTCAAACTCTCAGTAAAGTCATCCATAATACTTATTATAATATTATCTACGTCAACGTCCACACCATCTTTCACTTGAACCGTATAAGATATCTCTTTAGGCTCCCAAAATTTGAAAAATCCCCAAAACCCTTCTCTTGCAGGATTATCTTTCCATCTGGTTTCCGTTCTAAATCTATCATGTTGGTTTTTCAATTTAAGATCATTAATATTGGAAATTCTGATTCTTTCAAAAGAATTAATTTTTTGAAAATCATATCCATCTATTTCAATGTTCCCTAATATACTTCTTACCAACTCTGCATAGTTTTCCAATATTTCATTACATTTTTGAAAAATATTTAGATCAATTTCTCTGTTAAGATTTTGCTCGCATTTTCTTTGTAAAACCTCTAAATCTCCCTGAAATTCTAAAATTAATCTATCGGCTTCAGTTTTATCCACATATTCGAATCTCAAATATGGTCTCATAACTGCTTCTAATTGTCTTTCCACTTTTCTTTGTTCATTAACTTCACTGATCCCTCCCATTTCCAAACCTTCTATTCTGGATTTAAAATCTTGATATACTGATTCGCTGTCCTGATGCTTTTTTTGAGCCTGATCGATCTGACCACGCACTTGCTCTAACTTTTTCTCATCTTTTGCAAGCGATTCTGCAAATTTTGCTTTCATATCCAATTCATCTAATATTCTAACAATATCCGTTATCGCATCATTTATTTTGATCGGATATGCATATTTATCAATATATTCTTTAATGGTCTGTTCCACTGCCGGCACACCCGAATGAATGGCTGCTTCTAAATCCCAGTCATCTTTATTTTTATGATATTTGTCCACCTGCTTTTGTAAATATGCCCTTACCGTTGGTGTTAGCGTTGCATACTTTTCAAAATGTAGAAATTCATTTTCAACAAAAGCCTCTTTCTCAGCAAGTGCTTTTGTTTCTTTTCTTGATAAGTGTTCATGATTCCTATTTTTTCTCACTACAAGAGCAAGTAGTGCACTTGTTGGAATTAATGTAGGTTCTGTAATTCCAAATTGTTTTAAATACTCACGTGTATTTTGAAGCAACTTTTCGATCGTTTCTCCTTTTTCCTCATCCAACTCATCGCACTTATTAACTACAAATATAAAGCGGTCTCTGGATTGCTTCCCTGCCGTTGCCATTT
>OLSO01000998.1_pt1 | contig 24317 bp, 10 predicted proteins | sample 1672441 | NCBI WGS metagenome assembly OLSO01 (sample SAMEA3136686, study PRJEB25190) | human gut metagenome | biome: human gut; feature: human-associated habitat; material: faeces | place: Austria | collected 2013 | reverse complement strand
GCCAGGTCACAATTTTCAATGCTTGAGATAAGGTGATTAGTCAATTGGAAGTCGTCCACTTGGGAATTCAAGTCCACTTCGTAGACCAGTTGCATGGTCTCACCTCCACCTGTGGTGTTAAGGGAAATCAGGTCGCATTCACTGGTGAAATTGAGCAAGGCTTTAGTGATTTTTTGATCAATCAAGTCTTGGTAGGAGACGTTAATGGTCAGGAGTCTACGACGTTGGTTGTCGGTACGACTTTGACGATTTTCCAAAAGAAGCCAAACAGCTAAAAGGAAGATAGTAAAGAGGACGGCTAGTAAGAGATAACCTGTCCCAGATGCCAGACCAATAATCATGGCCATAAAGACGGCGATTAGCTCTCTGGAACCACTAGTCGCTGAACGAAAACGAATGAGACTAAAGGTCCCTGCCACGGCGATAGAGGTCCCCAAACTGCCATTGACAAGGAAGATAACTAGGGTCATCAAACATGGAAGTAGGGTCAAACTAATGACAAATTCTCTGGTGTATAGGGTTCGGTATTTGTAAGTCCAGGTTAGAGCCAAGCCTAAAATAAGACTGACCAGTAAGGCCAGCATGAGTTGAAGGGGACTAGCGGTTGCGGTCGCATCATTAAAGATAGAATTGAAAAGATTAGACATAGGCGGCAGCTCCTTTTTCTTGTGCTGGACGTGGTCCGTAGTCTAGACCTTGAGATTTATGGTAGGCACAGCTGTATTTTGAGAATTTTTGCTCTTCCAAACCATGTTTGTCTAAGATAGCTTGAAGCCAGTCTGGTTTTTGCCCAGGTGCCTTGATTTCCATGATAATCGTATCTTCATTAAGAAGGGGAAACCCATGATTTCCCTTAAAGAGACTGACGTCTTCATCACGGTAAGTCAAATTTTGGTCAAGGGTAACACGAACTTTATTGTAGGCATAGCCTTCGATAGTCTCTTTTTCTTTCATCGAAAAACGGTCGTAGTAGATATACATACGTGGTTTGAGTCCCTCATCATATCGTTGACGTAAGTGGTGGATATCCTGTAAGAGCTGGCGGTCAGTGATTTGATCATGATTCTTACCGTCTGTCATCAAGTTAGTGATGGCAAGCGGTGTTGAAACGAGACGAAACTTATGACCGATTCCTTCATCATCTTTGGCTTTAACCTCTAAAAAGACCTTACTATCAAGTTTAGGATTGGCTAGGTAGGTACGCATGCGGATTTTCTCTTGACGGTGATTACCATCTAAGGCATCTTGGATGACGTCAAAATTATCCGTATCAAAGTAAATATTTGAAATGGTAGATGTCGGATAATCATCTTCTACCAAATACTCCTTAAGATCAGAGAGCAGGTCTTCAAGATTTTCCTTTGAGACCACATATTTTGTTTCAATACGTTTAAAACGTGTTTCCAATTGTTTAACCATGAAAAACTCCTTTTTTAGATAAGATACAAAGCCGTAAAGCAACTCCCAGGAAAATAGGGGGACCAGCCGCAGGAGTTTATCTCCAAGCAGGGCCCATCTTTTTCCCCAGAGTTGTAGGCGTGTTCAATTAAATAAGATACAAAGCCGTCAATTCAAGATTTGGCTTTTATTTTTTAGTAGAAAATTAAGTTGAGAGCAAAAGTACTACTATACAAAGTATTCATTTGCTCGCCTATTAGTCTATGGGACTTTTCTGAAAGTTTTCCTAAGCTAAACTTTCACCAAACTTAACTTAAGATAAGTTTTAGTTAACCTTTAGAAATGTTTTAGGTAAGTCCCGTAAACTGTAATCATCCAAACGAACACGAGAGGAAATAATATGAAATCAAAAAAACTAAAAAAATGGACGACTTTATTAACTTGTGCGACTGCCCTAACAGTCATGACAGCTTGTAGCCAATCAAGCAGTCAGTCAACTGGGACGTCTACAAGTTCCAAAACAAGTGCTGTAACAGCAACGACCAGTAAGAAAACCAATAAGAACAACAGCAACTATTTTACTTCCAAAGATTCTGATACCTCTTATAATGAAAGCTCAGCTACTAAGATTAAGTTATCAGGCTCATCTGCGGATGTTTCGGGTGATGGTGCAGTCCTATCAGGTTCAACTGTAACCATCTCCAAAGCTGGGACCTACGTCATTTCAGGAAAATCCGACGGTGTGCAAATCAAGGTAGATGCTGGTGATTCAGATGATGTCCATATTGTCCTAGATGGCGTTACCATGACAAATACAAATGCAGCAATCAATGCCACAAAAGCTGGTCATGTCTATCTGACACTTAAAGATGGCACTACAAACACACTTTCTGATTCAAGTTCTAATAGTGATCAAGATGCGGATGCTGTGATTTTCTCTAAAGGAGATTTGACCATTAATGGTTCAGGTACCCTAAATATTGATGCAAAGAAAAACAACGGTATTAAAGCCAATGACAACCTTCATATGACTGGTGGTACCTATAAGATTTCCTCAGTCGGTGATGCCTTCAATGTCAATGATGAACTCAACATCACAGGAACAACCATGACCATTGAGGCAGAAGAAGATGCTGTTAAGGTTGACAATGATGACGACACTTCAGCAGGTACAATGTATCTGTCTGACAACACCATGACCATCAAGGCTGGTGATGACGGTATTCATGCGTCAGGGGACATGATTATTGATAGTGGTACTTACAAGGTTGAAAAATCAACTGAAGGTATCGAAGGAAAATCTGTGACCATCAATGGTGGAAATATCGATGTCTATGCAACGGACGATGGTGTTAATGCCGCTAATAGTAATGCCAGTCAAAGTGAGATTTTCTTCAAGATGACCGGTGGAACCCTAAATGTTGAGGTTGGCCAGGGCGATACCGACCCAATCGATTCTAACGGCGATATTATTGTATCGGGTGGAACGATTAATTTGACTGGTCAGTCTGGCTTTGACTTTGATGGTTCAGCGACCTATACCGGTGGTGACATTACTATCAATGGTGAAAAACAAACAAAGATTGAAAACTCAATGCCTGGCGGCGGTGGTCCCCAAGGTGGTGGGCAACCAGGTGGCTTTGGAGGAGGTCACTAAAGAGTCATAGGATGAAACAGAAAGGAAGTGCCTATGTATATTATTATTCCAGCTTATGAACCAGACAAACGCCTGATTCAGGTGGTTCAAGATATTACCATAAAACTCCCTAAATCCCGTATTATTGTTGTTAATGATGGGAGTGGCCCAGGCTATAATGACTATTACGACGAAACGGCTTTTATTGGAGCGACTGTCCTTACCCATCCTGTCAATAAAGGAAAGGGAGCAGCTCTCAAGACAGCCTTTGCTCACATTCAAGAAGAAGTAGTCGGTCAGCACCTTTCGGCTCAACCTATTGTCACAGTTGACAGTGACGGTCAGCATCTGATTAAGGATATTGTCCGTGTGGCCAAGGCAACCGAGGAAAATCCAAGTCATCTTGTCTTGGGTGCGCGTGCCTTTGTTGGTAAGGTGCCAGCACGTAGCCGCTTTGGGAATAAGGTGACTGCTGGACTTTTCCGTCTAGTAACTGGCCAGAAAGTCACAGATACTCAGACAGGGCTTCGAGGCATGTCAACTGACCTGGTTCCATGGCTTCTTAATCTGGATGGCAATCGTTTTGAGTACGAGTTTAATATGTTGCTTGAAGCCAAAAAGTCAGGCCACCAAATCTCTGAAGTCCCTATCGAGACCGTTTATCTGGGGGAAAATAAAAGTTCGCACTTTCGGCCATTCGTGATTCCATCCGTATTTACAGCCCTTTTTTAAAGTTCTCTGGCACGGCCGTCTTGGCCTCAGTCATTGATGCAACAGCCTTATTTGTGCTCTTTGCCTTGACGAAGAATCTGCTCCTTTCGGTCGTGCTAGCTCGTGTGATTTCGGCTTCCAGCCAGTGTCTGCTGAACGCTAATGTGGTCTTTAATCCGACAAGCTCTCTCTTTAGATCGAGTGTTCGCTACTTTATGTTGGTCTTGGTCCTCCTGGCCTGTAACTATTTCTTACTTAGTAGTCTAGTTGCTATTGGTTTAGGACTGGTTCTGGCAAAATTAGTCACAGAAACCTTGCTCTTTTTAGTTAGCTACAGGGTCCAACATAACGTCGTTTTTGCTTAATAGCTGACTTTTAAATTGCTACTGATTGAATAGAGATAGCTTATTAAATTACCTCTAAAAACTTTCCTAAAAATAGAAAAAGACTACCGTTTTCTACATTCGGTAGTCTTTAATATTTGTTAAAATGTTAATCAATTTACAATATGATTAAAAATTGAAATGATTTGATAAAGACTCTAGTTGACTGAAAAAAATATGCTATAATGAAATTGTTTGAATTATGTAGATTTTATTCAAACTAGGAAAATGAAATGAGGACCTAAAATGGGAAAAAAGGTACATTATAAGCTTCACAAAGTTAAGAAGCAGTGGGTGACGATTGCCGTCACTTCGGTAGCACTTGCCTCTATCGTAGGTGGTGCTACAGTTGCCAATCAAAAGGTTTCAGCTGATGAAACAACTCAACCAGTTGCCTCTACGACAGCTGAAAGCGATGTTGTCGTTGAAACGCATGAAGTAGCCGCTCCTGCAGCAACTGCTACGACAGATGCGACAGCAACAACAAATGATAAGGCTGCTGATGCTGCAACAGTCGAAACTCCTGCGGCAGCAACCACTGCAGCAGATACAACTACTAATACTGCAACACCAGCAACAACTGATCGTGCAGCAGTAGCAAATGGTGCGACAACAGAAACACCAGCTGCAACAGCGACAGATACAACGCTTACAGTAGCTGAAAAACCAAAATCTGGTGTTACTGAAAAAGAAGAAACAGCAGCGCTCTCTTTGAACAACATCAAACAAGTTGATGGTAAATACTATTATGTCAAAGAAGATGGTTCATACAAAACAAATTTTGCTGTTTCAGTTAATGGCCAGTTGCTTTACTTCGGTAAAGACGGTGCTTTGACAAGCACATCAACACACTCATTCACACCAGGTACAACTAATCTAGTTGATGCTTTTTCTTCACATAACCGTGCTTACGATTCTAAGAAGGAGAGCTTCGAGTTGGTAGATGGGTACTTGACACCAAACAGCTGGTACCGTCCAGTCACTATTTTGGAAAATGGGGAAAAATGGCGTGTGTCAACTGAGAAAGACTTCCGTCCACTTTTGATGGCATGGTGGCCTGATGTAGATACACAAGTTGCCTACCTCAATACTTTCTCTAAACACTTTAACCTTAACGCAACGTATTCAGCTAGCCAAAGTCAATCTGAATTGAATGCAGCTGCTAAGACAATTCAAATTAAGATTGAACAAGAAATTTCAGCTAAAAAATCAACTGAATGGCTTCGTCAAGCAATTGAGTCTTTTGTAAAAGAACAAGACCAGTGGAATACTACAACTGAAAACTATACCCTTGCTGACCACCTTCAAGGGGGAGCTCTTCTTTATGTCAATAATGATAAGACGCCTTGGGCAAATTCTGATTACCGTTTGCTTAACCGTACACCAAGTAACCAAGATGGTTCTCTAAATGGTACAGGAAGATACTTGGGTGGTTATGAATTCCTACTTGCCAATGACGTTGATAACTCAAATCCAGTTGTGCAAGCTGAGCAGTTGAACCAAATTCACTATCTTGTGAACTGGGGATCAATTGTTATGGGTGATAAGGATGCTAACTTTGATGGTATCCGTGTTGATGCAGTTGATAATGTTGATGCAGACCTTCTCCAAGTTTATACAAACTACTTCCGCGCAGCCTTTGGTGTGGATAAATCTGAAGCTAATGCACTCGCTCACATTTCTATCCTTGAAGCTTGGGATTTAAATGATAATGCTTATAATCAAAAACATGATGGTGCAGCCCTTGCCATGGATAATAACCTTCGTTATGCAATTATGGGTGCACTTTATGGTTCGGGCTCTTCATTGAAAGATTTGATTACTAGCAGTTTGACAGACCGTACAAATAATAGTAAGTATGGAGATACACAAGCTAACTATATCTTTGCGCGTGCTCATGATAACCTTGTTCAAGATATCATTCGTGATATTGTTCAAAAAGAAATCAATCCAAAATCAGATGGTTATACCATGACTGATGCTGAATTGAAACGTGCCTTTGAAATCTATAATGAAGATATGAAGAAGGCAGAAAAACGTTATACTATTAACAATATTCCAGCTGCCTATGCTTTGATTCTTCAAAATATGGAGCAGGTAACTCGTGTTTATTATGGAGATCTTTATACGGATAACGGCCAATATATGGCTACCAAGTCTCCTTACTACGATGCTATCACAACACTCTTGAAGAACCGTATGAAATATGTTTCAGGTGGACAATCGATGAAAGTCGACACGTTCAATGGAAAAGAAATCTTGTCATCTGTTCGTTACGGTAAAGATATTATGACTGCTGACCAAACTACGGGTGTAGCAGAAACAAGTAAACATTCTGGTATGTTGACCCTTATTGCCAATAATCAGGATTTCTCATTGGGTGATGGTACTTTGAAAGTTAACATGGGTAAACTTCATGCTAACCAAGCCTACCGTCCATTACTTCTTGGTACTGATAAGGGAATTGTCACTTACGAAAATGATGCAGCAGCAGCTGGAAAAATTAAATACACTGATGCTGAAGGAAACTTGTCTTTCAGTGGAGATGAAATCAAGGGGTATCGAACTGTTGATATGAGAGGTTATCTTGGTGTTTGGGTACCAGTAGGTGCGCCTGATAACCAAGATATCCGTGTTAAAGGTTCAGATAAGAAACTTGACAAGACATTTTCTGCTACTGAAGCATTGGACTCACAAGTTATCTATGAAGGTTTCTCAAACTTCCAAGATTTTGTTGAAAAAGATAGCCAATATACTAATAAATTGATTGCAGAAAACGCAGAACTCTTCAAGTCATGGGGAATCACATCATTCGAGATGGCTCCTCAATTTGTATCGGCTGATGACCGTACCTTCCTTGATTCTGTTATCCAAAATGGCTATGCCTTTACTGACCGATATGACCTTGCCATGAGCAAGAATAACAAATACGGTTCTAAAGAAGATCTTCGTGATGCACTTAAAGCCCTTCACAAGCAAGGTATTCAAGCAATTGCTGACTGGGTTCCAGATCAACTTTACCAATTGCCAGGACAAGAAGTTGTAACAGCAACACGTGCTAATAGTTATGGTACTCCAAAGGCCAATGCTTATATCAATAACACTTTATATGTTGCAAATTCTAAATCATCAGGTAAGGACTTCCAAGCTCAATATGGTGGTGAGTTCCTTGATGAGCTCCAAAAGAAATATCCACAGTTGTTTGAAGATGTGATGATATCAACTGGTAAGAAGATTGATCCATCTGTTAAAATCAAGCAATGGTCTGCTAAGTACATGAATGGTACTAATATCCTTGGTCGTGGTAATCGTTATGTTCTCAGTAACGATGCTACTGGTCGCTATTATCAAGTTACTGATAATGGCATCTTCTTGCCAAAACCTTTGACAGACCAAGGTGGTAAGACAGGTTTCTACTATGATGGTAAGGGTATGGCCTACTTTGATAATAGTGGTTTCCAAGCTAAGAATGCTTTCATTAAATATGCTGGAAATTACTATTACTTCGATAAAGAAGGTTATATGTTGACTGGTCGTCAAGATATCGATGGTAAGACTTATTTCTTCTTGCCAAATGGTGTACAGCTTCGTGATTCTATTTATCAACAAGATGGTAAATATTATTACTTTGGTAGCTTTGGTGAGCAATACAAAGATGGTTACTTTGTATTCGATGTACCGAAAGAAGGTACTTCAGAAACAGAAGCTAAATTCCGTTATTTCTCACCAACTGGAGAAATGGCTGTTGGCTTGACTTATGCTGGTGGAGGATTGCAATACTTTGATGAAAATGGCTTCCAAGCTAAAGGTACTAAGTATGTGACTCCAGACGGAAAACTCTACTTCTTTGATAAAAATTCAGGTAATGCCTACACAAATCGTTGGGCAGAAATCGATGGTATCTGGTATGAATTCAACGATCAAGGCTATGCACAAGCTAAGAAGGGTGAATTCTACACAACAGATGGCTCAACATGGTTCTACCGTGATGCAGCTGGTAAAAATGTGACAGGTGCCCTTACTTTGGACGGTCACGACTATTACTTCCGTGCAAATGGTGCCCAAGTTAAAGGTGAATTTGTTACTGAAAATGGCAAGATTAGCTACTACACTGTAGATAATGGTTACAAGGTTAAAGACAAGTTCTTCGAAGTGAACGGCAAGTGGTACCATGCTGATAAGGATGGTAACCTCGCTACAGGTCGTCAAACGATTGACCACCTTAACTATTACTTCAATGCTGATGGAAGCCAAGTCAAATCTGATTTCTTCACTCTTGATGGTGGTAAGACATGGTACTACGCCAAAGATAATGGTGAAATCGTGACAGGTGCCTATAGTGTTGGTGGTAAAAACTATTACTTCAAAGAAGATGGTAGTCAAGTCAAAGGCGACTTTGTTAAGAATGCTGACGGATCACTTTCTTACTATGACAAAGATTCAGGTGAGCGTCTCAATAACCGTTTCTTGACAACTGGTAACAATGTTTGGTACTACTTCAAAGATGGTAAGGCTGTAACAGGACGCCAAAATATCGATGGTAAAGAATATTACTTTGATAATTTGGGACGTCAAGTTAAAGGTAGCCCAATCAGCACACCAAAAGGAGTAGAATACTACGAATCAGTTCTTGGAGAACGTGTGACAAACACATGGATTACTTTCCAAGACGGTACGACTGTCTTCTTCGATGAAAATGGTTATGCTGATTTTGATAAATAATCAATCAATCTAATCTTAATCTGAGAGATTAAGTGAAAAACGATATGATTTGACATGAATTTATAGGTGAAATTTCTTGAAAACGAGAATCGTTTAAAGAAATTTTGCCTTTTTATGCTCCTTAAAGAAAAAATCTGACAAATATCAATTTTGAGTCAGAATCATTGTAAAAGCTATTGTATCAAGGACTTTGGCGGCTTTTATGAAAAATAGTTTTAGTTATCAAATGATATGAAAATGAGAATTGAAAACCTATGAAATAGGTGTGTTACAAAGTTTTTCTAATATTAATGTTATGTAACATATATTTTATAAAAAAATAATTAATTCGAGAAATAGTTAGAAAATAATGATATAATGTAATTGTTTGAAATCGGATAGATTTCAGTCTGATTTTGACAAATAAAATCACGGGGAAAATTATAATGGAAAATAAGATACACTATAAGCTTCATAAAGTTAAGAAGCAATGGGTTACAATTGCAGTTGCTTCTGTAGCACTTGCTACTGTCTTGGGAGGATTGTCTGTAACAACATCTTCAGTTTCAGCGGATGAAACTCAAGATAAGACAGTAACTCAATCAAATTCAGGTACAACAGCTTCTTTAGTTACTTCTCCTGAAGCAACCAAAGAAGCCGATAAACGTACAAATACAAAAGAAGCAGATGTTTTAACGCCTGCTAAAGAAACAAATGCTGTAGAAACAGCGACTACAACGAACACACAAGCAACAGCTGAAGCAGCTACAACAGCAACAACAGCTGATGTAGCAGTGGCAGCTGTTCCAAATAAAGAAGCAGTTGTGACAACAGATGCACCAGCTGTTACAACTGAAAAAGCAGAAGAACAACCAGCAACAGTGAAGGCTGAAGTTGTTAATACAGAAGTTAAGGCGCCAGAAGCTGCTTTGAAAGATTCAGAAGTAGAAGCTGCGCTTTCCTTGAAAAACATCAAAAACATTGATGGTAAATATTACTATGTTAATGAAGATGGTTCACACAAAGAAAACTTTGCCATTACTGTAAATGGTCAATTGCTTTACTTCGGTAAAGATGGTGCTCTTACAAGTTCATCAACATACTCTTTCACACCAGGAACAACAAATATTGTTGATGGTTTCTCAATAAATAACCGTGCCTACGATTCATCTGAAGCTAGCTTTGAATTGATTGATGGTTATTTGACTGCAGATAGCTGGTACCGTCCAGCTTCTATCATCAAAGATGGTGTAACTTGGCAAGCATCAACTGCAGAAGATTTCCGTCCACTTTTGATGGCTTGGTGGCCAAATGTAGATACGCAAGTTAATTACTTGAACTACATGTCTAAAGTCTTCAACTTGGAGGCTAAGTACACAAGCACAGATAAGCAAGCAGACTTAAATCGTGCTGCTAAGGATATCCAAGTTAAGATTGAACAAAAGATTCAGGCTGAAAAATCAACACAATGGTTGCGTGAAACTATCTCTGCCTTTGTTAAGACACAACCACAATGGAACAAAGAAACTGAAAACTACTCTAAAGGTGGCGGCGAAGATCACCTTCAAGGTGGTGCCCTTCTTTATGTGAATGATTCACGTACACCATGGGCGAATTCTGACTATCGTCGTTTGAACCGTACAGCAACTAACCAGACTGGTACAATTGATAAATCAATTCTTGATGAGCAATCAGATCCAAACCACATGGGTGGTTTCGACTTCTTGCTAGCTAATGACGTAGATTTGTCAAACCCAGTTGTTCAAGCGGAACAATTGAACCAAATCCACTACCTTATGAACTGGGGTTCAATCGTTATGGGTGACAAGGATGCTAACTTCGATGGTATCCGTGTCGACGCGGTAGATAATGTCGATGCAGACATGCTTCAACTCTACACAAACTACTTCCGTGAGTACTATGGTGTTAACAAATCTGAAGCAAACGCTCTTGCTCACATCTCAGTCCTTGAAGCATGGAGCCTTAATGACAACCACTACAATGACAAGACAGATGGCGCTGCGCTTGCTATGGAAAACAAACAACGTTTGGCTCTCCTCTTCTCATTGGCTAAACCAATCAAAGAACGTACACCAGCTGTAAGTCCTTTGTATAACAATACTTTCAACACGACACAACGTGATGAAAAGACTGATTGGATTAACAAAGATGGAAGCAAGGCCTATAACGAAGACGGAACAGTTAAACAGTCTACAATCGGTAAATATAACGAGAAATACGGAGATGCGTCAGGAAACTACGTCTTTATCCGTGCCCATGATAACAACGTTCAAGATATTATTGCTGAAATCATCAAGAAAGAAATCAATCCAAAATCAGATGGTTTCACGATCACTGATGCTGAAATGAAGCAAGCCTTTGAGATTTACAACAAAGACATGCTCAGCAGCGACAAAAAATATACGCTTAACAACATCCCAGCGGCTTACGCGGTTATGTTGCAAAACATGGAAACTATCACTCGTGTCTACTATGGAGACCTTTATACAGATGATGGTCACTACATGGAAACTAAGTCTCCATATTACGATACCATTGTTAACTTGATGAAGAGTCGTATCAAGTATGTATCTGGTGGGCAAGCACAACGTTCATACTGGTTGCCAACTGATGGTAAGATGGACAATTCAGATGTTGAACTTTACCGCACAAATGAAGTCTACACTTCAGTACGTTATGGTAAAGACATTATGACAGCTAATGATACAGAAGGTTCTAAATACAGCCGTACTTCTGGTCAGGTAACACTTGTAGCTAACAATCCAAAATTGAATTTGGATCAATCAGCTAAACTTAATGTTGAAATGGGTAAAATCCATGCCAACCAAAAATACCGTGCTTTGATTGTTGGTACAGCTGATGGTATCAAGAACTTTACATCTGATGCAGAGGCAATCGCAGCAGGTTACGTGAAAGAAACAGACAGCAATGGTGTCTTGACTTTCGGCGCTAATGACATCAAGGGTTATGAAACATTTGATATGTCTGGTTTCGTAGCAGTTTGGGTTCCAGTTGGAGCTTCAGATGATCAAGATATCCGAGTAGCGCCTTCAACAGAAGCTAAAAAAGAAGGCGAATTGACCCTTAAAGCGACTGAGGCTTATGATTCACAATTGATCTACGAAGGATTCTCAAACTTCCAAACTATCCCGGATGGTTCAGATCCTTCAGTCTATACTAACCGTAAGATTGCTGAAAATGTTGATTTGTTCAAATCATGGGGCGTAACATCATTTGAAATGGCACCTCAATTTGTATCTGCTGACGATGGTACCTTCCTTGACTCAGTTATCCAAAATGGTTATGCCTTTGCAGACCGTTACGATCTTGCCATGAGTAAGAACAATAAATACGGTTCTAAAGAAGATCTGCGTGATGCTCTTAAAGCACTTCACAAGGCTGGTATCCAAGCAATCGCTGACTGGGTTCCAGACCAAATTTACCAATTGCCAGGTAAAGAAGTCGTAACTGCAACTCGTACTGATGGTGCAGGACGTCCGATTGCGGACGCTATCATTGACCATTCACTTTATGTGGCTAACTCTAAGTCATCAGGCAAAGATTACCAAGCTCAATACGGTGGTGAATTCTTGGCTGAACTTAAAGCTAAATACCCTGAAATGTTCAAAGTAAACATGATTTCAACTGGTAGACCAATTGATGATTCTGTTAAATTGAAACAATGGAAGGCTGAATACTTCAACGGAACAAACGTTCTTGAACGTGGTGTTGGCTATGTACTTAGCGATGAAGCAACTGGTAAATATTTCACTGTCACTAAAGAAGGTAACTTCATTCCTCTTCAATTGACAGGTAAAGAAAAGGTTATTACTGGATTCTCAAGTGATGGTAAAGGAATCACTTACTTCGGTACAAGTGGTACACAAGCTAAATCTGCCTTTGTAACCTTCAATGGTAACACTTACTACTTTGATGCTCGTGGTCACATGGTTACTAACAGTGAATACTCACCAAATGGTAAAGACGTTTATCGTTTCTTACCAAATGGTATCATGTTGAGTAATGCCTTCTACATTGATGCTAATGGTAATACCTACCTTTATAACTCTAAAGGTCAAATGTACAAGGGTGGTTACACTAAATTTGATGTTTCTGAAACTGATAAAGACGGTAAAGAATCTAAGGTTGTGAAATTCCGTTACTTCACTAATGAAGGTGTCATGGCCAAAGGTGTTACGGTTATTGATGGTTTCACACAATATTTTGGAGAAGACGGTTTCCAAGCTAAAGATAAGTTAGTAACCTTTAAAGGTAAAACTTATTACTTTGACGCACACACTGGTAATGCTATCAAGGATACTTGGAGAAATATCAATGGTAAGTGGTACTACTTTGATGCAAACGGTGTTGCTGCTACAGGTGCACAAGTCATCAATGGTCAAAAACTTTACTTCAATGAAGATGGAAGCCAAGTTAAAGGTGGCGTTGTTAAGAATGCAGATGGTACTTACAGCAAGTACAAAGAAGGTTCTGGAGAGCTAGTGACTAACGAATTCTTCACAACTGATGGCAATGTTTGGTACTATGCAGGCTCTAATGGTAAGACTGTTACAGGTGCACAAGTCATCAATGGCCAACACCTATACTTTAATGCAGACGGAAGCCAAGTTAAGGGTGGTGTTGTTAAGAATGCAGATGGTACTTATAGTAAGTATAATGCTTCAACAGGTGAACGCTTGACTAATGAGTTTTTCACAACAGGCGACAACAACTGGTACTACATTGGTGCTAATGGTAAGTCAGTGACTGGTGAAGTTAAAATTGGTGACGATACTTATTTCTTCGCTAAGGATGGTAAACAAGTAAAAGGTCAAACAGTAAGTGCTGGCAATGGTCGAATTAGCTATTACTATGGTGATAGTGGTAAGAGAGCTGTTAGCACATGGATAGAAATTCAACCAGGAGTTTACGTTTACTTTGATAAGAATGGTCTTGCTTATCCACCTAGAGTGCTAAACTAATTGATTTAAAAAGGAGAACTTCGGTTCTCTTTTTTATATTTTCTAGGAAAAGGTTCTTTTTGAAAAATACCCTTTCAAGTCGCTTACATGACGGATTTTTAATTTAATATTAAGATGGTAAAAAAGTCATTAAAATAAGTTGTATTAAGTTTTTTTGATAGTGAAAAATGATATAATAAGTAAGTCTTTAAGGTGTAGATTTTAAGACAAAAAATATATTGGGGAAAAATTGAATATGGAAAATAAAGTACGCTATAAACTGCATAAAGTGAAGAAGCAGTGGGTTACTTTGGCTGTCGCTTCAGTAGCTTTGGCTACCATTATTGGTGGTAGTGTTGCCACATCTTCACTCGCTTCGGCAGAAGAAACAAATAACTCTAATGGATCACCTTCAACAACTACGGTCGGGGAAAATACAAATCCTGTGGTTGAAAAAGAGGTAGGCACAACAACTGAGGTAGCAAATACTTCAAATGCCACAACAACAGAGCGAGCAGAAGTTACTGCTGACAAACCAGCTGAAACGACGGTTCAACCAAATTCAGGAACAACTACTAGTGATAGAGCTGTAGCAGTAGAGGTTGAAGCCAAACCTGAAACGACTGCTAAGCCAGAAGTTGCTACTAAACCAGAAACAGCTACAACATCAGAAGTCGCTGCAAATGCTGGAGTAGCTGCTCCAACGACTGAGAAGTCTAAAGAGCTTTCTGAAGCCGAAATTAAGGCTGCAGTCTCACTCGATAATATTAAAAAAGAAAAAGATGGTAAATATTACTATCTTTTAGAAGATGGATCACACAAGAAAAACTTTGCCATTACTGTAAATGGTCAGGTCCTTTATTTTGATGAAAATGGTGCCCTTTCAAGCACATCAACGTATTCATTTACACAAGAAACAACAAATCTAGTCACTGATTTTACAAAAAATAATGCTGCCTACGATTCAACTAAAGCAAGCTTTGAACTTGTTGATGGTTATTTGACAGCAGACAGTTGGTACCGTCCAAAAGAAATCCTTGAAGCTGGTACAACTTGGAAAGCGTCAACCGAAAAAGATTTTCGTCCACTTTTGATGTCTTGGTGGCCTGATAAGGATACTCAAGTAGCTTACTTGAATTACATGACTAAGGCTCTTAGCAACGGTGAAGAAACAAAAGATGTCTTTACGATTGAAAATTCTCAAGCTAGCTTGAATGCCGCAGCTCAAATCCTCCAACGTAAGATTGAAGTTAAGATTGCTGCTAATAAGTCAACAGACTGGTTGCGTCAGTCAATCGAGGCCTTTGTTAAAGACCAAGATAAATGGAACATTAATTCTGAATCGCCAGGTAAGGAACACTTCCAAAAAGGTGCGCTTCTTTTTGTGAACAGCGATTCAACTAAATGGGCTAACTCTGATTATCGTAAGCTTAATCAAACGGCGACAAGTTATATTAAAAATCATAAGATTGTTAATGGTAGCGATGGTGGTTATGAATTCTTGCTCTCAAATGACATTGACAACTCTAATCCAGTCGTTCAAGCAGAAATGCTTAACCAATTGTATTACTTTATGAACTGGGGACAAATCGTCTTTGGTGATAAGGACAAGGATGCTCACTTTGATGGTATCCGTGTTGATGCTGTGGATAATGTTAGCGTTGACATGCTTCAATTAGTGTCTTCATACATGAAGGCTGCATACAAGGTTAATGAGTCGGAAGCTCGTGCCCTTGCGAATATCTCTATTCTTGAAGCATGGTCACACAATGACCCATATTATGTGAATGAGCACAACACAGCAGCCCTTTCTATGGACAATGGTCTTCGTTTGTCTATTGTTCATGGATTGACTCGTCCAGTAACTAATAAGGGTACTGGTGCACGTAATGCTTCAATGAAAGACCTTATTAACGGTGGTTATTTCGGTCTCTCAAACCGTGCAGAAGTCACTTCATATGATCAACTTGGTTTTGCAACCTACCTCTTTGTTCGTGCACACGACTCAGAAGTTCAAACGGTTATCGCAGACATTATCAGTAAAAAAATTGATCCTACAACAGATGGTTTCACTTTCACATTAGATCAATTGAAACAAGCTTTCGATATTTATAATGCTGATATGTTGAAAGTTGATAAGGAATATACGCATTCAAATATTCCTGCTGCCTATGCTTTGATGCTTCAAACAATGGGTGCGGCAACACGTGTTTATTATGGAGATTTGTATACTGATAATGGTCAGTACATGGCTAAGAAATCACCATACTTTGATCAAATCACAACCCTTCTTAAAGCGCGTCCTAAGTATGTAGCTGGTGGTCAAACATCTTATATCCACAACCTTGCTGGTGATGGGGTGACATCTGCTAAAGACAATAAAGAAGTTCTTGTCTCTGTCCGTTATGGTCAAGATTTGATGTCTAAGACAGATACAGAAGGTGGAAAATACGGCCGCAATTCAGGTATGTTGACCCTTATTGCTAATAACCCAGATTTGAAATTAGCAGATGGTGAAACTATTACTGTAAATATGGGTGCAGCCCACAAGAACCAAGCCTACCGTCCACTCTTGCTTGGTACGGATAAAGGTATCGTGTCATCATTGAATGATTCAGATACTAAGATTGTTAAATATACAGATGCACAAGGAAATCTTGTCTTCACAGCTGATGAAATCAAAGGCTTTAAGACTGTTGATATGAGTGGTTACCTTTCAGTTTGGGTACCAGTAGGTGCGACTGACGATCAAAACGTTCTTGCTAAACCATCAACAAAAGCCTACAAAGAAGGGGATAAGGTTTATAGTTCTTCTGCAGCACTTGAAGCACAAGTGATTTACGAAGGCTTCTCAAACTTCCAAGACTTTGTTAAAGAAGATAGTCAATACACTAATAAATTGATTGCAGCTAATGCAGACCTCTTCAAGTCATGGGGCATTACGTCATTTGAAATTGCACCTCAATATGTCTCATCTAAGGATGGAACTTTCCTTGATTCTATTATTGAGAATGGTTATGCCTTCACAGACCGTTATGACTTTGCCATGAGCAAAAACAATAAATACGGTTCAAAAGAAGATCTTCGTGATGCTCTCAAGGCTCTTCACAAACAAGGTATTCAAGTCATTGCTGACTGGGTTCCAGACCAATTGTACACCCTTCCAGGTAAAGAAGTAGTGACTGCTACGCGTACTGATACACATGGTAAGGTCCTTGATGATACTAGCTTGGTTAATAAACTTTATGTGACAAATACCAAGTCATCAGGTAATGATTTCCAAGCCCAGTACGGTGGTGCCTTCCTCGACAAACTTCAAAAACTTTATCCAGAAATCTTCAAAGAAGTTATGGAAGCGTCTGGTAAGACAATTGATCCATCTGTGAAGATTAAACAGTGGGAAGCTAAATACTTTAACGGTACAAACATCCAAAAACGTGGTTCTGACTACGTTCTCAGCGATGGTAAATTGTACTTCACCGTTAACGATAAAGGTACCTTCCTTCCAGCAGCCTTGACTGGTGATACAAAAGCTAAGACTGGTTTTGCCTATGATGGTACAGGTGTAACTTATTACACAACATCAGGTACTCAAGCTAAGAGTCAGTTTGTAACTTATAACGGTAAGCAATACTACTTTAACGATAAGGGTTACCTTGTAACTGGTGAACAAGCTATCGACGGTTCAAACTATTTCTTCTTGCCAAATGGTGTTATGTTTACTGATGGTGTTATTAAAAATGCCAAAGGTCAATCATTGGTTTATGGTAAGTCAGGTAAATTGACGACTCAAACTGGTTGGAAAGAAGTTACCGTTAAAGATGACAGTGGTAAGGAAGAGAAATTCTACCAATACTTCTTCAAGGGTGGCATCATGGCTACTGGTTTGACTGAAGTAGAAGGTAAGGAAAAATACTTCTATGATAATGGTTACCAAGCTAAAGGTGTCTTCGTTCCTACAAAAGACGGCCATTTAATGTTCTTCTGTGGTGATTCAGGCGAACGTAAGTACTCAGGCTTCTTTGAACAAGATGGTAACTGGTACTACGCTAATGATAAGGGCTATGTTGCCACTGGATTTACTAAGGTAGGTAAACAAAACCTTTACTTCAATGAAAAAGGTGTTCAAGTTAAGAATCGCTTCTTCCAAGTTGGTGATGCTACATACTATGCAAATAACGAAGGTGACGTTCTTCGTGGTGCTCAAACCATCAATGGAGACGAACTCTACTTTGATGAATCAGGTAAACAAGTTAAAGGTGAGTTCGTGAACAATCCTGATGGTACGACTTCATACTACGATGCCATTACAGGTGTGAAACTTGTGGATACATCACTAGTAGTTAATGGTCAAACCTTTAATATCGATGCTAAGGGTGTTGTGACTAAGGCACATACACCAGGCTTCTATACTACTGGGGACAACAACTGGTTCTATGCAGACTCATATGGACGTAATGTCACAGGTGCTCAGGTCATCAATGGTCAACACCTCTACTTTGATGCAAATGGTCGTCAAGTTAAGGGTGGCTTCGTAACGAACACTGACGGTAGTCGTTCATTCTACCATTGGAATACTGGTGATAAATTGGTATCAACCTTCTTCACTACCGGTCATGATAGATGGTATTATGCTGATGATACGGGTAATGTCGTTACAGGAGCTCAAGTTATCAACGGTCAAAAACTCTTCTTTGATACTGATGGTAAGCAGGTTAAAGGTGCTTTCGCAACAAATGCGAATGGTAGTCGCTCATACTACCACTGGAATACTGGTAATAAGTTAGTATCAACCTTCTTCACTAGTGGAGATAACAACTGGTATTATGCAGATGCCAAGGGTGAAGTTGTTGTTGGCGAACAGACGATCAACGGTCAACACCTTTACTTTGACCAAACTGGTAAGCAAGTGAAGGGGGCAACTGCTACGAATCCTGATGGCTCAATCTCTTACTATGATGTTCATACAGGGGAAAAGGCTATTAATCGTTGGGTTAAAATTCCTTCAGGGCAATGGGTATACTTCAACGCTCAAGGAAAAGGCTACGTGTCAAATTAAGAGTAATGAATGAAAGAAGTCAATCACTTTTGTGGTTGCTTTTTTCGTAAAAAATTGTCTAACTTTTATACATTCAGGTCATTTGTCTGGGTAAAAAAGTGGTATAATAACTCTTGCTAAATCTTTATTTTGGAGTACACATGGCTAAGTCAAAAAATACTATTGAAAGTCGGATAGATTACTCGATTCTCTTGCCAGTCCTTATATTGCTACTGGTTGGTTTGGTTTCGATATTTATAGCGACAAATTTTGATTACCCAAAGAATCTTGTGCAAGTCATGTCTCAGCAAGTACTATGGATTTTTCTAGGTTCAGTACTTGCTTTTGTTGTCATGTTATTTAATACAGAGTTTCTTTGGAAGATAACCCCCTGGCTCTATATTTTCGGTCTGGGGCTTATGGTTCTACCTCTTGTTTTCTATTCTCCTGCTTTGGTTGCCTCAACAGGAGCGAAAAACTGGGTAAGCATTGGATCAGTCACCCTTTTCCAACCATCTGAATTTATGAAGATATCCTACATTCTCTTTCTATCGAGAATAGGTGTTTGGGCTAAGCAAGGTAAGGAAGTGACCAACCTTCAGGATGACTGGTTATTGCTCTTCCAATATGTTGCAGTCACGCTCCCTGTTTTAGGTTTACTAGTTCTTCAAGGAGATATGGGGACGGCCTTAGTCTTTCTGGCTATTTTAGCCGGTATCGTAGTGGTTTCGGGGATATCCTGGCGTATTATCTTGCCGGTAGTTCTAGCTTTTGCAACAGGGTTAGCCTTGTTTGTAATGATATTTACCACAGATTGGGGTAAGGAAGCTATGCTCAAGATGGGGGTACAAACCTATCAGATTAACCGTATCTCAGCTTGGTTGGATCCCTTCACTTATGCAGATGGTATCGCCTTTCAACAGACACAAGGGATGATTTCGATTGGTACTGGAGGAATCTATGGTAAAGGCTTTAATCATCTGGAGTTGAACGTACCGGTTCGTGAGAGTGACATGATTTTCACAGTCATTGCGGAAGATTTTGGTTTGGTAGGTGGTGGATTGGTTCTTCTAACCTATCTCTTCCTCATTTACCGCATGTTGCGAGTGACGTTTAAGTCTAACAATCGTTTCTATACCTTTATTTCGACAGGCTTTATCATGATGATTGTCTTCCATATTTTTGAAAATATTGGGGCAGCAGTCGGAATTCTTCCTTTGACAGGTATTCCTTTGCCCTTTATTTCTCAAGGGGGATCATCGCTCATCTCTAACTTGATTGGTGTTGGTTTGGTGCTTTCAATGGCTTATCAGACTAACCTGAACGAGGAAAATAAAATTCTCCTGGCTATGTCTCGTCGTATGCGTACATCTGGAACTAGTCAAGTGAAACCTGTTTCTAAGAGCAAGTCTAAGAAAAACAAGCCTTCGAAGAGTGTTACCAAGGCCTCTCAAGAATTGGTCAAGGCTAAAGATAAGGTTGATAAGGCTACTGAGAAAATGCGTCAAACCATTTCTCAAAATACGCCGAGCATTCATCAAGGCAAGCGTCGTAAGGGTTCGAAAAAGAAACCGACACGTAAACATTAAGAGAAAGCAAGTTGGTTAATCCAACTTGTTTTTCTTTGAAAAAAAAATTAAGGTCTGTGACCTTTTCTTTGCCCCTGCCTGTGGTATAATAGAAGTCGACTATTTCGAAAAGGGGTTTGCTATGATAGAGACAGCCAAACAGCAAGAACGTGCTATTTTAGTAGGTGTTGAATTGCAAGAAACAGAGCATTTTGACATGTCAATGGAGGAACTTGCCAGTCTTGCCAAAACTGCAGGAGCAGAGGTTGTAGCTAGCTATACCCAAAAACGTGAACGCTATGATAGTAAGTCTTTCGTAGGTTCAGGAAAATTAGAAGAAATCAAGGCCATGGTGGATGCGGATGAGATTACTACAGTCATTGTCAATAACCGTTTAACGCCTCGTCAAAATACCAATCTTGAAGCAGCATTTGGCGTAAAAGTTATTGATCGTATGCAATTAATTTTGGATATCTTTGCCATGAGGGCTAGAAGCCATGAAGGGAAACTTCAGGTTCACCTAGCTCAACTCAAATACATGTTGCCCCGTTTAGCTGGTCAAGGGATTATGCTCAGCCGTCAAGCAGGGGGCATTGGTAGCCGTGGACCTGGTGAAAGTCAGTTGGAACTCAATCGTCGTTCGATTCGTAACCAGATTGCTGATATTGAACGCCAGTTAAAAATTGTTGAGAAGAACCGAGAAACCATTCGCGAAAAGCGTGTTGATTCAAGTACCTTTAAAATTGGTTTGATTGGTTATACCAATGCTGGGAAATCAACGATCATGAACCTTATGACGGATGATAAGCAATATGAGGCTAATGAACTTTTCGCGACCTTGGATGCAACGACTAAGAAAATTTACTTAAAGGATCAGTTTCAAGTGACCTTGACAGATACGGTTGGTTTTATCCAGGACTTGCCAACAGAATTGATTGCTGCCTTTAAGTCAACTCTTGAAGAAAGTCGTAATGTGGACCTTCTTTTGCATGTCATTGATGCGAGTGATCCTAATCACGAAGAACATGAGAAGGTGGTCTTAGACATTCTAAAAGACTTAGACATGACTGATATCCCTCGCCTAGCAATTTACAATAAGATGGATGTAGCTGATAATCTAGTAGCCACAGTCTTTCCTAATGTTCGCCTCTCTGCACGTGACAAGGGAAGTCGTGAGGCACTCAGAAGACTCTTGATTGATGAAATTCAACAGATTTTTGAACCTTTTAGTATTAAGGTCCATCAGGATCAAGCTTATAAACTTTATCAATTGAGTCAATTAGCTTTGTTAGATAGCTACACATTTGAGACAGAAGTGGAAAAAATTACAGGTTATATTTCACCGAAAAATAAATGGAAATTGGAAGAATTTTATGACTGATTATATGGATTTAGCTTTAAAATATGGTGGTTTTACAAGTTTAGATAAGGTCTATTTGAAAAATACCTTGTCAGACCTTTCGGACAGTCAAAAATTGGCCTTCATTACGCCGCCACCAAGCGTGATTAATGCTTATTTTGCAGAGATTTACCAAAAACAATCTCCTGAAGCAGCGACGGATTACTACTTGGACCTTTCAAAAGAGTTGAACCTCTTTAACCCTGCACCATCTTTTGATGAGCACAAGCCTTTTATTCGCCTCAATTTGTCAGGAAAATCCTATGGATTTTGCTATGAAAATGCTGATGAGGTGGCCTTAGTCTTTGCCGAGCATTTAGAGGTTCCAACGGCTAGTATTTTGTTTGAGCTTGCTCAAGTTTTTCCTCAGTATAAGGTTTATCTTGAAGGCACTCAAATTAAGATGGCTAAGGTTGATTTTGACGAAGAAGTATTGGAAGAGTTAACCCCTGAGACACAGTTACTTAGTCGTGTAACTAAGTTAAAGGGAAATGTCATTAAGTTGGCTAGCTTCAATCAAGATGAATTAGTGGAACTTTTGTCTCAATATAAAGGGCAAACCGTTTATTATGGCTTTGCTCAGCGTGAATGCCTGGCTTATATTGTCCAGAAATAAGAAGAACGATAGATAGAAAGTATAGGAAGTCATGGAATTACAATTTTTAGGGACGGGTGCCGGGCAGCCCTCCAAGGCCCGTAACGTGTCGAGTCTGGTTCTGAAGTTACTCGATGAAATCAATGAGGTCTGGATGTTTGACTGTGGAGAAGGTACCCAACGTCAGATTTTAGAAACAACAATCAGACCTCGTAAAGTTAAAAAAATCTTTATCACACATATGCATGGAGACCATATCTTTGGCCTACCTGGTTTCTTGGCTAGCCGTTCCTTCCAATCTAGTGAAGAACAAACAGATTTAGAGGTTTATGGTCCAGTTGGTATTAAACAATACGTTATGACCAGTCTTCGTACCTCTGGGACACGTCTCCCTTACCATGTGCATTTTAAGGAAATTGATGAGCATAAGCTAGGCTTGGTTATGGAAAATGACAAATTCGCTGTTTATGCAGATAAGTTGGATCATACCATCTTTTGTATTGGTTACCGTGTGGTTCAAAAGGATCTTGAAGGAACCTTGGATGCTGAGGCCCTTAAAGCAGCAGGTGTGCCATTTGGTCCTCTTTTTGGTCAAATTAAGAATGGGCAAGATGTGGTTCTTGAAGATGGAACTAAAATCATTGCCAAGGACTTTATTTCCGCACCTAAGAAAGGTAAGGTTATTACTATCTTAGGTGATACTCGTAAGACGAATGCCAGTGTTCGTCTTGGCTTGGGAGCAGATGTCTTGGTGCACGAGTCTACTTATGGTAAGGGCGATGAAAAAATTGCCAAGAGCCATGGGCATTCAACCAACATGCAAGCAGCACAAGTCGCTAAGGATGCGTCAGCTAAACGTCTTCTTCTAAATCACGTATCAGCTCGTTTCTTGGGGCGTGATATCGGTAAGATGGCAGCAGATGCCAAAACGATTTTCGAAAACACCCACATCGTTCGTGACTTAGAAGAGGTAGAGATTTAATGGCTAAACAACGTATTATCGCTATTACTGGTGCTTCAGGAGGGCTTGCACAAGAAATTGTCAAGCAGCTCTCACCCAGTGATGGCATTATTCTCTTAGGACGAGATAAGGATAAACTTGAGAAATGTTATCGTCATGTGGAAAATAAAACCTGCCTTGCCATTGACCTTAGAGACGACAATGCCATTAAAAAAATGGTAGATTATCTCTATCAACGATTTGGACGTATTGACGTCTTTATCAATAATGCTGGTTTCGGTGAATTCAAGTCTTATGATCATTACACTAGCCAAGAGATCCGTGATATGTTTGATATCAATACCTTTGCGACGATGACCTTTTCACGTCTGATGGCTGAGAAAATGGTGGAGCAAGGCCGTGGTCATATCATCAATATTGCCAGTATGGCGGGAAAAATTGCGACAGCCAACTCAAGTGTCTATGCAGCGACCAAGTTTGCTGTGATTGGCTTCTCAGATGCCCTTCGTCTAGAGCTTGCTGATAAGGGAGTCTATGTGACAACAGTCAATCCTGGTCCAATTGAGACAGGTTTCTTTGATCAAGCTGATCCCTCTGGAGCCTATCTTGAGAGTGTTAAGAAGTTTGTCCTCAGTCCTAAATACGTGGCTAAAAAGATTATCCGTATTCTGGGGAAAAACAAACGTGAAGTCAATCTACCACGACTCTTAGCGGCTGCGCACAAAGGATATACGCTATTTCCACGCATCTCGGACAAACTAGCTACCAATGTGTTTAACTACAAATAGGGGAATGCTAGATGGCAGTCAATATTCAAGTCTATTTAGAAACCATCCGGAAACCCGGAGGACAGGTATAATATGCCTTGCAGGACAACCGCTTCAAGGGCCAAGAAGGCTGGCGAGAGTCTATGCTTCAGATGGAGCTGGCAGTCTGCCAAGAGTC
>OLSO01000984.1_pt1 | contig 24654 bp, 25 predicted proteins | sample 1672441 | NCBI WGS metagenome assembly OLSO01 (sample SAMEA3136686, study PRJEB25190) | human gut metagenome | biome: human gut; feature: human-associated habitat; material: faeces | place: Austria | collected 2013 | reverse complement strand
TATAAAATAGTTTAATTTATTTATTAATCTATTTTTTTAATTAAATATTTAATTATATGGTTTAAACTTTCTAAGTCTTAATGCATTAGATACTACAGACACAGAACTTAAACTCATAGCAGCTGCTGCTATCATTGGATTTAGAAGTGGACCTCCAAAGATATATAAAACACCTGCTGCAACTGGAATTCCGATTGTATTGTATCCAAATGCCCAGAATAAGTTTTGTTTTATATTTCTGATTGTATCTTTACTAAGTTTTATAGCTGTTGGAACATCCATTAAGTCATTTTTCATTAAAACAATATCAGCCGATTCAATAGCAACATCAGTACCACTACCTATTGCTATACCGATATCTGCTGCTGCAAGAGCAGGAGCGTCGTTTATACCGTCTCCAACCATAGCAACAAAGTTTCCTTCAGCTTGTAATTTTTTAACTTCATTTGATTTATCTTCTGGAAGAACTTCTGCTAAAACTATATCTATACCAACTTGAGAGGCAATAGCTTGTGCAGTGTTTTTGTTGTCACCAGTAACCATAGCTACTTTTATACCTAAGTTGTGTAAAAGCTCAACAGCTCTTTTACTACTTTCTTTTACAACGTCTGCAACTGCAATAATTCCAGCAAGTTCATTTTCAATTGATATAAACATAGGTGTTTTTCCTTGTTTAGCTAATTCATCGTATTTATTTTCAACTATGTCTAAAGATATATTTAAATCCTCCATCATTTTCACATTACCAAGGTTTATCTTTTTATTATCTATTACTGCATTTATACCTTTTCCTGTAACTGAGTTGAATTTTTCTACATTTATTAAGTCTATATTTTTTTCGTTTGCATATCTAACAATAGCTTCACCAAGAGGATGTTCAGATCCTTTTTCTGCTGATGCCGCTAATTTAAGTATATAATCTTCTTCGTAATTTCCATAAGTTATAATCTCAGTAACTTTTGGCTTACCTTCAGTAATTGTACCAGTTTTATCGAATATTACTGTGTCTACTTTATGTGCAAGCTCTAATGCAACACTACTTTTTATAAGTATTCCATTTTCAGCACCCTTACCAGTACCAACCATAATAGCAGTTGGTGTCGCAAGACCTAACGCACAAGGACACGCTATTACTAATACAGATATAAATATTGTAAGAACAAAAGTCGTATTTTCTTTTCCTATAATAGCCCAAAGTAATGCAGCTACAACAGCAATTGTTATAACAGCAGGTACAAAATACCCTGCTACAGTATCTGCAAGTTTTGCTATAGGGGCTTTTGTCCCTTGAGCATCTTCAACAAGTTTTATAATTTGAGCAAGAGCAGTATCTTTACCTACTTTAGTAGCTTCAAATCTTATAAGACCGTTTTTGTTTATACTAGCACCAGTAACGCTATCACCAACAGTCTTTTCAACAGGCATACTCTCTCCAGTAAGCATTGACTCGTCTATTGATGTATGTCCAAATACGATTTTACCATCTACAGGTATTTTTTCACCAGGTTTAACAACTACAATATCTCCAACTAAAACTTCATCAATAGAAACCTCAACTTCTTTATCATCTACCATAATTATCGCAGTTTTAGGTTGTAGACCCATAAGTTTTTTAATAGCCTCAGAAGTTTTACCTTTTGAACGAGATTCTAAAAACTTACCAAGAAGAATTAATGCAATTATTATACCAGCACTTTCAAAATAAAGTTGGTGGTGATGAGACATATGCATCTCCATTGATACACCTGCATTTCTTATTAAGTTTATAGTAGTATATAAACTGTATATAAATGCTGATGATGTACCGATTGCAACTAATGTGTCCATATTTGGACTTCCATGGAATAGTGATTTAAATCCGTTTATATAGAATTTATAACCAACAAGCATAATAGGTAGAACTAATACAATTTGTATAAGTGCATAGTTTATAATATTAGTCTCTGGACTTATTATGTTTGGTACTGGCCAAGGTCCAAATGGCTTTGGTACCATAGGTCCCATAGCTATATAAAATAGTGGTATTGCAAAACAAATCGCAACCACAAACTTTCTAAATAAAGTATTTTTCTCTTTATCTTTTCTCTTTTGATCCTCATCTACAGTTTCTTTATTTTCTTCAGTTATAGGCTCATATCCAGCCTTTTCAATTGCCTTAGTAATTTGAGATAATCTTACTTTAGTTGGGTCATAAGTAATTATCGCCTTTTCAGTTGCTATATTTACGCTAGAGTCCTCAACACCATCAAGCTTCTTAGTCACTCTTTCAACAGCCTTTGAACAAGCAGCACATGTCATACCGTGAACAGTAAGCTCTATTTTTTTATTATTAGACTCCATAATAGGCTCATACCCAGCCTTTATAATAGCGTTATTAATTTCATCAAGAGAAACTTTATTTTCATCATATGAAATAACAGCCTTTTCAGTCGCAATATTTACATTAGATTCCTTAACACCATCTAACTTTTTAGTAACTCTTTCAACAGCCTTCGCACAAGCCGCACAACTCATGCCACCAACTTTCATTTCGATTTTCTTTATTTTTTCTTCCTCTTTAATTAATTTATAACCAGCCTTACTAATCGCCTTTTCCAGCGTATAATAGTCGATTTTATCATCTTCAAACTCTACAGTTAACTTTTCTGTAGCTAAATTTACATTTTGGCTTACAACACCATCGAGCTTTCTAACAGCTCTCTCAGCCGCATTAGCACAAGAGGCGCATGTCATGCCTTCCACTTTATATGTCTCTTTCACTATATTGCTCATAAGATTTCCTCCTTACCTTTTATTGTGTACAAAATTTGCATGCTTTAAACATCCTTTTTTATATTTTTTTGATATTTTGTTAATATATGTTTTCTGGATGTCAGGGTGTTTTAAAAATACCCCCTATAGGTATAATAATAAGACATATTGGTGGAAATTTCAATATTAATTTAATATTTTTTAAATTTATTTCAAATAGTTTTAGACTTAACCAGCGGATTGAGTTTACAAGCACTTGAAACATACAAAGACTTTATAGATACAGACGAAATTTACTTTGGTGGGAACAATTTTGAAATCTATTTTGAAGAAGATGATTTTGATAGTTTTGTAGATAATCTTCAAAATTATGATATTGAGTATATTCATCCTGTAAAAGAACATTCATGGGAACAGCGCGTGGTCTGTTTATATGATCCTGATAAGCATATTATTGAGGTTGGTGAAAATATAAAAGTTGTTTGTAGGCGATTTTTGGATAGTGGTATGACACCTGAGAAGGTTGCAAGCGTATGGATGTTCCGGTGGAGTTTGTAGAGGCTTATATGGGATAATATTTGTTTTTTGCAATAAAATCACCTTTCTTTATTATATCTGTAACTTGAATAGCTACATTATAACTAGAAAGGTGATTTTTTAGTAATATTTTATAACTACTTTAAAATACTAACTTTAAATTATAGTTATTACTTTTATTTAATCATATATTATGTGCTATATATTCAAATAGCATATCAATAGTTGCATCCATATTACTATAGAATTTAATAAAATAATTTAATAGATATGTATCAGTTTCTCTTTCCTGACCATAAAATCTAAACCTATTTAGCCATCTCTCTGGTTTTCCATCTTTGTCAACATCCCATACATAACTAATTATATAGTTTATAGGTTTATAATTAACAACATGTGTTTTATACCCAAAAAACAAGGACTCATCATTAATAAAAAAGGCATTATGAACTATAGCATTTCTAACCATAATTAAATCAGTATAATTCCTTTTTCCACTAAAAAAACTATTTTCAAATCCTTTGTAGCTTTTATATTTTTCTCTACATTTATTAATATCATTAAAATATATATTCCCTGATTTTAATTTTATATATTTATCAAAGTTTTTAGGGAACATAGAAATTTCATACAAGAGTTTGGCAGTTAAATCTAAAACCGAACACAATTGGATAATTATACCAGAATACAACGAAGTTATTTCAGTAACATAACCGCCTATATACTTATATTCAAATGTATTCTCCATATCTTTCAACTCTTCATTTGAATTATCTAGATGCTGAAAAAGAACTTCATTTATTCTATCACTTAATTTTATAAAACTTTCACTAGCTGACCATAAATAATTTTCGATACTTCTTATTATAGATATTAAATCTGATTGATAGATTATTCTTTTAATTTCTTCTTGTGTAAATCTTTCTACTATACTTTTATCAATTAATTCGTCTTTAAATTTCTGTACTGTATAAAAAAATTCTGGTACAATGCCTTCTGTCAGTAAAGGTATCGGATATATTTCATCTATCTTACTATTAGTTTCCTTTTCTAGTATTTTATTAGTAAGCAATATTCCAAATGAAACCATTTTGTCTTCTATTTTAGAAATTTGTTTTTCAACATCTAAGAATTTATTTTCGTATATTATTCTAAATTGATATTTATTTTTTATAGTATTATAGTTTCCTATTAATTTGATATTATATTCATTTTCTAGTTTTACTATTCCGTTCTCATCATATGCAAAATCTGTACAAATATCTTTATTATATGTTTTTAAATATATTTTATTTTTTTCAACAAATCCTTTAACACCTTTTGTAAATAATAATTTCATAAAATCTCCTCTTTGTTTTTATTTATACATATAATAATAAATCAATATATGCTTTAATAATATATTTTTCCATTATACAAGGACTATCATTGCTTTCTAAATTAGACTTGTATATCCCATACACTTAGGTAAAAATACATATTTACAACATTCATCTTGTGGCTTTGTTTTGATAATTCTAATATATGTATCAAATAGACTATCTTCTATAGTCTCAATAGTATATTTTTATTTTCCTAAGTTATAATTATATGTATAAATATTTCCTTCTACATCAATTGAAAATAAATTCGAATCATTATTTCCTATATCCCTAAAATTACTCTTTTCTTAATTTTATCACATAGTACTATTATATAGCACTTTTATACTTGAATCTATATATTTTATTTACAATTGTATTAATCCTATAATTTGTTCATTAAAAAATAATTAGTTAACAATTGAAAGTTCAAAGATATAAGAGCAACACCTTTTACATAGATGTTGCTCTATTTAAAATATTTATTTTTTTACTCTTGATTCCTTATAACACTCAGGACAACCACTTCCTGCACTTCTAGCATATACTTTTGCTTGCCACTCATGTCCTTTATCGCATTTCCACCATACCTTTTTATGACTTCCTATCCCAACGTCATATGGTGTTAAATGTCCATTTTTACTTTGATTCCATTCCTTACTTAGTTCTTTATTCAAACTCCCTAAGCTTTTATCTTTTGTAACTTTTTGTCCTGTACAATAATGGCAACCACTACCTGATGCCCTATTACATATTCTAGCTTCCCATTCATGCCCTTCATTACATTTCCACCATACCTTCTTTCCACTCCCTGGCATAACATCATATGGTGTTAAATCTCCATTTTTACTTTGATCCCATTCTTTTACTAAATCTGGATATAAAGTCGCCAAACAATTATCTTCACATACTTTTTGATTTGAACAATATGGACACCCAGTACCTTTATTCCTACTATGCACAGATACTTGCCATTCATGTCCTTTATTACATTTCCACCATACTTTTTTTACACTATTAGCTACTACATCATTTGGTGTTAAATCTTTATTTTTTGTTGGGTGCCATTCCTTTGCTAATTCTGGATTTTTCGTAGCTAAACAATTGTCTTTACATACCTTCTTATTTGAACAGTATGGACATTCTACTCCATTATTTCTACTTGAAATAACTGCTTGCCATTCATGTCCTTTTTTACATTTCCACCAAATTCTTTTCTTACTTCCTGGTATAATATCATAAGGCGTAAGATCTCCATTTTTTGTTGGATGCCATTCTTTTGCTAACTTTGGATTTACAGTAGCTAAACAGTTATCTTCACATACTTTTTGATTTGCACAATATGGGCATCCAGTGCCATCATACCTAATTTTTATTATAGACTTCCACTCATGTTCTTTACTACATTTCCACCATACATATTCTTTGCTTGCAGTACTAAAATTCTCAAGTTTTAAATCTTTATTTTTTTCATAATCCCATTCTTTAGATAATTCATTAAATCTATCCCTGTTTACATTACTAAAATCATAATTTTTATATTGTGCTAAAATTTCAAACCTATCTCTTTCAATGTTTATTTCTTTTTCTAATTCAATACATGCTTCTGAATACTCTATACTAAATTTTTTTATTTTTTCTAAAATAATTTTTATTATTTCTCCTATATTGTTATAATTACTTTTCATTTTATATTCAATATAGTCAAAACCTTTCATATCAATTTTAGGACATCCTTTTTCTCTGACTCTAATAAAATTAATTTTATTATTATATAAAATTTCATTTTTATTTGTGTCCTTTGTTATAGCTTCCTTAGTAGAATGAAATTGTGCCCCATCATATTCTATTGCAAAATTAATATCTTCAATAAAAATATCAATCTCTACACCTTTATACTTATACCTATTATGTACTTTATTAAATATTTTTTTTAAGTAATAATAAATTGTTTGTTCAGGAAAAGATGTTTGGAATCCATTACAATATGGGCATCCTGTTCCGCTACTTCTGCTAGCAATTGTAGCTTCCCAACTATGACCTTTATTACACTTCCACCATACTTTTTTACTACTCTTAGATACTACATCATTTGGTGTTAAACCTTCATTTCTTGTTGGATGCCACTCTTCTGCTAATTGGGGATTTATTGTAGATAAACAGTTATCCTCACATACTTTCTGATTTGCACAGTATGGACATCCCTTGCCTGAAACTCGATGATATACTGATGTTTGCCATTCATGTCCTTTACCACATTTCCACCATACCTTTTTCTCACTATTCGCAACTATATCATATGGTGTTAGTTTTTTATTTTTTATAGCATGCCATTCTTTTATTAAATTTGGATGCAAAGTTGCCAAACAATTATCTTCACATACTTTTTTATTTGCGCAATATGGACATCCTGCACCCTTATTTCTATTATTGACAGATACTTTCCATTCATGACCATTCTTACACTTCCACCACACAACCTTATTACTTGCCCTAGTAACATCTGTAGGTCTTAAGTTACCATTTTTTATTGGATGCCATTCTTGTGCTAACTTTGGATTTACTGTTGATAAACAATTGTCTTCACATACTTTTTTATTTGCACAATATGGGCATCCTGTACCTCTATTTCTATCATATATGCCTGCTTCCCATGTATGACCTTCACTACATTTCCACCATACCTTTTTATGACTCCCTGGCATAACATCATTTGGTGTTAAATCTCCATTTCTTATCGAATCCCATTCTTTTGAAAGTTCTGAATTTATTGTTGCTAAACAATTATCCTTACATACCTTTTTATTTCCACAATAAGGACACCCTCTCCCTGCTGATCTATTATTTATAGGGGCTTGCCATTCATGTTCATTACTACATTTCCACCATACTTTTTTATTCGAAAAATTAGTTACATCATAAGGCGTTAATTTTTTATTTTTTTTGTTATTCCATTCTTCAGCTAGTTTTGGATTTACTGTTGCTAAACAATTTTCTAATGTAGCTATTTTTCCAGCACAATATGGACATCCATTGCCTCTAGCCCTATCACCTATTATAGCCTGCCATTCATGTCCATTACTGCACTTCCACCATACCTTTTTTCCACTACCACAAGTTACATCATTTAATGATATATCTTTATTTTTCGTAGGATGCCACTGTTTAGCTAATTCTGGCATCTTCTCTATTAAATAGTTTCCTTTATTTCTTCTTTTGCTTTCCATTATTCCAATATATCTCTCTTTTCCTAATTTTTATAAATATTATATATAATCTATTTTAACACCAATCTCCACAAAAACAACCACTGAACCCAAATGCACCTACCAAACTGACCAAAATCAACACCCCTAAACTTAAACGTACTCCTTAGGTCTTTAACAGTCATCACCCTTATACTCTAAAGTCCTAACCAGGTCTCCAAAAATCACACCATCCTGACCAAAATCCACGCATTCGACAAAAAACACCCCATCACTTGACCCAAAAGTCTACCCTTACCGTATTTTCTTCCCCTTTATCCAAACCAAAATACGAATAAAACTGATGAAAACATGGACCAAATAACTCCTCTACTATATATCTACTATATATACTATAAAACTATAAAAAAAAGTAGATAATCTTAAGTCTGTACTTACCGATTTATCTACTCTTTTTATTAAGATCCATTTTCTTATCTTAATTATTCTATAATATTTTTATATAGTAATATTTTTTATAATAGATTACCAACTTTATATAGACTCTGCCTTGTCAGCTATATTTCTATTTATCCTTCAATCTAAGTACTCTATGATTTCCTTTTTAAAAAGATTTTTATATGTTTCTCTCAGTCCTTTTTGGATGATTTCAACATATCTTTCACTAGGTAGATTTTCTTCATTTATTTCATAATCAGTAAATGTAACAATCTCTCTACCATCATAAGCACCTAACCTTACTTTATTTTGATACTTACTTCCTTCGAATAATTTAATTTGTTCGAATTGTTCTTTTGTTATAAGATACATTCTTCCCAAAGTAAGTTCATTTTTATCTTCCTTAGGGTCTATAAAAGCTAACCCTTTGTTTTCCCAAATACAGGATTTACTTGCAAAATATAATTTATGATTTATTAATACTGGTTTTGAGGCTATAGGTGGTGTTGTATCATCACAAGAATTTATATAGTTCATAAATCTATTGTAATTTAAATTCGAACCATAACTTGCATACCATAGGTACTCATCTTCAATTTTTTCTTTCCAGTATTGAATTTTATTTTCTTCATAAACTTCTTTATTGTAAACATATATTATAGCTAAATGAGATTTCCCTGTTTTATCTTTTACTATGGCAAATTCTCTAGTATATAGATTGCCATTTGATTCTAAAATATCTATGTTTTTAAGCAAATCATAATCTATAGTGTATAATTCGCCTTCAATAGAGTCTTTTTCAGAATGTTTTGCAGCTGGATATCCAAATCCTGTATCATACAATTCAAACCCTTCTGCTACAGCATCTCCCAAAACATTTGCTTGGCTAAGTAACCCATGATTAGATTGGTCGAACATAAGAGTTCCATAAACAAATATTTTCAATTTAGTATTTTCTTTTAGTTTAATTATTTGTTTAAACTTTTCTTCGTAATTACAATTCCAGTCACAAATTGTTTTTCTTTGATCCAATCTTTCTTGCATATCTTTAAATATACGTCTTATACACACATTAAATCTTGGGCATAAGTTTTTATTTTCTTTTAAAAATACAAATAAACCAGATTCTATAAACATACTTAAAACTTTTATTCTTCCGTCTTCCGCCTCATAAGTTTTATTTTTGAAAAAGGATGCGATTTATAAGATACTTAAGTATATGTGTGAATTAGGAATTTTGAAGAAAAAGACTGTTTTTTTAGTGAGAAGTTTTCTTATTTTACATAATTAATCCAACATTCTTTATTTAAATTCATTTTTTCTTCCTCCAAACTATTTATTTTTTATATAATCTTTTAAATATAAAAAGACCCCCTAATAAGAGGTTCTTTTTATATACCTAGATATTCTTTTAATGCACTTTGTAATATTGCAGAACAATTCACTTTATTCTCCATTGCAATATCATTTAACCATTTTGGTATAGTAAGAGTCTTTTTTACACATCTATTTTTCATTTGATCTCTTACGGGAATCATCCATATATCTATTAAAACAATGCTTTGAGTATCTTCTGTTTTTATTAGATTTATCTGAGATGGTTCTGGAATTTCTTCTTCATCTTGTTCTAATCCATACATATATAATTCTAGTACTTCTTTAGCATTTCTAAACGCTTCTTCCTGACAATCCCCACAAGTTATACATCCCGGTAAATCTGGAAAAGTAACTGTTATGCCGTCATTATCAAAATCAAAAATAGCAGGATATATATATTTGTCTTTTACGTTCATAAAAATCCCTCCTAAATAAAGAGCTGAGGGAAACTATTGCTTCCCATACTCAATTTGGGCTTGTAAAAAGATACTTTTTACAGTTTTAAGTGGCAAATCCTTTTTAGGATGAGGAACAGAAACGCGCCCCTTTTTATTCGGATGCTTAAACATATAATGAGATCCTCTGCAGCTCACTTCAAACCACCCATCTTGTTTTATGATTTTAATAATTTCCCTCGAGCTCATAGCATAAATACTCATCAAGAAAATCCTCCTTTGTTTTTAATCATAAAATTTTTATAAAATGTAATTTTTAACAATACATTTTTAAGAACTTTTTAACTTTTAAATAGAATAATCTTGATCTTTTTCCTAACAAATTCAGAATCTTTATAAGTATTTATACGTATATTATATACGTATAATTTATATTTTTCAATAATTTAATTCAAAAACTAATCATATATTTATTTAATATTATAAGTACCTTCATACCCTTCACTACGATAAGGATATATCTTAGTATTTGTCATATATATTCATAAAAAATCATAAGAAAATAATCTGTTTATCTTTAATCGCCCATATTAGATCATCTATAGGTATTGATGTAGCTATCTGATTTAAATCCTTGCCATAATACAATAAGTTGTAACAATGCCTACAAATCATTTCCTCGACCTAAAATAAATCTGTCAAAATTACATATAAAATCCCTTTTTCTAAGATTTTTCAACCATTATAAGATATAATTAATTAAGAGAATAATTAACTAAACTAACAAATCAAATACATATCCAATAAAACATTTCTACGTTCTCTAAATTTACATACAAGGGGTTGATTATTATGAAATTTACTATGTGTGGATTTTCTCAACAGGCTGCTTTGGAATTTGGACTTGATACGACGGATTTATATATACTTAGATGGATTGTGGATTTTATGGAGTCTGGTCGTATGCGTACTATGACTCTTGATGGTGAGAGGTATTACTGGGTTTCTTATCAAGGTATAGTGGATGATATGCCACTTCTTTACATAAAAAAGGACGCTGTTTATAAAAGACTTAGACATATTTGTGACTTAGGTATATTAAAGAAGAAAACTGTCTGCTGTGGTGGGAAGTATTCTTATTATACTCTAGGTGATAATTTTGGTGAGCTTTACAGATTTGAAACTGCCTCTAGCAATAATAATTTTGATGATATTAATTCTAATCAGGATATGGAATATATCTAATTTAAACTATACCCTTTTGCTTTAGATGCAATACCTATGTATTTAAAGTAGACTCCTTTTGTTTTAGAGACAATACCCTTTGCTTTAAAGTAACAGCTTTTGTCTTAGATGCAACACCCTTTGCTTTAAAGTCGACCCTTTTGTTTTAGAGACAACACCCTTTGCTTTAAAGTCGACTCCTTTTGTTTTAGAGACAACACCCTTTGCTTTAAAGTAACAGCTTTTTCATCAAAAACAACACTAAACTGACCACAGTCAGAACCAAACTGACCGTAACTCGGAACAAATAACTAATCTATTATATAAATCTATTATATTCACAGTAATCTACTTTTATATTCACAGCAATCTACTTTGAATCCATCTATATAACAAACTCCATCAAATATTCATCTCATCAAAATACTTTAAAGGTGATGTTTATTTTTTTAAGGATAAGCTTTAAATAAGTAAAATAATAAGCTAGAAGGTTTTATCACCTTCTAGCTTGCTCATAAGTTTTTAATTATCTAGACTTTTTGTACGTACTTTTTATTTAATGTAATCCATCCTTTTCTATATGGTACATAGCCCCATTTACCATTTGACGAAATACTTGTTATACGATATTGTATGCCAGCTCTCGGGGCTGTATATATTATTGCAGAGTCCATGCTAGGTAATTTTCTAATATTTACTTTTGTCAAAGTTTTGAGATAAAATGGTATTTTAACTTTTATATAATTAGTTGTTATTTTATTTATTTTTGATTTGTTTTTTGAAGTGTCCTCAGTTTTTTCATTATCACTAGATTTAAATCCATTTAGACCTAATTTTTTAATTATAGTTGGATAGTCTTTATAGCAGTAGTTTTGGTCAACTGCATTAGAACTTACTCCTGCTACTTTCTTGTTTGTCAAGTAGTTTACTTCGCCTCCAAATTGCCACATTGCTATCTCATAAGTTGTATAAGTTGAGCGTGAAGCATACTGAGCTATCCAGTGGGCGTAATTTTTCAATTCACTGTCTATTAAATTGTCTCTTAATATATATTTACCTGAATATATACCTACATAGTATCCCGCATTTTGTATCTCTTCTAAACAAGTTACAACTGCCTTTGTCATATTTGCTCTGCTCACTGATTGTAGAGTTTTTTGATCTTCTACATCAAGCCAAATTGGGTATTCAAATTGTTTGCCTTTTATAGCATTTAATATAAACTCTGCTTCTTTTTTAGCAGTGCTTACACTGTTACATCTTGAGTAAAAATAGCCACCAACTGGCATATTTACTGCTTTTGCTCCTTTATAAAATTCTTCAAAATATGGGTCTAAATTTAGATTATTTCTGTTTGATGTGCTTGCAAAACCAATTCTCAAAATTGCAAATTTAACACCTGCATCTTTAACCTTTTTCCAGTCTATCGGGTGATTGTACTTACTTACATCAATCCCCCACACTTTTGTTGGCATTTTATCACCTTCTTAATATACCTTTTAAATTAGTTAATATTTTATCAAACACTTACTCTTTCTTTTTAAAATTTAACACAAGGTATAATACTTCTTATTAATATCTTATAAAAAATATCGCCAAAAAGTGACATTATAAATTCTTTTATTTGTTAAAAAATACAAGTTTATATGAATATTTTTAATAATTTTATACAAAATACTATTGAGGTGATAAAATGGTAAATTTAGATACAAAAGAAAGATATCTTTTAGAAGACGCAAAAACTCAAGAAGCCCTATGTGTCGCAAAATACAAAGAACATTCCGAAAAAGCTTCTTGTCCAGAACTTAAAAACTTATTTAGCTCACTAGCATCAAAAGAGCAAGAACACTTAGATACAATAAACCAAATTTTGAGCGGAACTGTACCTAATGTAGAACAAAATCAAAGTAAACAAGGACAACAAACTCAACAAAATACTCAATCACAATTTAATTTAGGCAATCTACAAAGCCAAACACCAATAAATATGCAGGCAAATTACAACGAAACCGACAAATTGCTATGTGAAGACGGTCTATCAATGGAAAAATACGTTTCAGCTACATATAATACATCTATTTTTGAATTTAGAGATGAAAACATAAGAAAGGTATTAAATCATATTCAAACAGAAGAACAAGGACACGGCAAAAAGATTTACGACTATATGCATCAACATGGGATGTATAATTAAATATATCAAATAAATAACATGGTCATCTCAAATAAACTATCTTCAACTTAGAAATTTTAATTTAAGTTTATTTGAGATGACCATATAAAAATCTAATTAAAAGCTATTTTTTAGCAAGAAATCTTCAGCTTCTCTTACTTTATCTGTAATATCTTTTCCATCTTTATCTATAATTTTTTCACTAATCCAACTTCCGTCGATATTATTTTGATATCTCACACCTTTATAATAATTATTTTCAGCGGCAAAATAAGGATTAGGTTGTATCATAATTGAGTTATATGATTCAAGCACTCCCGCTACAGGCATATTATCATCTGTTATATTTTAGAGATTTATATAAAAATAAACTAATTATACCAAAATCAAAAGACACAGATTCTATAAATAAATTCAAGCAAAATTTAAAACAAAATCATCCTCAAATAATTCTATTTTCTTCTCCCCACTTACACATTTCCTCCAATATAGGCATAGTTTTTCCATATGGTATATTTTCTGCTATCTCATTTGTCTTTGGAATGTTTCATATGCACCAGTGATTATACTCATTTGAAAATACTACATCTAAGTCATCCATAATGATTGCTATTGAAACTGCTTTATGTGACATATTTTCGATTTTAAAAGCCGGTGAGATATCTTCCACAAATCCTGTATGCTTTTTGGGCATCATACAATTATTTTCAAATGATGGAGACGTTATTTTTAGTTTTTTATCATTTAACATTTATTTATTCCCCTTTCTTTTTAACTTTTTATAATATGAATACAACTTATATAGTTCACTTTTTATTTTCTATTCTTAAAATGACTTGTATGAAATTATATTATGAGCGATTCCAAAGATTATCATAAATAAAACTGCTATATAGTTATTTAACCAAATTGCCGAAAAAATAAAGTAAATCACCGGAAAAACAGCAAGTGGCATAGGTACAAATAAAAAAGCTTTACCCAGCAATTCTATATCACGCCCTCCTAAAAAATATCTAAACCATACGATATAATATAAAGCAAGGAATATTAAACCTACAAACATCCAAATACTTGTAAAATCCACTTTTTCTTTACATACTAAAAATACAATCGCCAACATATATAATATTCTTGTAGATTGTTCTATTATCTCTAGTATTTTATTAGTTTCTTGTTGTGTCGTCGGTGCGTTTTTCGGTGGCAAAATTACATACACAATATTTATAAGCATAGGCAATAAAAATACAATTAATCCGATCCATGAAAATCCTAATTTGACATTATTCATTATTTTTCCCCCTGTATAAAACTCATCTATATTTATAGTATGTATCACTTTGATATATGTATCAAGTTAGAAAATTAATCTTTTTGATTTTAAAATTTCTTCTCCTTGATTTCACACATTTTTTAATATATACTACAGATAATTTCAAGAATTGGAGATGATATTTTGAGATATGTAATAGTAAGCGTTGTTAAAGGACCTGCTGGCAATTTTAACAACAATTTAAGAAAAGAAGTTTTTGAAAAGCTCGGGGCAAAGTCGTCAAAACTGCCTGCACACTTTACGATAAAGGCTCCATTTGAATCTGATGATATTTCTGATTTGGACAAAGTTTTACAAGATTTTGCACAAAATCACAAAGCCCAAGATTACAAAATAAAGGGTTATAATCATTTCGACAACAGGGTAATATATATGGACGTACATATGAATAAAAAAAGTAAGCTCTTGCATGATGAACTTATAGAAGAATTAGAAAAGCTTCCTTATATACACTTTAAAAATCACGATTATAAAGATAAAGTTTTTCACGTTACAATTTCATCGAAAAAAATTCAAAAAATATACGACGAGCTTTGGGAATATGTAAATAATATACCTTGTGATTTTGATTGTAAGTTCGACAATGTTAGCGTATTTAAATGGGAAGACAATACATGGAAGTTATATAAAGAATATTTAATGGATATAAGATAATTTTTAAAAGTTAGATTATTAATGTAAACTAATTCAATCAAAAATTAACTATTAGTTAAAATTATTAAATTTTACTTAACTATACTTCAATTGTATTTACTAATTAAAATTGCTACTATTTAAGTATGGATCCAAATTTTAAATTTGAGGTAAAAAATGAAAATAAACGAAATTATAAAATTAAAAAGGAAAGAATTAAACCTTACCCAAGAGCAAGTAGCTGAGTATTTAGGTGTAACAACTCCAGCAGTTAATAAGTGGGAAAGGTATCTATATAAATATATTAGACATAATCGCTAAAATCCCTTTATTTCAATACTATCTTAATTTTGTCCAATTTTCAGTTATACAAAATTAAGATAGTATTGAATATATAATTTACTTTTATAAAAAGAAGATATATCTTTATTATTTTTATGATAATTATTCATAAACTAAAACAAATAATTGAATATGTAGATATAAAAGTTGACTTCTATAATATATTATAAATTACTATAGACTCTACTAAGAGTTGATTGTAAAAATTCCATAAGCAATATATTCTATTTATATGGAGGTGAAAAAAATGAATCCAGAAAGAGTGGGTAGTCTGATTCTTCAACTCAGAAAAGAGAAAAATATGACCCAAAAACAATTAAGTTCATTATTAAATATAAGTGACAAAACAGTTTCAAAATGGGAGCGTGGCTTAGGATGTCCTGATATATCTCTATTAAATGATATATCTAAAATATTTAATGTCAATATAGAAAAAATACTTCTTGGCGATTTACAAGAAAGCGATATAAATGGAGGAAATATGAAAAGAATTAAATTTTATGCATGCCCAAATTGTGGCAATATTATAAACTCAACAGGAGATGGTGATTTTTCTTGTTGTGGTAGAAAACTAGAAGCTTTAGTGCCTAAAACAATGGATGAAAAACATAACATAAATATAGAAGAAATTGAAAATGATTACTATATTGAAATAAATCATGAAATGACTAAAGAACACTACATTTCTTTTGTAGCTTATGTAACTTATGATAGATTACTTTTAATAAAACTTTATCCAGAACAAAGTCCAACGGTTAGATTCCCTAGACTTTGTGGAAAATTTGAAAGAGGAAAGTTTTATATATATTGTAATCAACATGGACTATTGATAAAAGGAAAATAAATTGTTAAATATGTATTTACCCTATTATTGAGTGAAATTCCAATAATAGGGTAAATACATGAATACTCTAGACAAAATTTCTAATAATTTAAATACTACTAATAAAAAATCAATTTACATCTCCTAATAAGTCTTTTATTTGTTTATCTAAATCATCTTTAACGGTTTCCAAATCAACTATAAGCTCGTCTAATTCTGTTTCTAGCTCTTCCTTTACCTTATTAACAAATTTACTATCACTATTATTTATAAATTTATAGCTTGAAAAAATTGAATTTAAAGACTCATCTATAGATAATAATTTTTTAAATAATCCATCTGAAAATAAAATTTTATTACTTAATATAATTTCATTCAATTTTGGTAATAAAGTATTACTTAGTTGTATTTCTATTTTGACTTGTTCTAATTTAGATATTGCTAAAACTACTTGAGCCTCTAAATATTCTACATATTCATTCTTCTCTATCTCGTATAGGTATTTTGATGACACTAATAAATTATTCATTAAATTGTCTAGTTCACAATTTATAAATTCGTTAGAACTTGAACATTTTATCAATTGTGTCCATTTTATTGTTTCATCTATTTTTTTTATATCCTCACATACTTTTTCTAAATTAGTATCATGAATTTTTTCTACTCTATCTTTAAGCATTTCGTTTAGTTTTTCCGATACAGGAATATTTACTACACCGCAACTATATATTGTTATTTTTTTACTAATAGATTCTATAAGTAAATATAATGATTTAATTTAATTTACTCTATTTTCATGTAATTTTGAATATTCTATATTAAATTTATCATTTATTTTGGTTAATTCACTTTTAAACTCTTCCAAATTTTTATCAAATTTATTTTGAATAATTTTTTCAAACATAAATTTCACTACATATGGAGAAATTAAAACACCTCCTATGAATGTAACTAAATTTATTAAAACTTCTATTAAGTTCATCTAAAATCTCCTTTTCTTTAAATACATACTCCTTAACTTCTCTTTATGATTCTTTATCATCTATATTTTGAATATATTACAATTAACTTTAAGGTCTCCTTCATAATCTCCAACTTCTTTTATTTTTGAATAAATTTCTGATATAGAACCTATAACAACTTCTCCATAATTATAGTCTTTATAAAGGCTTTTTATATATAGCTCCATAATTTTTACCATACCTTCAATAAATTCAATATCTTTTAAGGAAATATAATTTAACATATTTAACTCTAATTTATTCTTTTTGTATTCCTTTACTATAGAACATACTGGCTCACAATAATAAAGTATAATACTAAATAGCATGTCTGTTTTCTTTTTGTCAGTTGCACTCATTTTTTTATATGCATCTAAGCTAAATTCATATTTCATACTATTTAATATATTAATCAATTCATCATATGAAACTTTTCTGCTCGGATTGTTTTGAGATATTAGAAATTGTGGGTTTAAATAATGTTGAATTGGTTTGTGCTCATCAATATTATTACTTTTATATACATCATAAAAGCAAATAATCTTACACAATGTATATTGCAATTCTCGATAAAAATCATTGTGATATCTACTTTTCTCAATTTTAAGTTTAGCTCTATTATTTATATAGTCTATACGCTCAATAAGAATGGCCATAAATGCCGATGTAAAAACACTACATCCTATTCCTAATGCTATATCTTTATCTATATAGTTTTTATTTCCCGCCAAAAATATAAATCCAGATAACAATATTGTTGCTCCATAAAAAGTATTTCTATTAAAAATAAATTCAATAATTTTTTTCTAATCTTTTCTAAATTATTTTTACTATTTTTTTTCATAACTTCCCCCAATCATAAACCTCAATATATTTAAAATACTATACAATTACATTTAGATTATCAACATTAATCTTAAAATAAGTCTATTTCATCATTTCAATTATTTTATTATTATATTCTTCTGCTTTATTTTTTGCTTGATGTTAAAGAATTTAACAATACTATAATGCTTGTTATAGCTATCAAACATAATATTGAAATTATAATCAGTTTCTTGTTACAAAACATTTTTATCCTCCTATATTTTACTATATTATTATAAGTAATGTCCTATGGTTACGGCTATTAAACACTTCACTTATAAAAATCTTTAATTACTAAATAAAAAGATGTAAGTTTAAACCCCTCCCCCTTTTTATAAATCATTTCAGAGTCTTGATTATTTTATTTTTATTGGTGTAATTTTGCCTTTCTATACCTACAATAGCATTATATAAAGCATTTAAGGATTCTATTTTCACCTTATTATCTATAGATTTATTCTTTTGTATTTTTATATTCTAATTGAAGATTTTACATAATTTATAAATATTTATATTTCAACAATATCTTAATTATGTCTAATTAAAAATCAGACATAATTGTATCTATGTAAATATGTTAGACATAATTATTGAAATCCTTTTATTTCAATATTCCCTTAATTTTGTCTAATCAAATTAGACAAAATTAAATACTTGGTGTTACAATATATATATATTATAAATAAAAAAGTGAGTGGGGTTTATGGATAAGATACTGAAGAAAATAGATACTAGTCTTCTTGAAGCCGAAGAGATTAGTATAGAAGAGTTAGCCAATCAATATAGATTAGATTTAAATAATTTAAATATATTAGTAAATGAATCTGCAAAATATCAATCTGAAGCTACCTTTGACTCTAAAATATGGATTTTTTATAATGAAAATACATCAAACTATCACATTATTAATTTCTCTGAAATTGAGGAAATGGTTAAATTAGGAGTAATTAGTAATAATGATTACATGATTCTTAAATGTTGGATAGCTGATATCATAGTATATGAAAATAATGCTGCTACAACTATAACATCCAAAACGTCCAGTATTCTAAATATTTTTGTAGAAACACATGGATTTACTAAAGAATTTATACAAGATAATACTGGAAATAAAATAAAAACGTTCCTCGATTATATAGAATCCGATGATGTAAAAAACACTATAGTGACGCAATTAAAGTCATATGTAAATTTTGTAGAAAGAATAGGATATATTAACGATGGATATTCTTTATTTTTAAAAACAGTTTTTGAATATAAAGTAAAAACTACGAAAAGCAAACCAAGAAAACTACCTAAAAATTCTCATGTTTTTGAATTTGATTATTACATAAAAGATTTTTTTGAAGGAAATAATGACCCATTATTACAAAAGCTTTACTATCCTATTTGGATATGGTGGAAAGTTACTAATGTAATACCTATGAGACCTAGTGAATTAACCACAAAAACTACTAGAGATTGCCTAATTACAATTGATGATAAATACTATTTAAAAATTAATAGGGTTAAGGTGAAAAGGACTCCACATACGATGAGGAAACCTATGATACCTATTTTAGACAAACTTGAAATAACTAAAGAAATTTATGATGTAATACAAAAATATATTGATTTTACTGATTCTTATGAGTCATATACTTTATTTTCATGGATGGCTTTAGACGATTTTAGAATAAAATATATGGATATAAGGGATGTAGATGATTATAAAGAATATTTACCTGTGTTTCAGCCTAATGAAAACAAGTATAATCCGTTAGTATTTAATAGTGAAAATATGAATAACTTACTAAAAAGTTTTTATACACATATAATCGAAAATTTATATGGGTGTTATGTTAATAATGAAGATAAATTAACTCTTGGAGATACACGACATCTTGCTTTTTGTAGTTTATATTTACAAGGTATGTCTCCTGTAGAAATAGCTATGCTAGGTGGTCATACAACACTTGAAATGCAAGATAGTTATACAAATCATGTTACATATTATATAGATGATGAAATTCTAAGTTTTATTTCGGATAAATCCATTTGTGGTACAAATGCAAAAATGTTTAATACTCTAAAAGAGATAGTTGATAATAAACCATGGAGCTATGAATTAAATGTTGACTTGAGTGATTTTGAAAGGACTGATGATGGCATAGGTTATTGTTTACTAAGTACAGATACTAATGAATTTTGTGATGATGTTCCATATTGTTCGTTCTGTAGTAAATGGTGGTGTGAACCAACAAACGATTCTTACAAAGCAGTTAGAGACTATATTCTCAATAATGAAATAAATCCTCTACAACATGAGATTGAAATAGAAGAACAGTTTTTCATAACGCTTATTAATCAAGCAAAAATCGTAAATATAAATGGGCTTGCTGAATTAGATAAATCTGATGAGAGTGCAATAAAATCTCAATCTTTAAAAATAAGAGCAAAGGCTGATAAAATTGCTTTTCTTAAAGCATCTTTATTGGAAAGGAATATTGAAAAAATACAACAGTAGACAAAAAGGAGGTATAATATGAGCAAGACTGTTGGAAGAAAAAAAAACGAACTTACCGAAGAAAAAAAACAAGAAGCACAAGAAATTTTAGATTTAGCATTTAAGGATATTGGATGTGTAAAAAGTAAAATAACATATAATTATGTTTCTAAATTTAATAGTCATATAGCAAATAATCCTAATTACATTCGCGAAAATGGTGAATATTTCAATGACTTAGGAGTAAGATTTTGGTCTAAAAGCTACAATAATAAGCCTTATTATGGAAAGATTATTATTGATAAATTAAAATCTACTGAAGATGTAACTACTGGTGGAGAAGCCTTTGATATTAATAATAAAGACATAGAATCTTTAATTAATAGATATCACGATAAACCAGAAGAATTAAAAAAGAGAATGATTAATTTATTTTCAAAAGATAGAAAAACAATTCTAGATTTAAGAATAAGGAATGATAAATTAACAGATAAGATTAATGAAAAAGAAAAATATATAAAACAATTCGAAGAAGGCTTTGCTACTATATTTTGGAATAGTACATCAACATATAATTCTCTTAATGATGTATTAACTTTACAAAGACCTGAAGATGGTCAGGTTAATCAAGAATTATTAAACATGTTTAATCAAGATAAAGAAGGACTTGCAAACAAGTTTGATAGTTTTACTGCAAAATATAACACAGATAATATCCAAGCAGACAACAAATCTCAATCTGATAATAGCAGTAACAATGTTCTAAGCATACAAGATAAATTAAAAAAATTAGGTCTATCTAGCTCTGATGATGAAGGGTTATAGATTAAAAAAACACCTGCAAAACTTAATGTGGTAGGTGTTTTTGTTATATATATTTTTTAGATATCTTCTAATTTTATTTGACCTTTAACTTGGAATTTAGGCTTTGGATTTAGTCCCCAAAAGATATTTTTTTCTTTTTCTATTAAACTAATTTTTTATACTTATTTTTAATCCTATACGTTTTACTTCCTAATAATAAGTATCTCCATACTAACTTTTGACCTTGATAAGTTCCTGCTGATTTTCTATTTAATTTACAACAGTTTACAATAGTTATTGAATACTTTATATTATAATAATCAGCTCCTTCTTTCAATGTATTAAATATTCGTTTAGTAGTAATACATATTACTTTTTTAGCTCTGTAATGATTCTTGCCAATACGTTTTCCAAGATTTCTTTTATATGATTCTTCTGTTGTATAATCACATTGTCCTATTTTTACACCGTTTTTAAGGTAAGTTAAAATTGTTCTTCTACTTAAATTTAACATATCAGAAATTTCTGGTATACTATATCCATCATTCCATAAATTCCACGATTTAACACATAAACTTTTTTGACTCTCTTCCCATGCTAATTTCCATTTGACATTAGATAAATCAAAATAAGGAGATAATTTTTCTATAATATTATTTCTTATATACTCATATTCTGATTTTCTCATATCTATTACTATGTAATGCTTTATACCATTATTTAAAGCTAACTTTCTTTTATTTTCATCATTCTCTTGCTCATATTCTAATGAGTTCCAATTACTACCATTACTTTTATCCTTGTAATGTTGTTCTCCATGTGTTTCTATTATCATATTATAATCTTTTAAATAAAAATCATATCTAGAATTTTCACACCATTCATAAGTATTTTTATTCAATTGAAATATAAATTTTATATTTAATTGTTCGAGTATATTTGCTGTAAATTTTTCAGTTATAGGTAATCCGTCTGAACAATATTCACATAAATAATCTTTATTTATCATATAACTTAATGATTTCCTTTTTCTGCTAATTTTTTCACAGTCATTACATTTAATATAATATTTTTTATGACTTTTTGGAGCTATACTGAATGTATCTTCTATGACTAAATTATTTTCAGGTATTGCTATCATTTTAGATTTATTTGGATATAAGTAACCTAAACTATCTTTATAATGAATTTTTTTACTAGAACAATATGGGCATCTATTTCCTTCCGCAAAATGCTTACAACTTACTTCATATCCATCATTATCATTATGATATTCTTTTTTTAAACAATACATCCAAACTTTTTTACCACTCTTCGGACTTAATTCCCAAGGATTTAAAATATTTTTATTACTCCAATATTTTTCTAAAAATTCTTTATCTATGTTATCTATTCCCCACTGTGCAAAACTATCCTTCCAATGAACTTTTTTACTGGCAAAAGAATTACAATATCCACATCTAACACCTCTTTTAGAAAAATTATAACAACTTGTCTCATATCCAACTTCATTTCCATCTCTATCAAAATTATGATATTCCTCTTTAATGCATATCATTCTAATCTTTCTCTCACTACCTTTACTTATTTTACTCAAGTCAATCCCATATTTGCTATTTAAAATTTTAATTCTTTCAACTTGTTCTTTTGTATAATTATCTTCTATATATTTAAGAATACTATTTTCCCATTTAACATTTCTATTCATATTGATATCTCCTTAGAATAATATTTTTTCTTTAATGTACTTATAATGCTCTATTATATAACAAACATCTTTTTAGGTGTATATATTATCTAATTTTTCAAATTAAAACAAATATTTATCAAAATAGGAATATATCAATAATATCGTTACTATTTTTTTAGAGTAAGTATAAATATGTAATGTTAACAAAAGAACTTGATAATGCACAAATTTCAAATTTACTTTATACACATGATGTTTTGATAGATATAATATTCGAATATTCAAGAAGCACAGGTAAAGAAATGCTTAAACATATAAATCTTACTCATTTTACTGAAATACCCTAGACACTATTTAAATGCATTTTAGCCTAAATATACTTATATCCATCTTAAATCATTGTATATTTAGGCTAATACAGTCTTATTTAAATTAATTCTGGGTAATTTTTTTCATAAAAGTCTAATTTAATAAAATCAGATATAAATTTAAATGTATCTCTTTCTATATCTAAACATCTATACACATACTCATAACCATATTTTTGTATTGCTTCTACTAGTAAAACCTTTCTTCTTTGTATTTTTAAACCTAACTTCATTTTACTTTTTTTACTTAGATGAGGTATAGTGTTTGAATTTTCTAGTAAATACTTTTTAAAATCTTTTAGTTCTACATTTCTTGGTAATCCTAAATAATCTTTACAATTATCTATAAGGCTATTACATAGTTTTGTTAAAGCATAGATTGAAGGTATATGATAAGGACAGTCAAAGCAAGAACAACCATCTTCATCCTCATCATCTAAATTAGGCATCTGACATTCTTGTTTACTAAATAAACATTGTATATCACTACCACATTTGCTAGGTAGATTACCAGCAAACATATTAGTAAGTTCTTCTTGACATTCTTTAAAACTTTTTTCTGATATCATATCTATTACATTTTGTCTTTCTGACCTAATTCTATTTAAAAATCTAGCAGTATTGTTCATTTCTTGAACATCTCCAAAGACTGCATTTATCTGTATAATTTGATTAGTCATTTCTTCGAATGAACCAGTTTCTCCATTGCCCAAAACCTTTTGAGACAAAAGAGCAGGTATGTATCCAAATTCACCCCTTTGAAACAGTTGCTTACTTAATGACTCAATTTTTTCTATATGATAGATTGTCAATATAAGTGCAACATTTTATGTTTATGTTGCAGCGAAG
>OLSO01000974.1_pt1 | contig 24845 bp, 16 predicted proteins | sample 1672441 | NCBI WGS metagenome assembly OLSO01 (sample SAMEA3136686, study PRJEB25190) | human gut metagenome | biome: human gut; feature: human-associated habitat; material: faeces | place: Austria | collected 2013 | reverse complement strand
AGATACCGACCGGAAAGATGTATGTCGGATTAGAGAACTATATCCGTGGTATTAAACAGACAGGATTGATTCAGGCATTTGGATGGAGTTTGTTTATCACAATCTTATCTGTAGCAGTGATCATCTTATGCTGCTCCATGTGTGCATGGTATATCTGTCGTGTGAAGACAAAGTTCACAAAAGTCTTATATATGCTTTGTCTGTTTGCAATGATCGTACCATTCCAGATGGAAATGTTTACATTATCTAAGATTGCAAATATGCTTCATATGGGAAATCCATGGGGACTGATTGTGATCTATCTTGGATTTGGTGCAGGACTTTCTGTCTTTATGTTTACCGGATTCATGAAATCCATTCCACTGGAGATTGAAGAAGCTGCGATGATCGATGGATGTACACCAATCCAGACATTCTTCAAAGTTGTACTTCCGATTGCAAAACCGACTTGTGTAACAGTTACAATTCTTCAGGCAATGTGGATCTGGAACGACTATCTGCTTCCATCACTTGTACTGGATCAGAGAAAATATAAGACAGTACCGATGGCAGTCCAGTATCTGAAGGGTGGATATGGATCAGTTGATATGGGAGCAATGATGGGAACTCTGGTTCTTGCAATTGTGCCGATCATCATCTTCTACCTGTTCTGCCAGAGATATATTATCGAAGGCGTTGTAGCAGGAGCAGTTAAAGGCTAGTTACTGTTCACTCCCGTGTCAATCACTCCGCTGATTGACACGGAGGATGCGTGTTTTGACTTGAATGCATCTCGCCCCATCGCCAAAGGCGATTTAAAATGGCGAGATGCGTTGCTGGTAGCACATCGTGTGAACAGTAACAAAGGCTAGTATAGACAATGGCTGAGAGATGAATTAAAATAGAATTATAAAAACTTAAAAAAGACAGCAGAGAGTGAGTGATCATTCCCTGCTGTTTTCGGACGTTATAAAAGGAATAGTGAAAATGTAAAATGAGCGTGTGGGAGGCGCGGGGGAATGATTACAATACTGATTGTAGATGATGAAAAACTGGAGAGAAGGGGAATCCGTTTTCTGCTGAAAAGAGAAGGAGACTTCCAGATTTTAGAAGCGGCGAATGGAAAGGATGCACTTGGTATACTGGCTTCGAATCATGTAGATATTTTATTTTCGGATGTAAAGATGCCTTACATGAACGGACTGGAACTGACAAAAGCAGTAAGAGAAGATCATCCGGATATGGAAATCGTGATTTTCAGCGGATATAATGATTTTTCCTACGCGAGAGAGGCTCTGCGATATGGTGTCGTGGATTATGTCCTAAAGCCGGTCGATCCGAACGAATTTCATAAGACCTTTCAACGAGTGATGGAAAATATCTCATCTAAGGAAGAGAAGCAAAAGCAGCAGAACAGAAAAGAAGATTATCTGAAGAAATACTTCTTCCTGAGATATCTATATTCGGGAAAAGAAGAGGATTTTGTTCAACTTGAGAAATTAACGGATGAAACAGAAGACGATGTTTCACAGCTTTCGCGCATGGTTCTTGTCAGTGCATCCAATGGTTTTTTCGAGACGGAGGAGGAACATTTTCTGACAAGTCTGAAGGAAGAGGTGCAGAGAGAATTTTATTATGTGAATCTGAATTCAAATGAGTCCATCTTTCTGTTCCCGGAGAAGTATACAGACTATCATGTGGTTGTAGAGAAAATGTATCGGTTCTTTGCGTATCAGTTTGACAGTGAATGTTATTTTGCGGTCAGTAAAGAAATTGAGGATAGAAAGAATCTGGCAGAGGAGTTTAAAGCCCTGGAAGGAATGCTAGAAGAGCAGTTCTACCAGCCACATCAGCATTTATTTTTTCACGGAGAAAAGCAGGAAGAGAAGAAAGCAGACCCGGCAGAAGATTCTGAAATCATGGAACAGATCACGAATGATATTCAATATAAAGATCTGCCCCATCTCCGTCAGGATTTTCAGAAATTGGAAGATAAATACCGTGCCAATAAGCAGTTTTCAGATATGTATGTAAAGTTTGTATTTTCCGGAATTTTAAAAGAATTGCTTGATCAGATGGATGAAATGGATGAGAAAATGCTTTCGAAGAGAGTGGATCGGTTATATCGTTGCAAAAACCTGAAGGATGTGATCACTATAGTAGACGAAGCACTTCAGGAATATGAACACTGTATACAGGAACAGGAAGACGGATTCCGTTCAGAGATTACGAAAGTAAAAAGTTACATTTATCATCACTACCAGGAGAGGAATCTTGGAGCAGAGACGCTTTCAGCAATGGTATTTCTTTCTCCCGGATATTTGAGTGCTGTGTTCAAAGAAGAAACGGGAGTGACACTGAACCGCTTTATCCGTGAAGTGCGGATGGAAAAAGCGAAAGAACTTCTTGAGACAACGAATATGAAGATCTCCGGAATTGCAAAAGAAGTAGGATTTTCCAATAACTCATACTTCTGCAGAAGCTTCCGGGAATTTTTCGGAGACACACCGGAAACATGCAGGAAAGGAACAGAGGCGGATGAAAAAACAAATACGGAAGCTGCTCCATCGATTTGAAAATCTGAAATTCCGTAAGAAACTGTCAGTTTTGATGTTGATTGCAGGATTGGTGCCGGTTGTATTCCTGGCTTTTTCTATGCAATATGGCATGACGAATCAGCTGAGAGAAAAGGAACAGTATAACCTGGAAAAAATACTGGAGCAGTCGGTGAACTCAATTGAGAACCAGTCACAGATTTATGAAAATCTGGTCGATTATTTATCCTATTCACAAAGTCTCAGGAATATTTTCGATACGGAAATGGAATCAGATTATGAGAAATATTTGAAATATGTGAAAGTAGCAGATCCGTTGCTTCAGATGCCGACCATCTATCACAAAGAGATTCGGAGTATTACGCTGTATTCTGACAATATAGAAGTGCCACATGGAGATACACTTCTTCCAATGTCAGAAGCGGAGAATCAACAGTGGTATTCCAGACTGAATGAAGGAACGCTGATGCAGTGGAGCATTACTCGTGGGGGAAATAAATCAATCATTGCCAGTCGAAAATTCTACGATAATGATACGATCAAAGCAGTATTGGAGATGCGTCTGGATTATGAAAAAGTTCTTAGTCCATTCATGAGTCAGATTACAGATAATACAGGTGGCATGATTATGGACGATAATGGAAATGTTGTTTATGCGGATTGTTCTATGGATAAAAAATATCGTCCAAAGAATATTGAGAATCTTAAGGATATCAGTGATAAGTATTATATTTCACAGAGAACAATGAAAGATACCGGATGGAATTTCTATATCTATCGTCCGAAGGCGGTAAGTGAAAATGCAATCCATAAGCTTTTGCTTAAAAATATTCCGTTAATTTTAATCAGTGTTCTCCTTTTGAGTCTTTTAGGGTATGTTTTCTCCATCCGTATGGTGTCACAGTTGGAATTATTGACAGAGAATATGAACCAGATCAATATGGGACTTCGCAAGGTTACGGTGCAGAGTAAGTCCAAGGATGAGGTTGGTGTGTTGATTCGGTCATTCCAGCGCATGATGGATCAGATGAACCATTTGATCTCAGAAGTATATGAGAGTAAGATCCAGCTTCAGAATAGTGAGATGAGAGCGCTGCAGGCACAGATCAATCCACATTTCCTTTACAATTCACTTTCTATTATCAACTGGAAAGCAATTGAAGCGGGGGAGGATGAAATCAGTTATGTGACATTGGCACTGTCTACTTATTATAGAACAAGCCTGAATCGTGGTGAAACAATGACTACAGTGGCAAAAGAAATTGATAATATCCGTGCATACCTCAAGATCCAGTTGGTTATGCATGATAACGAGTTCCGTGTGGTCGAACAGATTTCAGACGGTCTTAATGATTATATGATACCGAAGCTGATCCTGCAGCCGCTGGCAGAAAATGCAATCGATCACGGAATCGATGTGTCAGATAATGAGGATCCAACATTGTGGCTGACGATTCGTGAAGAAAATGAGCATATTTTCTTTGAAATCAGGGACAACGGAGCAGGAATGACGCAGGAAAAGGCAGATCAGATCCTGACCTATCAGTCGTCCGGTTATGGCGTGCGAAATGTCTGTGACAGAATCCATGTTCTTTACGGAGAGAAAGGTGAGATGAAGATAGAAAGCACTCCTGGAAAAGGAACGCGTGTCTTTATCCGGATTCCGAAGAAGACGGAGGCAAAGGTGCTATGAAAAACGATAGGAAAAAGCGAATTCTTTCAGCCCAGCTTGTATTAATTTTATTGATGATACTTTGGTGTGGAACTTGTTTTGAATCAAAAGAAAGTCAAAGACAGATGGAACAGTCAGATGCATCTCAAAGTGAGTCTGGTGCAGGCGAAGCAGCTGAAGGGAAAAGAAAACAGATGTATGAAGCAATGCATACGCCGCTTGGAAAATATCCTGAGACAGTCACGTATACACTTGGCAAGATTGCAGGAGCAAATAATTCGAATCTCCCGGTGGGAAATACGTACGAAAACAATGCGTATACGAGATATCTGAAGAAAGTGCTTAATATTAAAAATGCAGATGTCTTTGAATTGCAGGATGGCAATACGTATGAAGAGGCAGTCAATGTAGCGATTGAAGATCGAGATATTCCGGATGTGCTTGTCGTGAAGGGAAGAGATAACCTGCTCCGCCTGATTGAAGCAGGTATGATTGAAGACCTCACAGAAACTTATGAAGAGTGTACGACAGATACAATCAAAGAAATGTATGACAGTTATGGAGATTCTCTCTTACAATCTGCAACAGTTGATGGAAAGTTGTATGCATTTCCGAATACGGTGATCGATGACGGAGCTCCACTTCTCTGGTTGAGGAAAGACTGGATTGAGAAGTTGGGATTGAAGGAACCGGAAACGGTAGAAGAAGCGTTGGAGATAGTGCGTGCATTTGTAGAACAAGATGCAGCAGGAGACGGTCAGACGATTGGTCTTGCCTGTAGTACAGATGTGATTGCCGGGGCGGACCAGACTTATGGAGTGGATTCAGCGTTTATACATGCAGGTGCAATGCCATGTCACTGGATTCTGGATGAAAGTGGAGATGTAGTTTATGGGTCAGTAACGCAGGAAACAAAAGAAGCACTTTCAAAGCTTCGTAATCTATATGAGGATGGGATACTCGACCAGAGATTCTTGTTGAGAAAGACGGAAAACATAGATAATCTGTTAAAAACCGGACATTGCGGAGCAATCTACGGACGTTGGTGGGCTCCGAATAATCCGCTTAGTGCGGCATATAGTGTCGATTCAAATGCAGAGTGGAAACCGTATCTTTTAGACAAAGAACAAGTGAATGAGACACAGAAGATATCAGTTTTTGAATCGTATGATCAGTGGATGTATGTGGTGGTACGCAAAGGATATGAGCATCCGGAAATTGTAGCAAAGTATGTGAGTGCTATTTTTGATCAGTCTAGATATGCAAATGATGCTTCAGCAAGAGAGGTGAATGACTATTTTTCCATTAATGTAGATCCGACGGCCCGTCCGCTGAATATTAATGTGGATTATGAGGATGCACTTTATCGAACAACGGAACATATTCAGGCAGCGTTGGACAAAACGCTTGATGTGTCGGAATTGAGTGGACTAGAAAAATCTTATTATGATACATGTAAATCATTTTTGAATGGACAGTTGACAACGGCAAATGGCTGGGCAGCTTATGCATCAAGAATTGAGGCAGTGGGGGAACTGCAGAAAGCGGGAATACGAAGTGCACAGACACTGCCTTTGGAAAACGTAAATGCCGAAATCCCACAGGAATTACAAGAACTGGAGAATGAAGCGTTTCTTCAGATTATCAGTGGGGAGAAACCAGTGGATTACTTTGATACTTTTGTGGTAGAATGGTATGCGAACGGCGGAAAAGAGCTGACCGAACAGGTACAGAATGCCTATGAAAGTGGAAAGGACTAAAAAGAATGGATATTAATCAGAGACTGACAGAAGAACTGGATGTAAAACGCTGGCAGATCGATGCGGCAGTACAGCTGATCGATGAAGGCAATACGATTCCATTTATTTCAAGATATAGAAAAGAAGCAACCGGAGAACTGAATGACGAACAATTGAGAAAGCTGTATGAACGTCTGGTATATTTAAAAAATCTGGAAGAGAAGAAAGAACAGGTAATCTCAAGTATTGAAGAGCAGGGAAAACTGACAGAAGAATTAAAGAAACAGATTCTGGCAGCGGAAACACTTGTGGCAGTAGAAGACCTGTATCGTCCGTATCGTCCGAAACGACGTACCCGTGCGACAATCGCGAAGGAAAAGGGACTTGAGCCATTGGCTGCACTGATCACATTGCAGAAGACAAAAGAGCCGCTTGAGAAGGCAGCGGAAGCGTATATTTCCGAAGAAAAAGGTGTGGAAAGTGCAAAGGATGCAATCAGCGGAGCATGTGATATTATTGCAGAAAGCATTTCAGATGAGGCAGCTTACAGAACCTGGATCCGAGAGACGACAATGAGAAAAGGAAAGGTTACTTCTCAGGCGAAGGATCCGGAGGCAGAGTCTGTTTACGAGATGTATTATGAGTTTGAAGAAGCCGTTGCGAAGCTTGCAGGACATCGAATTCTTGCATTGAACCGTGGTGAGAAAGAGAAATTCCTGACAGTGAAGGTGGAAGCACCGGAAGAAGATATTTTAAGATATCTTGAGAGAAAGGTGATCCGTACAGAGAATCCTTATACAACACCGGTATTGAAAGAGACAATTGCAGACAGTTACAACCGTCTGATCGGACCGGCTATTGAGCGTGAGGTCAGAAACGAACTGACAGAGAAGGCAGAAGACGGGGCAATCGAAGTGTTTGGAAAGAACCTTCATCAGCTCCTGATGCAGCCGCCGATTGCAGGCAAGGTTGTGCTTGGCTGGGATCCGGCTTTCCGTACGGGATGTAAGCTGGCAGTTGTTGATGAGACAGGAAAGGTAATCGGAACAACCGTTATTTATCCGACTGCACCGACAACAGAGAAGAAGATCCGGGCAAGTAAAGATTTGCTTAAGAAGATTATTCCGAAGTATCACGTTTCTCTGATCTCTCTTGGAAATGGTACTGCTTCCCGTGAATCAGAACAGTTTATCGTAGAGCTTCTGAAAGAGATTCCGGAGAAGGTACAGTATGTGATCGTTAATGAGGCGGGAGCATCTGTCTATTCTGCAAGTAAGCTGGCAACAGAAGAATTCCCGAAATTTGATGTGGGACAGAGAAGCGCGGCATCAATCGCACGCCGTCTGCAGGATCCGCTTGCAGAGCTTGTAAAGATTGACCCGAAATCAATTGGTGTCGGTCAGTATCAGCATGATATGAACCAGAAGAAGCTTGGGGAGTCTTTAAACGGAGTTGTAGAGGATTGCGTAAATAAAGTCGGAGTAGATTTAAATACTGCTTCTGCACCGTTACTTTCTTACATCTCAGGAATCAGCAGTGCAATCGCAAAAAATATTGTGGCTTACAGAGAAGAAAACGGTCGTTTTACAGACAGAAAAGAACTGCTTAAAGTACCGAAACTCGGACCGAAAGCGTTCGAGCAGTGCGCAGGTTTTATGCGTATTTCCGAAGGTAAGAATCCACTGGATGCTACAGGTGTTCATCCGGAATCTTATGCTGCAGCAGAAAAGCTGTTGAAGAAGCAAGGGTACGAAGCAGACGCTATCACAGCACATCAGCTGACAGGACTTGGTCTTACAATCGGAGATTATAAGAAGCTTGCAGAAGAACTTGGAATCGGTGAGATTACGCTTCGTGATATTGTCAAGGAGCTTGAGAAACCGGCGCGTGATCCGCGTGATGAGATGCCAAAGCCAATCCTTCGCACAGATGTCCTTGAGATGAAAGATCTGAAGGAAGGTATGGTGCTGAAAGGTACTGTGAGAAATGTAATTGACTTCGGAGTATTTGTGGATATCGGAGTTCACCAGGACGGACTTGTACACATTTCCCAGATTACAGACAGATATATCAAACATCCGCTGGAGGCAGTAAGTGTTGGAGATGTTGTGGATGTGAAGGTGATGAGTGTGGATCTGAAGAAGAAGAGGATTCAGCTGACGATGAGAGGGATTTAATAATTTTGTATATTGTATTGTTAAAGTGAATATGCTATAATGCCGATAGGCAAAGAGAAGTGAGTAGTTCATGTGATTTGACTACAAGCGCGAAAACCCCAGAGCGGCAACTCTGGGGTTTTCTATTCCCAAAAACGGTGGGAATAAATCCGTAGGCTCGTTACCGACTATTTGTTCCTATCGAGCCATTTGATGATATAATGGCAAATTACATCACCCGCGATAGTAACAATAAGAGAAGTGAGAAAATCCATGGGATTCACCTCCTATCTGTTACCAGTTTGGAGGCGGTAACGAAAATATTATAGCATATAACATTTCAAACGTCTATAAAAAGAGAAACATCCAAACAGAAACCGATGGAGGTTAGTTTGGATGTTTCTTTCAGTGAACAATTCAATTATCTTATCTTCTGTGTAGCACCGTAAAGTTTTGGTCCTACGATTGCAGCAATGATAATTTTTGCTGCATCTCCCGGAAGGTATGGGATAACACCCATCATAAGACCTTCTTTGAAGGAGAGGCTTAACAGTTTGGCAAGCCATACAGTTCCGAATGCATAACATACAGCCATTCCGATGATCATTCCGATGATTGTAGGAACGAGCTTACGGTCAAAGTGCTCGAGTGCAAATCCCATGATCAGTGCAAGGAAGATGAATCCGATCAGATATCCACCGGTTGGTCCTGCGAGAACTTGGAAACCTCCGCGGAAAGAGGAGAAGACCGGGACACCAACTGCTCCGAGCAGGAGGTAGATGATAAAGCTGATTGTTCCGGATTTCATTCCGAGAACGAAGATTGCAAGGAAAATTGCAAAGTTTGTAAGGGAAATCGGAACAGGGCTGAATGGCAGCGGGATGGAAAGTGGTCCGAGGACGCAGGTTACTGCAGTCATCAGGGCGATGAGTACCATCTGTTTTGTTCTTATTTTCTGGTTGTCTACGGCAACTGTGCCGGAAGTTTCATTCTGTGACATTTCAATTTACTCCTTTAGATCTTAATACTTATCGCTGTTTCAAGCGAGCTTTAACATCGTTGTCTGAAATATGGCAACGATTGAGTTCTTCGTTAGTATAATTCATGAAAAGTTAATTGTCAACTATAAAATATAAAAGGTTAACAATTAAAAACTTATTAATTTTGTAGACATGTGATAGGCAAAATGGAAAGAATAAGGTAGAATAGATAAAGTCAGGAAAATTGCCAGAAGAGAAAGGAATTGCATGTTTGGATATGTAACGGTCTGTGAACCGGAATTGAAAGTAAAAGATCTGAAGAAATACAGGGCATATTATTGTGGACTTTGCCGGACATTGAAAGAAGATTATGGATTTATGGGGCAGATGACATTGACGTATGATATGACATTTGCAGTTATTCTGTTATCCTCTTTATATGAGACAATTGCGAAACATGAGGAACACCGCTGTAAGGTTCATCCAGTGAAGCGGCAACATATGTTGCGGAATGAAATTACATCTTATGCGGCGGCGATGAATGTGCTGCTTGCATATTATCATATGGAAGATGACTGGCAGGATGATCATAAAGTGTCAAGTCTGATGACGAAGAGCCTGATTCAGGGAAAAGCAAAGAAAATTATAGAGAAATATCCGCGGCAGAGCAAGGTGATTCAGCAGTCTTTGAGGGAACTTGGAGAATGTGAACATGAGAACAGTATGGATATTGACCGGGCTGCAGGATGTTTTGGCAGATTAATGGCGGAGCTTTTTGTCTGGAAGGAGGATATCTGGGAGAAGACGCTCAGAAAGATGGGATTCTATCTTGGGAAATTCATTTACCTGATGGATGCCTATGAGGATCTGCCGGAAGATAGAAAGAAGAATCGCTACAATCCATTGAAAGAACTGGCAAAGCGGCCGGATTATGAGGTGCAGATGGAACAGATTCTTCGGATGATGATAGCGGAGAGCACAGTCCGTTTTGAACAACTGCCATGTCTGGTTGACGTGGACATTTTGAGAAATATACTGTATGATGGAGTCTGGAATCATTACAATAAGATTCAGATGAAGAAAAGAGAGGAAAAGAATGATGACAAAAAATCCATATGATGTGCTTGGTGTGTCACCGAATGCGTCGGATGATGAGATAAAGAGAGTGTATCGGGATCTGACAAGAAAATATCACCCAGATGCAAATGTGAATAATCCCTTAGCAGATCTTGCAGAAGAGAAGTTTAAGGAAGTACAGGAAGCGTATGATATTATCATGAGAGAGCGTGCGAACGGAGGAAATTCGTACGGGAATAATTATGGATATGGTTCTTCTGAAAGTTATTCTTATGGAAATCAGTCTTATGGAAATCAGAACAGCTCTTATGGCTATGGAACGATGGATCCCAAACTGCAGGCAGCTGCGAACTATATTAACAGCAGACGTTATAGAGAAGCAATCAATACATTGGATCAGGTTCAGCAGAGAAGTGCGATGTGGTATTATCTGAGCGGCTGTGCGAATGCAGGAATCGGAAATCAGATTCTGGCGAGGGATCACGCGGCACAGGCAGTAAATATGGAACCAAACAATCTGCAGTTTCGTCAGCTGTTGAATCAGTTGGATTTCAATAGCAGAAGGTATCAGAACAGTCCGTATGGTGGCGGCTATGCACCGGGAGGACAGAATTCCTGCGGTACAGGAAATATGTGTTGCGACTTATGGCTTGCGGACACATTGTGTGAATGTATGGGAGGCGATCTCTGCTCATGCATGTAAAAGCAAAACAAATGGCATTTGGAGGTTTGATCCTTGCGGTGACTGTTGTGTGTATGGCACTTGGAAGCGTGATCGAGACGAATACATTGTTTTTATTGGCAGCAGCGGCATTTTTTGTAGGGATTGTTATTCGTGAGTTCGGCCTTCGTACAGGGGCAGCCTTTTATCTGGCAGCAATTTTATTAGGATTCCTGGTTACGCCGAATAAGTTTTATGTAATAACATTTGCTGCAATGGGATTCTATATTCTTGGAATTGAAGCAGTCTGGATATTTCTTGCGAAAAGACCACAGATGGGACATAGGATGGGGATTTACTGGCTTGTAAAATATGTGATCTTTAATCTAGTGTATCTCCCGTGTCTTTTCGGATTCCGCTCGATGCTGTTTCAGAAAGCAGTGTCAGATCAGTTGCTTTTGGCAGCTGTAATGGTTGGACAGATAGCAATATTGTTTTATGATAAAGCTTATCAGTATGTTCAGGGAACCCTATGGGAAAAATGGAGAAAACGTATTCTATAAAGAATGTATGAGAAAATCTTGTCGAGAAGACAGGATTTTTCTTTATATAAAAGGAATGAGCCACATCTCTGTGACTCAAGGGGGAAAAAGTTTATGAAAAAGTGTTCTTTTTAAGAACACTTATAGTATAGAGGTATTTTGTGAAAAAAGTGTGATGAACTTTTGAACCGAAAATGAACATTATTGAAAAATTTTATTAAGAACAAGACAAACCTAGTAGGAAAAAAGGAATATCAATATATTAGTCGAAAGTGCTATAAGTGATATCGATTACAGTGCAAAATGATATTAAATATCAATAAAAGGGGTTGCATTTTTAGTAAGAGCGCGCTATAGTAGTAAGAGTAAAAGGAATTTAATCTTCGGGGTAGGGTGCAAGTCCCAACCGGCGGTATAGTCCGCGACCCGCATATGATGCGGCTGAACTGGTGACTCGTCTGTGATGGCATTACAGAATGGGAATTCCGGTACCGACAGTAAAGTCTGGATGAGAGAAGAAGTTCATGCCCGCAGGATCAGAAAAAGAGATATTCGAATATGATATCTGATTGCCTGAGAATCTTGCGAGAATGCCATTAAGAGCAGAAAACATGAATCCCGGAAGGTAATTACCTTCCGGGTTTTTTCTTGTGAAGATTACCTTTTTCAAAAAGAAAAAATGCTGTTTAGGATAAAGACAGCGGATAGAAAAAGGAGAGTAACACTATGAGTACAGAGACAAAGACACTAACAAACGCAGATGCGAAGATTCAGCCGAAGCTGGGGGTAAAGGCATTAGTTCAGATCGGAATGCTTTCAGCAATTGCAATTATTCTGATGATGTTCGAGATTCCACTTCCGTTTGCACCGACATTTTATAAGATTGATTTAAGTGAAGTTCCGGTTCTGGTAGGATGCTTTGCAATGGGACCTATGGCAGGTGTTCTGGTAGAGCTTGTTAAGATCTTATTGAATTTTGTTATGACAGGAACATCAACAGCAGGTGTTGGAGAAATTGCAAACTTTATTATCGGATGTTCTTTCTGTGTACCGGCAGGACTGATCTATAGAAAAAACAGAACAAGAAAAAGCGCTCTGATCGGAATGGCAACAGGAACGCTTCTGATGATCGTGATCGGATGCTTCGTGAATGGATTCGTACTTCTTCCGACTTATGCAAAAGCATTCGGAATGCCGATTGATGCACTGGTTGGTATGGGAACAGCAGTTAACTCACATATTACAAGCCTTTCTACATTTGTTATGTTTGCGGTAGCACCGTTCAACCTTGTGAAGGGAATTGTTGTATCACTTGTTGTATTTCTGATCTACAAGAAGATCAGCCCGATCTTCAGAATCAGATAATAGACGAAGAGAAAAGTTTGAGATAAAAGAATATAAGTGAAAGAATATAAGTTGCCCCGGGACAGATTGATTTTAAAGTCTGTCCCGGGGCATTTTTTGTTGGCGGCATATCCGAAAACTGCAAAAGTCGAATATGCAGTTTATTTCCGTATCTTCATCGCACTAAGTGCAGCACCGATCGCACCGGCGTAGCGGGCATCCGGGCAGGAGATCACTTCTTTTCCAAGTTCTTTTGATAAAGCTTCGCGGATATATTCACATTCACATAGACCGCCGGTCAGACAGAACGTGGACATCTCACCATTCATCCGGCTGACCTGGGCGGCAACCTTGCGGATGGTGGAATTTACTATTGCATAAGCAATATTTTCTTTCGGTTCTCCCTTACCAATCAGTCCGATAACTTCGGATTCTGCGAATACAGTACACATGGAGCTGATCGTTGTGTCAGAACCCAGGCGTGCCAGATCAAACATTTCATTCGGGCGAAGAGAGAGTGTGTTGGCCATCACTTCAAGAAAACGTCCGGTTCCGGCGGCACATTTATCATTCATAATAAAATCTTTTACGAATCCCTGTTCAATCTGGATGATCTTCGTATCCTGGCCACCGATATCGATCACGGTCAGGTCCGGCTGTTGGAACAGATGCACAGCACCAAGAGCATGGCAGGTGATCTCTGTGACGGTCTTATCTGCGTAAGGAACAGAGATGCGTCCGTAACCGGTTGCTACACGGCAGGAAGAGTCATCAGAAAGATTGATTCCGGCAAGCTGAAGTTTCTGATGGATTTCCTCGGCTGTATCTACGCTGCTCCATCCGGTTGGCTGAACGAATTCCTGGATAATTTCTTTTTTTTCGTTCAAAACAACGGTTTTCGCACAGGTTGAACCGATGTCAATTCCAATATAGTTCATAATAAAAACTCCTTTATAAAAACAGTCGGCTCTCGCATGAGAACAGCCGACTGTTCAGAGCCAACCTCCAAAATGCTACGCATTTCGTCGGTGTGGCGTATCCGCCAAATAAAATTTCAAAAACATTCTTAAAAATGCAAGCATTTTATAGCTGTTTTTTGAAATTTTGCTTGACTCTGAACAGTTACCAGATTATAACATTTCGATAAAGGCTGCTATACGTGTATTCAGCTGTCCGACATCAGTCTGGGAATAATCTGTCTCAACATTCATATATGGAATTCCTTTTTCCTCGTTTACAAAGCGGCGGATGGAAAGAGTCTCTACGTTATAAGTGTGGCATGCCTGAAGAGTCATTTCAAGGACTCCGTCTACTTTATACTCATCAATCAATCTTCCGAGAAGTTCCAGACGGTTCGGGTTTGGAGTCATAACAGAACATCCGATTGAGAGGTAACGCTCTGCGATTGCCTGGTAAATGTCTTCAGCATCTTCGTCAATCAGACGATCGATGGATTTTGCACCGGAGCAGTTTTCAAATGTAACAACGATTCCACCGTTATTCTCAACAGCGTCGATAATCTTCTCTGTTGCACCGCCAATCGGACATCCGGTGATCAGAATTCTTGGTTTCTTATCTTCACGTTTTCCTTCGGCATATTCTTTCTCAATCTTGGCTGTCAGTGCGTCAACTTCATCAGCAATCAGAGTACGGTCAAGCTTAAAACTACTTCCGTACAGAACACGGAAAAGATCATGTCCTTTGATTGGTGCTGGATCATGTCTCATAACTCCGTAAAGATTCTTCAAGGATGTGCGGACTTCATTTTCAAGCTTAACTGCTTTACGAACCTGTTCCTCCGTGATCGTTATCTCGAATTTTTTTTCGAGATATTCTTTGAAGCGGAGAATCTCAGCCTTCCAAAGGTCGAGTACTTTAGCTTTCTGGGATTGTGGCAGTTCCATGATGAAGACCTCTTTGAATTCGCCCATGTATTCGTACATTTTCTTCTTACCGTCACATGTTGTCTCTCCGACAACAACGTCTGAGAAGTAGAAGAAAGGGCATTTGTCTGTCTTTGCAAATCCATAACTTGATTTGATCAGTGGGCATAAGTTACGTGGAAGATCTTTTTCTGCTGCTGGAATCGTCTCATCAGATGTAGAGCAGAGGCTGACTGTTGCTGCGCCCATTGCCATGGCAATCTCCTTTGGAAAATAAGTACAGTAGGATCCAATCACAGGGATTCCTTTGTCTTTCAACTGTTTTACAGCGAGAAATGATTTCTGACGCTGTTCTGCGAATTCTTCGAATACTTCCGGTAAATCTTTAATAATTTCCATAATCGTTCTCCTTATTGTTGGGTTTGTGGATGGCTGTTGTAGAGAGATTATTTTATTAAACGTATGCTTTCCAAAAAACAAACGATGGGAATAATCCATTCATAACCAAAGCTTTTATAGATAAATTTTATCGTTTTTTAATGAAGTTTTCCAATAGATAATATATATATGAAGAAAGAACTTATAGATAAAACCTATAAGGTGGAGATTAGAAAATTGGAACTGGATGAACTGTAAAATTCTGTTCTTTGTTCTGCCCAAAAAGTATGATAAAATGAAAAGAAGTAGAAACAATCTGTTTCATCAGTCAGGTAGAAGTGATAGATCAGCGAAAGGAAATAGAGCATATGAAAACAATAGGGATTGGAATTCAGGATTTTGCAAAAATAGCTGATAAAAATATGTTTTATATAGATAAGACAGCTTTTCTAAAGGAATGGTGGGAGAATCAGGATAGTGTTACATTAATCACCCGCCCAAGAAGATTCGGAAAAACATTGCTTATGAGCATGACGGACTATTTTTTCTCAGTCAATCATTCAGATTGCAAGAAGTATTTTGAAGGCCTGGACATCTGGAAAGAAGAAAAATTCCGTGAACTTCAGGGAACCTATCCGGTGATTTTCATGAGTTTTGCAGATATTAAAGGATCAACTTATGAAAAAACCAGAATGGGGGTTATCCATAAGATTACAAAGTTATATACAGACTTTGAATTTTTAAAGAGGACGGGAGTTCTCAGTGGCAGAGACCTGGAGTTTTACGATTCGGTCTCAGTGGATATGGGGGATGATGTTGCAGGAATTGCGATACAGTATATGTGTGATTATTTGAGACGTTATTATGGTAAGAATGCGTTAGTGTTACTGGATGAGTATGATACACCGCTACAAGAGGCATATGTAAACGACTATTGGAAAGAACTGGCTGATTTTATAAGAAGCTTATTTAATAGCACATTTAAGACAAATCCGTATCTGGAACGGGGACTTCTGACCGGAATTACAAGAGTTAGTAAGGAGTCAATCTTTTCTGATTTGAACAATTTGGAAGTTGTAACAACAACATCAGAAAAGTACAGCACTTCCTTTGGATTTACAGAGAAAGAAGTCTTTCAGGTATTAGAGAATAACCGATTGTCTTCTGAAAAGGAAAATATCCGTTACTGGTATGATGGTTTTTCTTTTGGTAAGCGGAAAGACATTTATAATCCGTGGTCGATCACAAAATATCTGGATACAGGAGAATATGGAACTTACTGGGCAGATACCAGTGGAAATGTACTTGTATCCAATTTGATCCGCCAAAGTCCTGCAAAGATTAAATCAGAAATGGAAGATCTGTTGCAAGGTAGAACAATCTGCACAGATCTGGATGAACAGGTGATTTTTGAGCAGCTTGGAAGAAAACGTGGAGCCATCTGGAGTCTTCTGCTTGCCAGCGGTTACCTGAAAGTTGACCGGTATGAGATGGATAACAGAACCGGTAAGCGTCAATATTATCTGAAAATCACAAACCATGAGACGATGCTGATGTTTGAGAAGATGATCGAAGACTGGTTCTCGGAAGAAGATTCTGCATATGGCAATTTTAAAGATGCATTGATTGCAGGAGATCTGGATTATATGAACCAGTTTATGAATCAGGTTGCACTTCAGACCTTTAGCAGTTTTGATACCGGGAATAAGCCATCCAAAGAACAGGAACCGGAGAGATTCTACCACGGATTTGTTCTTGGACTGATCGTGGATTTAGCCGAAAAATATAGAATTACATCGAACAGAGAAAGCGGATTCGGACGTTATGATGTAGTAATGGAACCTTTGAAAGAAAATTTGGATGCAATCGTGATGGAGTTTAAAGTCCAGAACATGAAAAAAGAAAAATCACTCGAGCAGACAGTAGAGAATGCACTGCGTCAGATTGATGAAAAAGAATATGATACAGAACTACTTGCCAGAGGAATCAAAAAGGAGCGAATCCGGCATTATGGATTCGCATTTCGTGGAAAAAAGGTTTTGATAGGAACAGAAGAATAAAGGTAAAATAAAGGGATGAAGACTTTAGTGGATTCATCCTTTTGTTATAGTAACAAAAAGATTTTAAAAAGTTTTCTTTCCACTTGCTTGCCTTGTATTTACCAGTGAAATCGGATATACTAAAGAATAGTCAATCTTTGAAAAATTTGATATTTATAAGAACAAAAACCAAGGAGAAAAAGAATGAGTATATATGATTTGAATGCATATGAAGTGCTCCAGACAGAAGATTTATCTGATCTGAAGTCAAAGGGGACACTTCTGAAGCATAAGAAAAGCGGAGCGAGAGTGCTCCTTATGGAAAATGATGATGAGAACAAGGTGTTTACAATTGGATTCCGTACACCACCGTCAGACAGTACAGGAGTTCCACACATTATGGAACATTCTGTTCTGTGCGGATCGAAAGAATTTCCGGTGAAGGATCCGTTTGTTGAGCTTGTGAAAGGTTCTCTGAATACATTTTTGAATGCGATGACTTATCCGGACAAGACAGTATATCCGGTGGCAAGCTGCAATGACAAGGATTTTCAGAATCTGATGCATGTCTATATGGATGCAGTATTTTATCCAAATATTTATCAGAATGACAAGACATTCCGCCAGGAAGGTTGGAGCTATAAGCTGGATAATCCAGATGGAGAGTTGACAATCAGCGGTGTTGTATACAACGAGATGAAAGGAGCATTCTCTTCTCCGGAAGGCGTACTTGACCGCGTGGTTCTGAACTCTCTGTTCCCGGATAATACGTATTCCGTAGAGTCCGGTGGAGACCCGGAGGTAATTCCAGAACTTACTTATGAGCGATTTTTAGATTTCCATAGAAAGTATTATCATCCATCTAACAGCTATATTTATCTGTATGGTGATATGAATATGGAAGAGAAATTAAGATGGCTTGATGAGAAGTATTTGTCAGATTTTGAGAATGAACCGGTGGATTCAGAGATTCATCTGCAGAAGCCATTTACAGAGATGAAGGAAGTCGTTCAGGAGTATTCCATCGCAAGTGAAGAGAGTGAGGAGGATAACACTTATCTTTCTTATAATAAAGTGATCGGTACTACACTGGATGAGAAATTGTATCTGGCATTTGAGATTCTGGATTACGCACTTCTGTCCGCACCGGGCGCACCGCTGAAGAAAGCACTTCTCGATGCAGGGGTCGGCAAGGATATCTCAGGATCTTATGACAACGGAGTTTATCAGCCGATCTTCTCTGTGATTTCTAAGAATGCGAATGTAGAGCAGAAAGAAGAATTCGTTCGTGTAATTGAAGATACATTGAAAGATATTGTGAAAAATGGAATCAATAAGAAAGCACTTCGCGCAGGAATCAACTATCATGAATTCCGTTTCCGCGAGGCCGATTTCGGAAATTATCCGCGTGGACTGATGTATGGACTGCAGTTGTTTGACAGCTGGCTTTATGATGAGACAAAACCATTTATTCATATGCAGGCGATTCCGACATTTGAATTCTTGAAGGAACAGGTGGAGACAGGATACTTTGAAGAACTGATCCAGAAATATCTCCTGGATAATACACATGGTTCTATCGTGATCATTAAACCGGAGCGTGGACGTACTGCAAGAATGGATAAGGAACTTGCAGATAAGCTTCAAGCATACAAAGACAGTTTGTCAAAAGAAGAAATCGATGCACTTGTGAAAGCAACGAAAGAGTTGGAAGAATATCAGGAAGAAGAGTCGGCACCGGAAGATCTGGCGAAGATTCCTGTACTCGGACGCGAAGATATTTCCAGAGAGATTGCACCGATTTATAATAAAGAGCTTGAGACAAGCGGAGTGAAGCTGGTACACCATGAAGTTGAGACGAATGGAATTGGATACACAGCGCTTTTGTTTGACCTGTCCGGTATTCCGGAGGAGAAACTTCCATATATCAGCATTCTGCAGAGTGTGCTTGGAATTATTAATACAAAGAATTATGAATACAGTGAACTGTTTAATGAGATCAATGTACACACAGGAGGAATCGGAACTTCTCTGGAGCTTTACACAGACGTAACAAAGGTAAAGGAGAAAGAATTCCGTGCGACATTTGAAATCAAAGGTAAAGCACTGTATCCGAAGATGGATGTTCTGTTCTCTATGATGCGTGAGATTCTGATGGAATCTGATCTTGGGGATGAGAAGCGTCTGAAAGAAATCTTAGCAATGTTGAAATCCAGACTGCAGATGTCCTTCCTGTCATCCGGACACACAACAGCAGCCCTTCGTTCCCTGTCTTATACTTCACCGATGGCGAAGTTCAAGGATGATACAGATGGAATCGGTTACTATGAGGTTGTAAAGGAACTGGAGGAAAACTTTGAGGAGAAGAAAGCAGAACTGATTGCAAACTTAAGACAGATTGCACAGCAGATTTTCCGCAAGGACAATCTGATCATCAGTTATACCTCATCAGCGGATGGTCTTGCACCGATGGAAGAAGCATTTGCAAAGATTGCAGACACACTTCATACAGAGGAAAAGGAAGCAGAGATACCGTGTGAAATTCATTGTGTGAAACGCAACGAGGGATTCAAGACATCTTCAAAAGTTCAGTATGTTGCAAGAACAGGTAATTTTATCGACCGTGGTGTTGAGTATACAGGAGCACTTCAGATTCTGAAAGTCATCTTGAGTTATGATTATCTGTGGCAGAATGTCCGTGTGAAGGGCGGAGCTTACGGATGCATGAGCAGCTTCAATCGTATTGGAGAGGGATATCTGGTATCTTACCGTGACCCGAATCTGGAGAAGACAATGGAAATCTACGAAGGAGTTGTGGATTATCTGAAGAACTTCAATGTAGATGACAGAGACATGAACAAGTTTATTATCGGAACGATCAGTAATATCGACCGTCCGATGAATCCGGCAGCAAAGGGAAGCAGATCAATGAATCTTTATATGAACCATGTATCTGCTGAGATGATCAGGGAAGAGAGAGATCAGATCCTTGATGCACAGCAGTCAGACATCCGTGCACTTGCCGATGTACTTCAAGCATTACTTGATGCACATGAACTTTGCGTGATCGGAAGTGAAGAGAAGATTGAGGAGCAGAAAGAGATGTTCCTTGAAATAAAGACACTTTAAGATGGAAAAAGAAAGGAAAAAGTATGCAGGATAATTTTAAATCAGGATTTGTCACACTGATCGGAAGACCAAATGTTGGAAAATCTACTTTGATGAATCGTCTGATCGGACAGAAGATTGCAATCACATCAAACAAACCACAGACAACAAGAAACCGTATCCAGACTGTTCTGACAACAGAGGAAGGTCAGATTGTGTTCGTAGATACACCGGGAATTCACAAAGCAAAGAATAAACTTGGTGAGTATATGGTGAATATTGCAGAACGTTCTTTGAATGAAGTGGATGTTGTACTTTGGCTTGTAGAGCCATCTACATTTATCGGTGCAGGTGAGAAGCATATTATTGAGCAGTTAAAGAAGGTAAAGACACCGGTTATTCTTGTTATCAATAAAGTTGATATGGTGAAGAAGGAAGAGGTTCTTACTTTTATTGATGCATATCGCAAGGAATATGATTTTGCAGAAATCGTTCCGGTATCTGCAAGAAGAGGCGATAATACGGATGAGCTTGTAAATGTAATTATGAAATATCTTCCATACGGACCGCAGTTCTATGATGAAGATACAATCACAGACCAGCCGGAGCGCCAGATCGTGGCAGAGATTATCCGCGAGAAAGCATTGCATAGCTTGAATGAGGAGATCCCTCATGGAATCGCAGTAGCAATCGATCAGATGAAGATGAACCACAAAGTGTGTCATATTGATGCTACAATCATCTGCGAGAGAGATTCCCATAAAGGGATCATCATCGGAAAGCAGGGAAGTATGCTGAAAAAAATCGGAAGTACTGCAAGATTTGAGATCGAGCGTCTGCTGGATTGCAAAGTAAATTTGAAGCTGTGGGTAAAGGTTCAGAAGAACTGGAGAGACAGTGATTATATGATGAAAAATTTTGGATACAGGGAAGACGAGATGTAAGCCCTGAGATGCATTTGCGGTAAATTCTGAAGATATTCTAAAGAAAAAAGTGCTGTTCCTTAAAGAATGGCACTTTTTTCTTTAATAAATGCCAAAGCCTATTGTTATTATGAAAAAGTGGGATAAAATGATGTAAGTACATAGCAATGGAGCAATCTGGTTACATCATAAAATGGGAAAAGAATGGAGAAAACAAGAAGTGAGACAAAGGACAGGGGATTTGGACAGAAAGAGAATAATAGAAATCTTACTCCCGCCGGTAATTGCTTTTCTGGTGAATTCAGTTGTCTACTGGGGAGCACCGAGATTGACAGATACAAGTGAGTACCATAACCTGTCACTTGCATTAGATACAAAGATCCCATTGATCCCGGCATTTATTCTTGTTTATTTTGGATGTTACATTTTCTGGGTGATTAATTATCTGCTTGTATCATTGCGGGAGGAAGAGATAAAATACAGATTCTTTACGGCTGATTTGTATGCAAGAATCATTTGTTTTCTGTTTTTTGTGTTTTATCCGACAACAAATGTAAGACCAGAACTTGTCGGAAACGGAATTTTTGTTCAGGGCATGCGTTTTTTATATCAGATTGATGAACCGGTGAATTTATTTCCATCAATCCATTGTATGGCAAGCTGGTTCTGTTGTATTGGAATCAGGGGAGATAAAAAAGTACCGGTGTGGTATAAGATCGTATCTGTAATGATTGCAGTGTTGGTCTTTATTTCTACGCTTGTAACAAAACAGCATGTAATTGTGGATGTGATCGGTGGAGTTGCGGTAGCGGAGCTGACCTGGTTTGTGAGCTGCCGGACAAACGGATGGAAAATTTACAGAAATCTGGTTCGTAAAGCAGGAGGAGAAAATGGAAAATAAAAAGAAAATGATATTTAATGTACTTTTTCTCTTTCTTGTCTTTGCGGCAACAATCTATGGAGTATTCCATGGGGAGGATTTAAGTGAGATTGCAGAAATTCTGAAAACAGTGAATTCATACTGGTTGCTTCCGGGTGTTGCCTGTGTGATTATCTTTATCTGGGGAGAGTCAATTATTATATTTTATATGATGCATACGCTTGGTATTCATCTAAAGAAATGGAAATGTTTCCTGTTTTCCTCTGTAGGATTCTTTTTCAGCTGTATCACACCATCCGCAACAGGAGGACAGCCGGCGCAGATTTATTATATGAAGAAAGAGAAAATTCCAATCCCGGTATCAACGCTTGTATTGATGATTGTCACGATTACCTATAAGATGGTTCTCGTTGTGATCGGTCTTGGACTTATGATCTTCGGCAGGGGATTCATCAGAACACATATGTATGATATCCGTCATATTTTTTATCTTGGAACAGGACTAAATGTGTTTTGTGTGGCGTCTATGCTGCTCCTTGTATTTCATCCGGTGCTTGCACGTTCTATTCTTGTGAAAGGGATGGAACTGCTGGAAAAAATGCATCTGATGCGACATAAGAGTACAAGAATTGAGAAACTGAATGCATCAATGGATCAGTATCATACAACAGCGGTTTATCTGAAAGATCATATGATGGTGCTGGTCAATGTATTTGCAATTACATTATTTCAGAGGTTCGCACTGTTTACAGCAACCTGGTTTGTATATAAGGCATTTGGACTGTCCGGAACGAATGCATTCGTGATCATTCTTCTGCAGTCTGTGATTTCGGTTTCTGTGGATATGCTGCCACTGCCAGGTGGTATGGGAATCAGTGAAAAACTGTTTTCGATGATTTTTGAACCGGTTTTTGGAAGTGCACTTTTGATTCCGGGAATGATCTTAAGTAGAGGACTTGGATATTATACAGAATTATTGATCAGTGCAATTTTCACGATCGTGGCGAATTTTACAATAGGAAGAAACTTAAGGAAGAAAGCATAAATAAATGGAGAGTTATTCTGATAAGAATAAAAATAAGGGGGAAATAAAATGTTAGGTGTTTATGATTACACAGTTATACTTACATATATCAGTCTGTGGATTTCGATTGGTGGGATGATGCTGTCATTGAATGGACATCTGGATCTTGCAGTATTGTGTCTTGCACTGTCTGGTCTGTGTGATATGTTTGATGGGAAGATTGCAAGAACAAAGAAGGATAGAACAGAAATAGAGAAACGTTTTGGAATCCAGATTGATTCACTGTGCGACATTGTCTGTTTTGGAGTTGGACCGGCGATCATCTGTTATTGTATGGGAATGAATGGGATTGTCGGTGTTCTTATTCTTATGTTTTATGTGTTGGCAGGATTGATCCGTCTGGCATGGTTTAATGTAACAGAAGAGTGCAGGCAGGATGAGACAACAGAGAACAGAAAGTGTTATCAGGGATTACCGATCACATCCATGTCGATCGCATTACCGATTCTTGTTGTGCTTCGCCCATTTTTGCACTGTGATTTCAGAATTGCACTGCATGCGATGGTTCTTCTTGTAGGACTTCTGTTTGTTATGGATTTCAAATTAAAAAAGCCGGGGAATAAGACACTTTCTGCATTAGTCGGAGTAGTAGCGGTTGCAGTAGTCTGGACATTGAGACGAAGATTCATGTAAGAGGAGAGATTATGATTTATGCAGACAGAAACGGAAACAGGATGGAGAAAACAACAGGGCAGGACAGATTCCTGGAATATATCTATGGACATACACTGACAAGAATGATGCTGAAACCATTGCTTGGTTCCAGGGTATCCCGACTTGGCGGAAAAGTGCTGGACAGCAGAGTGTCCAGGCTGTTGATTCCATCGTTTGTCAGAAAGAATCAGATTGATCTGTCAATCTATGAAAAGAAACATTATTCTTCTTATAATGACTTTTTTACGCGTAAGATTTTAGCGGAGGAACGTCCGATTGACGGAAGAAAAGAAGTACTGATCAGTCCTTGTGACGGGAAAGTGACAGTTTGTCCGATTCAAAGGGATGGACTTTTTCTTATCAAACAGACACAGTATACAGTCCGCAGTCTTCTGAAGGATGAAAAGCTTGCGAAACGCTATGAAGGTGGAACAGCTTATATAATCCGTCTCACGGTAGATGACTACCACAGATATTGTTATGTGGCAGATGGTGTGAAATCTGCACAGCGAAAGATCAGAGGAGTCTTCCATACAGTAAATCCGGTGGCAAATGACTATGCTCCGATTTACAAGATGAATACAAGGGAATATTGTCTTGTACAGACAGAAGAACTGGGAACCGTTTTGCAGATGGAAGTCGGTGCTCTTATGGTTGGACGGATTAAGAATCATAAAAAGAAAGTATCTGTTGTACACCGGGGAGAAGAAAAAGGAATGTTCGAGTTTGGCGGGTCTACAGTCGTTCTTTTGACAGAGCCGGGAAAAGTGCAGACGGATGAAGATCTAGTGAGAAACAGTGCGACCGGTGCAGAGACATTGATAAAGATGGGTGAGAAAATCGGTGAAAAATATTAGAAAGAATCGTTTTCGGACGAGAACTGAGGATTTTCTATAGCATTCTAAATTAAAGTGTGCTAAAATGGCTGTGTTTGTTAAAGAAACATAGCCATTTTGTGCAAATATGGAGATAAGACAGAGAGAAGGAGGAAAATTCAGGTGAAAAAGAGAAGAATACTTGCAGTTCTTTTGATTGTTGCACTTGCAGTTGCTTCTTTTTCCGGTTGCGGAAAGAAGAAAGAAAAGGAAGAGCCAAAGAAAGAGACAAATCAGGTAGTGCAAGAGGAAGAAGAGCCAGAAGAAGTAGAAGAAGAGCCGGAAGTGAATCAGGAGACATTTGCTATTTTTGGAG
>OLSO01000953.1_pt1 | contig 25143 bp, 19 predicted proteins | sample 1672441 | NCBI WGS metagenome assembly OLSO01 (sample SAMEA3136686, study PRJEB25190) | human gut metagenome | biome: human gut; feature: human-associated habitat; material: faeces | place: Austria | collected 2013 | reverse complement strand
GCAGTTTTTACAAGAAGAGATCCTGCGTCTGTCAAAGTTGCGACTGAGGGTGCGAAAGTAGTGCACATGGATGATATGTTATCTATGAAGGGTGACGTGGATGTAATGGTTCTGTGCGGAGGTTCTGCAACGGATCTTCCGGTCATGGGTCCAGAGATTGCAGCGAATTTTAACACAATTGACAGTTTTGATACACATGCCAAGATCCCAGAGTATTTTGCAAATGTGGACAAAGCTGCAAAAGAGGGAAATAATATCAGTATTATTTCTGTTGGCTGGGATCCGGGAATGTTCTCTTTGAACCGTCTCTATGCGGAGTCTATTCTTGTCCAGGGAAGCACATATACATTCTGGGGCAAGGGTGTAAGCCAGGGACATTCTGATGCTATCCGCCGTATCCCGGGTGTGAAGAATGCGATCCAGTATACAGTTCCTGTTGACGAGGCTGTTGATCAGGTGAGAAGTGGAAGTGAGCCAAAGCTGACTACAAGAGACAAACATACGCGTGAGTGCTATGTCGTAGCGCAAGAGGGTGCCAACAAAGCTGAGATTGAAAATGCAATCAAGACTATGCCGAATTATTTTGATGAATACAACACGACCGTTCATTTTATTTCTGAGGAAGAGCTGAAGAGAGACCACAGCAAGATGCCTCATGGTGGATTCGTGATCCGCACAGGTGAAACTGGAGAAGAGGGCAACAAGCATGTGATTGAGTATTCTTTGAAACTGGATTCTAATCCAGAGTTCACAGCGAGTGTTCTGATTGCTTATGCAAGAGCAGCTTACCGCCTGAATCAGAAGGGCGAGAACGGAGCAAGAAGTGTATTTGATATTGCGCCTGCATTGTTATCTATGAAGACACCAGAGCAGCTCAGAAAAGAGATTCTGTAATATGATTATCGATACACATGGACATTACGATGACGAACAGTTCGATGTGGACCGGGAAATGTTGCTGACGAACCTAAAGGAACGTGGGCTGAAAGCAATTGTGACGGTGGGTGCTTCTATGCAGACAAGTGAAAATGCACTTGCGCTGGCACATCAGTATCCGGCAGTTTATGCGGCTGTCGGTGTCCATCCGGACGAGGTCGGCGAGTTGAACGATGATGCGCTGGCGCGTCTGGAGGAAATGTGTCACGATCCGAAGGTGGTTGCTGTCGGTGAGATTGGTCTTGATTACCACTGGGATGTGGAGCCGAGAGAGGTTCAACAGAAGTGGTTCATCAGACAGCTTGATCTGGCGAGAAAGGTCGGGCTTCCGGTAAATATCCACAGTCGTGATGCGTCGGAAGATACATTTCTTATTATAAAGGAGCACGCATCGGATCTGACCGGAATTATCCACTGTTTTTCCGGTTCAAAAGAGCTGGCGGCTGAGTATGTGAAACTGGGATATTATATCGGAGTCGGTGGTGTCGTCACTTTTAAAAATGGAAAGAAACTAAAAAGTGTCGTGGAAGCAATACCACTGACATCGATTGTACTGGAAACGGATTGCCCGTACCTGGCACCGGAGCCGAACCGCGGCAAGCGAAATGAATCTGCATATATCCAGTATGTGGCAGAGGAGATCGCCCGGCTGAAAGGAATTTCTGTGGAGGAGGTTCTTACACAGACTGAGATAAATGCGAAGCAGGTATATCAGCTGCGGGCAGTATCATAAATTAAAAATATGTGAAGTGATATGTCGGAAATTTCATACAATCTTAATAACATTTTTTATCGACATAGTGTATAATATCTTTAATGGCAACAGTGCCGGTACGAGGAGGACAATCCTTCCAGTACCGGCACTTGAGCCAAATGAACATAAATTGCTATTTGTTCATCTGGCTTATGGTTTGATGGAATGAAGGAGTAATAGAAAGAAGTATGAGTAAACCAACACTTGGAAATCCACAAAATACAATTGAAATATTGCAAAAGTATCATTTTAATTTTCAGAAGAAATTCGGACAGAATTTCCTGATTGACACGCATGTGCTTGAGAAGATCATCAGTGCGGCCGGAATTACAAAAGATGACATGGTTCTGGAGATTGGACCGGGAATCGGTACCATGACCCAATATCTGGCTGAGGCGGCAGGAAAGGTAGCTGCCGTGGAGATTGATAAGAATTTGATCCCGATTTTGGAAGATACCCTCAGCGAGTATGACAATGTCATGGTGATCAATGATGATGTTCTGAAAGTAGATATCCGTGGTCTTGTGGAGAAGGAGAACGGCGGACGTCCGGTGAAGGTGGTTGCGAATCTTCCATATTACATTACGACTCCAATCATTATGGGGCTGTTCGAAGGAAATGTTCCGGTTGAAAGTATTACGGTCATGGTGCAGAAGGAAGTTGCAGACCGTATGCAGACCGGACCGGGAAACAAGGATTACGGAGCATTGTCACTGGCTGTCCAGTACTATGCAGATCCGTATATAGTGGCAAATGTACCTCCGAACTGCTTTATGCCAAGACCGAAGGTTGGTTCCGCAGTCATTCGTCTTACAAGACATGCGGCTCCTCCGGTGAAAGTGGACAATGAGAAGTGGATGTTTGATATTATCCGAGCATCCTTCAACCAGAGAAGAAAGACACTGGCAAATGGATTGTCTAATTCTGACAAGATTGATTTGCCGAAAGATGTGATTACAGAAGCAATTGCAAAGCTTGGCAAAGGAGAAAGTGTTCGCGGTGAATCATTATCGCTGGAAGAATTTGCTGCGCTTAGCAACGACTTGTGGGAAAAGAAAGGGAGATGATTTATGGTAGGAAAGACAGTGAATAAAAGCGTAGACCGTGCATTATTTGAGATTACTCCGGAGATTCAGCATTTTGCAGGATTGTGTGAGAAGAATAATGCCATTGATAAAGAGCTGTATACTAAGTACGAAGTAAAAAGAGGGCTCCGTGACCTGAACGGAAAAGGTGTGCTTGCAGGACTGACCAATATTTCCGATGTATGCGCCAAGAAGATTGTGAATGGCGAAGAAGTTCCATGTGCCGGCAATCTTTATTACAGGGGTTACAATATCAAAGATCTGGTTGGCGGTTTCTTGAAAGAAGATCATTTTGGATTCGAAGAGATTGCTTATCTGCTTTTATTTGGTGAACTTCCGAATAGTTCTGAACTTGAGATGTTCCATGAAACTCTGGTGGAGAGAAGAACGCTTCCTCCGAATTTTGTGCGTGACGTTATCATGAAGGCTCCGAGCGGCGACATGATGAACAGTCTGTCCAGAGAAATCCTGAATCTCTATTCCTACGATGATAAAGCAGACGATACGACCATCTCGAACGTACTGAGACAGTGTCTGAACCTGATCAGCCAGTTTCCGATGCTAATGGTCTATAGTTATCATGCATATAACTTCCGCATGGGAGAAGACCTGTATATTTATGCACCACAGCCGAATCTGTCCACAGCTGAGAACATTCTGATGATGCTCCGCGAGGATAAGAAATATACGAAGCTTGAGGCAAGGATCCTGGACATGGCACTGGTGCTGCACATGGATCACGGCGGTGGTAATAACTCAACATTTACCACTCACGTAGTTACGTCCTCAGGAACAGATACGTACTCTACAATGTCCGCAGCGATGGCATCTCTTAAGGGACCGAAGCATGGCGGTGCCAATATCAAAGTAACGCAGATGTTCGCAGACATGAAGGAAAAAATTTCCGACTGGACGGACGAAGACGAAGTACATCAGTATCTGGAAGACCTTTTGGATAAGAAAGCATTTGACCAGAAAGGGCTGATTTATGGCATGGGTCATGCGATTTATTCTGTATCCGATCCGCGTGCGGAGATTTTCAAGCAATTCGTAGAGCAGCTTGCGAAAGAAAAAGGACGGGAAGAAGAGTACGCACTGTATGCCATGGTAGAGCGCATGGCTCCACAGGTCATCGGCGAAAAGCGTAAAATTTACAAAGGTGTAAATGCAAATGTGGACTTTTACAGTGGTCTTGTGTATAGTATGCTGGATCTTCCGGCATCTCTTTACACTCCGATTTTTGCGGCGGCCCGTGTTGTAGGCTGGAGCGCCCACAGACTGGAAGAGCTCAAGAATGTAGATAAGATTATCCGACCGGCTTATAAGCCGTTGTCTCCATACCGTGAGTATGTGAAGATGAAAGATCGTTAGTCTCCGGTAAAAAAATAAAACCCTGCAGCGGTCCGAAGCTTGCGGGGTTTTACTTTGTTTTTGATAATAAAATTCCGTTTCTTTTACTTAGGATCATACAGCCTGAAGAACTGGTTTGTTACGGCTTAGATAGGCGACAAGGATGTCGAAAAATTCACCGGCCGTTGGACGGACATGTAATGGCCGGAACGAGTAGGACTGAAGCTGATCGTAACCATTTTCCCAACAGACTCTTATAACAGTGCGGATATCACGTTCAACACTTCCGACTGTCGTCTTATACTTTCTGGCAATCTCCGGATAAAGCTGTTTACTGATGGCAAGCAGATATTCCTCGTCTGTCAGACATAATTCAATCCCATAACTTAGATAGCGATACCCCCTATATGTAGCACCTACTCCAAGGGTACGGATTACATAGTCAATGTCGTGAGTGTACATAGAAAACTCCCCCTTTACAAACTAGAAATTATGAAGTCTAAGTAAGTTTTATCTTTTGGTATTTTATCAAAATTTGTTGAAAATAAAGGGTCTTAGATTTCGTTTACATTATTTTAGACATTTTTCGACGTTATTCTTGAAAATATTCATCATTTCTTAAGAAATCCATTCCTATGTCTTAAATTTTATTTGCTAATCTTGTATAGTAGATATGAGAGGTGAAATGAGATGGCAAAAATATTAGTATGTGATGATGATAAAGAGATTGTAGAGGCGATCGAGATATATCTGACCCAGGATGGACATCAGGTTCTGGAAGCTTACGATGGAATCGAGGCAGTGGAGATCTTGAAAAAAGAAAGTGTAGATCTTCTGATCATGGATATCATGATGCCGAGAATGGATGGAATCAGGGCAACTTTAAAAATTCGCGAGAAGCACAATATTCCGATCATTATTCTGTCTGCGAAATCCGAGGATACGGACAAGATATTGGGACTTAATATCGGAGCTGATGATTATATAACGAAACCATTTAATCCGCTGGAGCTGGTTGCCCGTGTGAAATCACATTTGCGCAGATATATGCAGCTTGGAAGCACGGCGATAAAGGAGAGCGAGGCAATCTATACAGTCGGCGGACTGGCGATCAACGATGATCTGAAAGAAGTGACAGTAGATGGCGAGCCGGTGAAGCTTACCCCGATCGAGTACAACATTTTGCTGCTGCTTGTAAAGCATCAGGGCAAAGTATTTTCTATTGACCAGATATATGAAAATATCTGGAATGAAAATGCGGTGGGTGTTGATAATACAGTGGCAGTGCATATTCGTCATATCCGTGAGAAGATTGAGATCAACCCGAAAGAACCAAGATATCTGAAAGTCGTGTGGGGCGTAGGGTATAAGATCGAGAAGCAGTAAAAGCAGGTCGGGGTAAGACCAGCAAGAAAAAGCTAACAGAAGGGAGACGTTATGGAAAAGATATGGCATAAGAAAAAAAAGACCAGAATTTTGTTGATCATAATTGCAAATGTTATGGTTATTTCGATGATGCTCGGCGTTATGAGCATCATGTCTTACGCAGAACTTTTCGATGACCTTATAACAGGAAAACTTACGCAGAGCTATGAAGATTCCTATGACTTTGATACAGAGCTTATGAACAGTGCGTATCAAGTGATGTCCGGCATTGACAGTGAGCAGATGTTTGAGACAGATGGAAAGATTGACGAGGATAAGCTGGTCGATATTCAGGTATATAACAATAGTGAGACGATCAGTGGTCAGAATGAAAGTGGTCTTTCGTATCGACTGGGAGATTTGTTGAATTGGTATCAGAAATTGATCTACAGTGAGAGTACCAGTTATGTCGGAGATACACTTACAGATTCAGCAGAATTAGAAGGCGACGACGCAGAAGATCTGAAGGCTCCGATCGTTTGTAAATTATCAGATGGAAGTTATCATTACTATAGCCAGGATGATTTTAATGAAAAGGTGTTAAATGGTGAATTAAAATTTGTAATGACAGATGGAATAGGTGCGGAGACATCGGAGCAGATCTTAGATGAGCTGGAAAATGTGAATATATCAGATAGAAATGAAATGACGGAAGAGGAAAAGAATTTTCGGGGAATCGAAGATGCAGAGGGAACTATGCTCTATATAGATTGCTGGAAATATGATGGAGTGTTATTCCGTGAGGAGGCAGCTCCACTGGAAGCAGAAAATCTCTTGCAGATAGTTAATGAGAATTCCAACTGGAATGGCAGGCTCAATGAAGCTTATAATATGCTGGAAAGCTGTATTTATCAGATTGGAGACCGCTATGCAAATTATGAGAGCCTGACAGAGCAGTATAAAGAAGGAGATAGTAACTTTTTCTATTATTATTTAGATTTAAAGAGTGGAAAAGTCGTCACAAATCGGGAGGAGCTTGAGCAGGAAAATAATATTAATGACGTTGCTAAAAGTGTTCGTAAGATGGGAAAATATGTCATAATAAAATCAAAACTGTCAGAGTTTGAGACGAATATTCAGGAAGCAGATGCAGAACTATGGCAGTCACAGACGGTTTATCTGAGTAATGCAGATAAAGGAGAGTTTGTGTTTATGACAGGTGTGGATACAAAGTATCCTGTAAAAGATAGTTATTATAAAAATGCGCATTTTTATGAAAAGTATAGTCCGTTTGTCCGAGGAGTCAGTGCAGGAATGATTTTGGCGTTTTTAATATTTTTTGCCAGTGTAGTATGGCTTGTTGTGATCGCAGGTCGAACGGAAAGAGATGGAGAACTGCATTTATATAAATTTGACAGATGTAAGACAGAAATCGGAGCTGCAGCAGTTATATTTGCATGGTTCGTACCGTCACTATTGACTGTGCTTTTCATGGGAGCTGCAGGAATTATCTCCCAGGAAACATTTGCAGTAGGAAATGGTATTCTTTCTTACGAAACATTTTTTGGAATGATTGGATTCGGAGGACTTGCAGTCTATACATGTAATATGTTTCTCGTTGGTATTTTGAGTCTGGCCAGAAGAATAAAAGCAGGAATTGCATGGAAGAACAGTTTTCTGTACAGTGTCGTAGAGTTTGTGAAATTATTGATTCGAAATGCCAGACACATAACAAAAATAATTGTTTTATATCTTGCGTATGCAGCAGTACATTGGGTGGCATATCTGGCATCAGGCTGGCCAAGTGCATTTTGGTCATTCGTGATTTTCATTGTGCAGACAGCAGGATTTGTAATCCTTGTCAACTGGGCAGTCGGACGACAGAAAATTAAAGAAGGTATTGAGAAAATCAGTGAAGGTGAGCTGGATTACAAGATTGATCTCGAAGATATACATGGAGAACAACGCAAGATTGCAGAACAAGTCAATTCTATCGGAAGCGGACTTGATGCGGCAGTCGAGAAGAATATGAAAAGTGAGCGGTTAAAGACAGATCTGATTACAAATGTATCTCACGATATCAAGACGCCGCTGACCTCCATTATTAATTATGTAAATCTCTTGAAACAAGAAAAATTTGATGATCCGAAGATTCAAAGATATATTGAAGTTCTGGAAGAAAAATCTCAGAGACTGAAGACTTTGACAGAAGATGTTGTAGAAGCATCGAAAGTCAGCTCAGGTAATATTTCTCTCGAGTTTATGAATATTAATATGATAGAACTCATCCAGCAGACGAGCGGAGAATTTGAAGAAAAATTCCAGGCCAGAAATCTGACACAGATCATGAATTTCCCGGAAGAAGATGCGATTGTTCGAGTAGACGGAAGAAGAATGTGGCGCGTGCTTGCAAATATTTATAATAATGCTGCAAAATATGCTATGGAAGGAACACGCATCTATGCAGATCTGCAGACACTGGACGGAAAAGTAATCTTCAGTCTGAAAAACATATCTGAGCAGCCACTTAACATTTCCTCGGCAGAAGAACTGACTGAACGATTCATCCGCGGCGACCTGTCACGAAGTACCGAAGGAAGCGGACTTGGATTGTCTATTGCGAAGACATTGACCACAATGATGGGTGGAACATTTGATTTGTATCTGGACGGTGATCTATTCAAAGTCGTGATTATATTTGATAAAATAGATTGATAAATTTTTAGTTAGGGAGGTAGAATTTCGCCAAAGTACTACGTCCCTAACTTTAATTTGCCTTGTCCCCAATCAACTTTTACCCTGTCCCAAATTGACTTTTTCCTGTACCGCTAGTACAATATTACTACTATGAATGAATTAAAAAATATATTAGAACAAAATTTAAATGACAATTTTATATCGGCGGTTTTGAGTAATCCGAGAGATGAGAAGCTCTCGGCAAAGGTTAAGGTGCGCCCGGTGCTCATGAAAGATACAAGAGTCTATCAGATGGAGACGTTTCGTGGGAATCAGGCATTTCATGAGAATTTAAGTGCGGATGAGGCGTGCGAAAAGATGCTGGAGGCTATGGAGAATATGAAGCAGATGCAGCTTGTGACGGCGGATGCGGAATTTTCTGTGCTTATCAGCAAGAAGGGAAAGGTTACAATTAAGAAGAAGCAGAAGAAAGCAAAGATGCGCCCGCTGGATCTGAATCATAACCGGAAGAAACAATATATCCTGCAGGAAGGTGTACCGGTTCCGTTTTTACAGGATCTTGGTGTTATGACGGAGGAAGGAAAGATTGTGCATGCAAGGTTCGACAAGTTCCGGCAGATCAACCGGTTCCTGGAATTTATCGAAGATATTTTACCACAGCTTGATTCTGGAAGAGAGCTTACAATTCTGGATTTTGGCTGTGGAAAGTCTTATCTTACATTTGCTATGTATTATTATCTTCATGAGCTGAAATCTTATGACATCCGGATCATCGGTCTGGATCTGAAGACGGATGTAATCCGGAAATGTAACGAGCTGGCGAAGAAGTATCAGTATGATAAGCTGACGTTTCTGGAGGGAAATATTGCAGACTATACGGGCGCGGAGGAAGTAGATATGGTTGTGACATTTCATGCCTGTGATACAGCAACGGATTTTGCGCTGGCAAAAGCAATTGGCTGGAATGCGAAGGTTATTTTATCGGTGCCTTGCTGCCAGCATGAACTGAACCGGCAGATGAAGAACGATGTGCTTTCGCCGATCATGAATTATGGACTTTTGAAAGAACGTATGGCGGCGCTTGTGACAGATGGATTACGTGCGGAGTATCTAAAGAGGGAGGGATACGACGTACAGGTTCTGGAATTTATTGACATGGAACATACACCGAAAAATATTCTGCTTCGTGCGGTGAAAACAGGTTGTCGGGCAGACAATGAAGAGAGCATCCGCGCATGCGAGACATTTCTTCGCGTGACACCGACACTGGGGAGACTGCTAGACGAAAAAGGGGAGCTTTAAATGAAATGGAAAAATCGCGTGATCCACGCAGGGGTACTGGTTCTGGTATTTCTTGCTGCGGTGGTCATATTTGGCTATGTGACAAATAAAAAGAACAGTAACATGACGACAGATATGGGGGCAGCAACACGTCCCCAGATTGCGTTTTCTTATAACGGTTATTCGCTCAATGACCTGCCCGGATATAAGAATGAGATGGATTTGACAGGCGTACGTGATTCCATCACACCGGTCAGCAATGGCCAGCTTCAGGTCACCATTAAAGCTTATGAAAATGTGATCGACAGCCTGGACTATACGGTTTATTCGATCGATGGCAAAGAAAAGCTGTTGGAACAAAAGGTGAAGAAACCAGGAGAGAATGCAACGCTGGAAGTAGGAAATGCCGATGGTGAAAATATTTTGTCTGAGGAGCGTATGCTTCAGATCACGCTGCATATGGACAATCACGACATGTATTACTATACGAGAATCGTGGACGGAGCCAAGTTAAATGCGGCGCCAAGCCTGGATTATGTACAAAGTTTCCATGAAAATGCACTGGCGAAAGCGGAAGGTGTTGGAATTGGAACGGCGATTGAGCCCAGTGATGAAGGAGACAACACGACATTACAGCATGTGACGATCCACTCAGATTACACGCATGTAACATGGGGAGATCTGGCCCCGAAGGTTGATGGAAGTGAGCGTTGGACGATTAAAGAGTTGAACAGCACATATATGGCAGTGGAGCTGGAATATCGTGTGAACTGTACTGGTGAGGAAAATGAGCAAGACGAATACCAGGTGCGGGAATATTTTCGTGTGCGTTACATTTCCGGAAGTCAGAAGACATATCTGTTAGATTATGACCGGACGATGGACCAGATATTTGATGCGACGAAGAAGGTGTTGAATGAAAAAGGTGTACTTCTTGGCATCACAGACAAGAATCTGGTCTACATGGTAAATAAAAACGGAACCGTTGTGTCATTTGTGCAGGCGGGAGAACTATGGAATTATAATCGCGACCGAGATGAAGTTTCTCTTGTGTTCAGCTTTGCAGATGCGGAGAATACGGATATCCGGAATATGCTGATGCAGCATGATATTAAGATTTTAAATGTAGACGAAAAGGGAAATACAACATTTGCCGTATGCGGATACATGAACCGGGGCAGCCATGAAGGTGAGACTGGATCAGCAGTCTACTATTATAATATTGAACAGAATTCTGTTGAGGAAAAATTATTCGTATCCAGTGACAAGGCTTATGACCGTGCCCAGGAAGAAGTGGGCGGACTGGTCTACTATAATGTAGAAAATGGCTGTCTGTATACGATTGCAGATGACGTACTCTACAAAATGGATATGAATAAAGGTACGAAAAAGGAGCTTGCGACAGGACTGAATGAAGATCAGTATGTTGCAAGCGAAGATGGACATCTGGTAGCTTATGAGAAAGAAGATCCTTCGAAGTCCAAGTCTGTGACAGTTATGAATCTGGAGACTGATCAAGAATATGAAGTGACTTGCAAAGATGGCGAGTGTATCAAACCACTTGGCTTCATGGATGGTGATTTTGTCTACGGTGTTGCAAAAACGGAAGAAGTCGGAACAACACTGTCAGGAGCCCAGGTCATTCCGATGTATAAAGTGGAGATTACAAGTAGTAAAGATAAGGTGATCAAAACTTATGAACAGTCAGGAATCTATATGTTAAGTGCTACATTTGAGGATAATATGATCACCCTTGACCGTGCGGTAAAAGACGGCGATACTTACACCGGAACAGCACAAGATTATATTACAAGCAGCGAAGAGGCGAAAGAAAGCAATATTTATGTGCAGACATATAAAACAGATCTGAAAGAGACACAGGTTCGCCTGACGTATGATGATGGCATTTCTGACAAGGAGCCGAAGCTATTAAAACCGAAACAGGTGGTACTTGAAAATGTTCCACAGGTCAGTCTGGACCGCAAAAAAGAAACAGACGCATTTTATGTGTATGGTCATGGAAGGCTTCAGGGAACTTATAATACTGCAGGAAAAGCGATTCAGAAAGCCAATGACTGTGGCGGAGTCGTGGTTGATGCTGATCAGAATTACATCTGGGAGCGTGGAAACCGCGATCTGAAATATTCGATTGACACGGAAGATGCAGATACAGAACAGCTCAGACAGACACTCGCAGGTGGAAAATCTGCGGTCGATGCAATTACAGAAGTTTATGGAAGCGTGATGGATTTAAGTGGCTGTACGATAGACGAACTGCTTTACAATGTTAATCAGGGACGACCGTTAATTGCCGTCTTAGATGCGCAAACAACGCTGATGATTGTTGGTTATAGTGACGGAATAGTCAGCTGTGAAGATATCGGAAGCGGTGCACGCAGCAATCATGCACAAAGTGACTTTGCAAATGTCAGTGTATATCTGGCAGCAAAATAGAAGTGAAATATTTGTTTTGGCATTACAAAGAGCCAGAACCGGCAACTGTCGGTTCTGGCTCTTCTCGATTACAGATTCATTTTGCTCTCGTGCAATAATCAGAATGACAGATAAAAAAGTTCAAATTAAGGAGAGCAATTATGAAGAAAAAAACGGTGAAAAAAGTAACTACAGTTATTGCAGCTTCTGCAGTCGCAGCATCAACAATGCTTACTCCGGCTATAGCAGCCGGACAGTCAGCAGAAGATGATGAAGACGGGAAACAACAAAATCAGCAACAAAGTAAAGGAAAAGCCGCAGCATCGAATATAAAGGAGGCTAAAATTCAGTTAGAAGCCGCGAAAGAAGAAAATCAGAAGACAGCAGCCGAGGAAAAACAGGCAAAAGCTGATTATGAAGAAGCAAAAAAGCAGGAAACAGAAGCGCTTGAAACAGCGCAGAAGGCTATAGACAATGCCGAACAGGCAAAGGCAAATGCAAGAAACACATTTTCTGAGGCTGTTACAAACGCAAGTAATGAAAACGTAGAAGCAACTAAGAAAATGAACCAATTGCAGGCGAATAAGCAGGAGGCCGAGCTGACCGCAGCGCAGAAAAAGCAGGCTGCAGATGCGGCCGAGCAGGCAGCGCAGCTTGCGAAGGATACCTTGGAGCAGACGGAAAAATCTGTAAAAGTATCTGAAGAAGATGTTAGGAATAAACAGGAGGCTTTGGAGGATGCGAAGAAAAATCTGACTCAAGCCCAGACAGCAGTGGATAACACGAAGAACAACGTAGAGGAGCAGAAGAAGAAAGTCGAAGAGGCAAGAAAGACAGTAGATCAGGCAACGGAGGCTCTGAATGTGGCAATTGATGTAAGGAATCAGGCGCAGGAGAAGGTGAATTTGGCACAGGAGCAATTAGATCAGGCGGCGCAGGCGCTTGCCAAAGCCCAGGCAGAAGCCCAGTCACCGGAATACAAAAAAGCCCTGCAGGAAGTAGAGGAAGCTCAGACAGCACTTTCACAGTCAGAGATCACAAAGAACGAAAAACAAAATGCAGTAGATGCAGCCAAGGCGCTGCTTGCAGAAGCGCAGAATAAAGCCGCATCTGCAGAAGATGAAAAGACCAAGGCACAAAAAGAGACGGAGATTGCCCAGGCAGAAGCAGAGCTGGTGAAAGCGGGGGAAGCATTGCAGTCATCAGAAGCTGATATTGCAGTGAAAAAGCAGGCTCTTGCGTCAGCACAGGAAACTCTGCAGTCATTACAGGCAGCAAAAGACCAGAAGGATACAGCACTGTCTCAGGCGCAGAATGACTTCCAACAGGCACAGACCGAGATAGAGAGGATCCAGAGTGAGGTGTCAGCCAAGGAGGCGGAAGTTGCAAAGGCTGAGGCAAATCTGTCGGCAGCCAAGACAGCTTATGAAACTGAACAGAACAATCAGAAAGCCGGGGAGGCAGAACAGGCAGATGCAGAGCAGCAGCTTGAAAATGCAAAGAAAACCCAAAGCGAAGCCGAAGAAAAAGTAACCGAAGCCCAAAAAGTTTATGACAGAATGGTCGAAGCGCAGAAAAATGCCCAGGCTCTTGCCTTAAAGGGGTCTTATGGCTTCTTTGCCTACAAAGATAAAGACAATAAAGCACTGGATATTCTGGAGGATACGAAACTAAAAGCAGCGGGAGACAATGTGGCAATCAGTTCTTATACAGAAATCGGGAACGAGGACGATGCAACTTCTCTGGAAAATATGAAGCTTGCACTGGAGTTTATCAAAAAATGTAATGACCTACGAGTGGAAAACGGACTTGAGCCTCTGAAAGTGAGTGACGAAATGATGGCCATATCACAGGTTCAGGCAAACTGGTCAGCATTTAACAGAACTCATTCCAGAACATACTATGTAGGCGAAAACCTAGCCTGGGGATATCAGGATCCATTTGACGTATGGTATGATTATGAGAAAAAAGTATACGAAGAGACTGGATCTGAGAGCAGAACAGGACATTATCGTAATATTGTCAATAAAAAATGGGCTATGACGGGATTTGCCGTAACAGCGCGGGGAAATTGGCTGACGACAGAGCAGTCTTTTGGATATGCCGAATATTATTCTGCAAATGCAAAATCATTTGAGGAATATAATCAGGAATTTCAGGAATATTATAACCTTGTTATGAATTCATCCGCAGGTACAAGCCAGGCATTAGAAGCGTTAAATACAGCAAAGCAAGAACTGGAGGAAGCACAGAAACAGGTGGAAGCGGCTGTTTGGGCAATTGAACAGGCAAAACAGAAACAGGCAGAAGCGTCAGCCAAGATGCAACAAAAACAACAGGAAATCAACAATAATACACAGGCAGTACAGGAGGCGCAGGAGAAGCTCGCACAGGCACAACAGAAGCATAGCCAGAGTGCAGAGGCAAATGCTGCAGCGCACACAGCGGTGGAAAAGGCTGAGAAAGAGGCCCAAGAAGCGCTTCAGGCGGTGAAAACGCAGCAACAGGCAGTAGACCAGGCACAGAACGAGCTGAATCTTGTACAGGCTTCCCAGGAAGAAAAACAAAAAAATTACGATTATGCATTTGCAAAGGTAAAAGCACTTGGCGGAAATACAAGTGCCACGGCGGAATCTGCAGCCACACACCAGACGCAGGCAGAAGCGGCACTTGCACAGGCGAAGGCAGAGAAAATTGCAGCAGAGAATGAAGTGAATCAGAAACAGACACTTTTAAATCAGGCACAGGTGGAATCAGATGCGGCAGACGAAAATGTCAAGGCAAAAGAGAATGCACTGGAAAAAGCAGAAAATGCACTGAAACAATTGGAAGCTGAAACCAACAGCAGTATTGTAAAGAAACGTGCGGATGTTGATGAAAAGCAGAATGAACTGGATATTGCAGAAAAAGAATTAGAGGAGAAAAATGTGTCCATATCTGATGCCGTGGAACAGAAAAACAAAGCAGAACAGGCACTGGAAGAACAGGAGGCAGAATTGTCTGTGCTACAGAGAGAGCTGGCAGCACAGACAGAAGATGCTGCAGCAGCGCAGATAGAAGTGGATAAAAAGCAGGCAGCATATGATGAAATAAAGGCAATGATTATGCAGCTTCTTCATGCACAGGCAGATTATAATCAGAAACAGCAGGAAGAGGTGACGGCAAAAACGGAGTATAAAAATGCCCGAAATATAGTGAATACACTGGAAGCAGCTTTGGCAGATGCGAAAGACACTCAGGCAGAAGCCCAGTCAAAGGAAGAAAGGGCAAAGGCATTGTCTTATGATACTGCATTTCTAAATCAGATTACAGATCCGGATTTCACGTATTTAAATGATGAGATTTCGAAAGTAAAAGATGCCCAAAGCAGAGAAGCCCTGTTGCAGAAAGCTTATGACGCGGCAAAGCAGAAAGCGGCGGAAAGTGAAGAAGCATATGGACAGGCAAAACTGGAAAATGTGAGAGCACTTGCAGAACTGGCAGTTGCCCAGACAACCTATGATAAGTATCTGGCGGAACAGAAAGCGCAGGAAGCAGCTGCCCAGGCAAAAGCTGATGAAGAATCGAGAAAAGAGACAGAAAAAATACGACAGGTATTCGAGCAGAAAGATGCCGTAGATAAGTACGATAACAGCAAAATCTCTCAGAAAGCTATGTCGGTTAAGACCGGAGACAAAGCAAATGCAGGAGGAATGCTGGCAGCTGCAGGTGTTGCCGGAATGATAGCGGCTCTGGCGCAGAAAATAAAAAGAAGAGAGCAGGATTAAACCGTTACGCTCTCTTCTTGGAGGAGTTCGGAACATTACTTTAGATAAGTTCCGGACTCTGATAAAAAAATTGTCAGTGATTGATATTTTACTGTGCAAATAATGTCTTTGCGTATTTTTTAAGTGCGAAGTAAAGAACCATTCCGAGTACTGCACAGGAAATAATCTCTCCGATACCAACTGTGCACATCATAAATGGAATTGGAAGTGCAACTCCGTATCCGTAACGCAGAACGAACGGAACGATCAGGATATTTGCAATAATCGGTGGAACCGGGGCAAGGTAAGGACTCTTCTCGCGAAGCTTCCATGTAAAGAATGCTCCAATTAATGTTGCGATACTTCCAAAGATAATGTCAGGGAGTATTGCGCCTCCGAGGATATTACCTATCAGGCAGCCGATAAATAATCCTGGAATTGCTGCTGGTGTGAATACCGGAAGAATGGTCAGAGCCTCTGAAATACGAACCTGTACCTCTCCGAACGAAAATGGTGCGAATACATAAGTGAGCACCACATAGATAGCTGCAATCATAGCAGCCTGTGTCATGAAACTGATGTTTTTGTTCTTCATTTTAAAATCTCCTTTAGTTTTGTTTTACGTGTGGAAGGTCACGAACACACGATTCATTTTCGCGTAGCAATGAGTCAGGCGTGCATGCTTGCATGGACATCTGACGAATGCCGCGGAGGCATATATGTTGATATATGACCTACGCCGGAAATCGGCGAAACCCTTGTAAGACCTTGGTTTTTCGGGTTTTACATCGGGTGATAGTATAGCATGGAAGTTCTGAAAAATCAAGGGAAGAAACAAAAAAGTATAAAATGGGAAAAGAGACTCAATTACAAAAATTTGTAAAAAAATGAAAAAAAGTGCTTGCATTTTCAGAAAGGCTATTATATAATAACACTTGTCGTTAAGAGATGCGACAGAAAAATAAGAGATGCGCGATTAGCTCAGTTGGTAGAGCACCTGACTCTTAATCAGGGTGTCCAGGGTTCGAACCCCTGATCGCGCACTACCAAATCACTGTTTTTAGAGGCTTAGAGCTCTGGGGACGGTGATTTTTTGTGCCTGAAAATAGGGGCTTTATGGGGGATAAAACGGAAATCACTAGGGAAAGCAAGGGTGAAGTGCCTTTGTCGCAGATTCTGTCGCGAGCTCGTCGCGAGAAAATAAACAGTCCAGGAAAGATTCAGATTCTTGATCCGTTAAGATTTGCCAGAATGCTGGATTCGATGATTTGTCATTGATAATCGTTGCATTATTCGCTACAATTATTATATCAGCTGGGAGATGACTACCACCTCGCAGCAAGAATGCCGAGGCATTCTTGAAATAAAATAATAGGATGATATTATCCGTGATGGTGCAAATGTTTTGCAGATTGGAGACTAGATATGAGTAGAAAAAAGAATAGAAAAAAGAATTTTGTTAAGCAAATAGCAGTTGTAAACAAAACCCCTGTGAAACAGGAGGAACAGATGGTACAGCTGGATTTAGGACCGCGAAGAAGTGTTGCGTTCATCGGTTCGGAATGCTATCCATTTGTTAAGACTGGCGGACTGGGAGATGTTATGTCTGCGCTTCCAAAGACTTTGGCGAAGTTAAATCTGGATGTTAAGGTAATTCTTCCAAGATATAAATGTATTCCTCAGAAGTTTCAGGAAAAGATGGAGTACAGAGGTTCTTTCTATATGGATCTTTGTTCTGACGGGAAACAGTATTATGTAGGAATCATGGAATATCAGAAAGATGGAGTTGTCTATGATTTTATCGACAATGACGAGTTCTTTTCCTGGGGCAATCCGTATACGAACCTCATAGATGATATTCCGAAGTTCTGTTATTTTGCGAAGGCATCGCTTGCCGCACTTAATTATCTGGACTGGACACCTGACATCGTACATTGTCATGACTGGCAGGCAGCTTTAGTACCGCTTTATTTAAGAACCTGTTTTCAGAATACGAATGTTGGACGGGCAAGTGCAGTACTTACGATACATAACCTGAGATTCCAGGGAGTATATGACAGAAAAATGATTCAATACTGGTCAGGTCTTCCGGATTATGTATTCAATAAAGACTGCATGATTCAGAACTGGCTGGATGCCAACATGTTAAAGGGCGGTATCGCTTACTGTAATAAAATTACGACAGTTAGCAATACTTATGCGGGCGAGATTCAGACGGAAGAGTACGGTGAAGGTCTTGCGGAACATTTGAGATATCATAATAATAAAATCAGAGGAATTGTGAATGGAATTGATACAGATAACTGGAATCCTGCAACAGATAAACTGTTAACAGCTAATTATGATGCCGAGTCAGCAGTAGAAAATAAAAAGATAAACAAGAAAGCACTCCAGGAATCTTTGGGATTAGAAGTGGATGACCATAAGATGGTGATCGGACTTATTTCACGTCTTACCAACCAAAAAGGCCTTGATCTTGTAAATGCTGTAATTCCGGGGATTATGGATGGGAATACACAGGTGGTGGTTCTTGGTACCGGTGATGCCTGGTATGAAAATACATTCCGTTATTATGAATATAAATATAAAGGCAGTTTCTGCGCATACATTGATTACAATGAAAATGTCGCCCACGGTATTTATTCGGGCTGTGATGCAATCCTGGTTCCGTCAAGTTTTGAACCATGCGGGCTTACACAGCTGATAGCTATGAGATATGGTGCGATTCCGATTGTCAGAGAAACAGGAGGACTTAAAGATACTGTTTCCCCTTATAATATGTACGACAATACAGGGAATGGTTTTACATTTGACCGGTATGAAAGCGGACTTCTTTACGATGCCATTAACAGGGCAAAGACGCTCTATTTTGAGAGCAGAAAGTATTGGGATGATATGGTGATCCGGGATATGAACAAAGATGTTTCCTGGGAAAAGAGTGCAAAACAATACAAAGATTTGTATGTAGAGCTGACACCGAGAAACTAAAAAAATATATGTAATAAAAATTATAAGGGTGTGTTGTTCTTAAGTGGAACGCACACCCTTGTAAAAGGTGAGAAATAAAAGGACATTTGTCCTAAATAAAAAGAAATATTGGTGCTAGAATATAGAGGTAGATGAGCTTTGCCAGAAAGTAGGAATGGTGTTCCAGAATCCGAATGATCAGATTTTCAAAAATACAGTTTTGGATGAAGTGATGTTTGGCCCGCTTCAGATTGGAATGAGCAAAAAGCAGGCGAAAGAAGTTGCATTAAAAGCACTGGATATGGTAGGCTTGAAGGGAGCGGAGAAGATCAATCCTTATGAGTTTGGATATAGGGATGCATTTTTGAGTCCCGAAGAGTTTGTTGCTTATAAGAAAGCGAACGCATAATACGAAAGGCAGGGGTTATTATGAGAGCATTTTGGATCGTACTGGACAGTGCAGGAATAGGAAATGCACCGGATGCAGAAGCATTTGGTGATGAGGGAAGCAATACATGGAAGACTTGTTATGATTCTGGAAAACTGCATATTCCGAATATGGAAAAATTGGGAATTTATAACATCGACGAGATGAATTATGGGGATAAGTCTTTAAGTCCAATTGGATGTTACGGAAGACTTCATGAAAAATCTATGGGAAAAGATACGACCATCGGGCATTGGGAGATGGCAGGTATGATATCTCCGAAACCATTTCCGGTATATCCGGACGGATTCCCGAAGGATGTGCTGGATGAATTCCGAAAGCAGACAGGACGGGAAGTGCTGTGTAATAAACCATATTCCGGAACAGAAGTTATCAAGGATTATGGGCGTGAGCACATGGAAACAGGTGCGTTGATCGTATATACATCCGCTGACAGTGTGTTCCAGATTGCAGCTCATGAAGATGTTGTGCCGGTAGAAACCCTGTATGAATATTGCAAAATAGCAAGAAAAATTTTGATGGGCGCTCATGCAGTAGCAAGAGTCATTGCAAGACCATTTGTAGGACAATATCCGAACTTCGAAAGAACAGACCGTAGACATGACTTTTCGCTTGTGCCGCCAAAAAAGACGGTGCTGGATGATCTGAAAGATGCCGGAAAAGATATCATCGGTGTTGGCAAGATATATGATATATTTGCCGGAAAAGGAATCACAGAGACAACTGCGAACCATGGAAATAAAAAGAACATGGAGAAAGTATTTGAGTTGCAAAAGAAAGATTTTAATGGACTGTGCTACATTAATCTGGTTGATTTTGATATGATATATGGCCATCGAAGAGATATTTTAGGATATACAACTGCATTAAATGAATTTGACAAGGATCTTGAAATATTTCTTGCTAATATGCGCGACGATGATGTGTTATTTATCACAGCTGATCATGGATGCGATCCGGGATATAAAGGAACTGACCATACACGCGAGTCTGTACCACTTCTTGGTTACAGTAAATGCTGGAAACAGGGCGTGAATATCGGAACAAGAGATACTTATGCTGATATAGCGGCCACCCTTGCACAGATATTTGAAATCGAGTATCATGGTGATGGTACTGGATTTCTTGAAATGCTAAAATAAAGACTGAAAATGAATAGTAATTAAAGTTATGAATGGGGCAGAAGCGTCTGGCGGGCGATTTTGCCCCTGTAACTGTAATAAGCGAAAATAGAAAGGATGATAGAAAACGAAATATGATAAAGCATGTATTATTTGACTTGGATGGGACATTACTTCCTATGGATCAGAATGAATTTGTAAAGTATTATATGCCACTTCTGGCAAAGCGATTTGTAAAATATGGAATGGAGCCGAAAGCGCTGATCGGGACGATCTGGAAAGGTGTGGAGGCAATGGTACTGAATGATGGAAGCATGACCAACGAGGATGCCTTCTGGAAATGTTTTGAGAAAATATCCGGGCTTTCCAGAGCAGAGGTAGAGCAGGAGACGTTGGATTTTTATGCAAATGAATTTAATGAGGCAATTGCATCTACAAAACCGAATCCGCGCGCAGACCAGGTGGTTAAACTGTTGAAAGAACATGGTGTGAAAGTGTACCTTGCGACCAATCCAATCTTCCCGCGTGTGGGAACTATGAACCGTATCCGCTGGGCAGGAATCGATGCAGAAGACTTTGAAGTTATTACGACCTATGAAACATATCATTATTGCAAGCCGAATCCGAAATATTTTCAGGAAGTTATGGAGGAGTTTGGACTTAATCCAAAAGAATGTCTCATGGTAGGAAATGATGTGCAGGAAGACCTGACGATCCGGTCCCTTGGCGTAAAGACATATTTATTAACAGATACACTGGAAAATAAAAAGAACATTCCATTAGAAGAAGTTGAGACAGAGTACAAAGGGACTATGGAAGAATTATATGAATGGTTTCAGTCATATTTTGTTCACAATTAGTTTTCATTTTAAACATAGTTTCATCACACTTTGTGTCTATACTATTAATTGTTCGAAAGAACAAAACAATTTTCTTTTTCATAACTTTTTCCTCAGGGCTGCAACCTCCCAAACATGCAGTCCTATTTTATTGTTTGAAATTAATTTCATGATATAAAAGCCCAACCGGGTAGACTTCAAGATGCCCGGTTGGGCTTTTATTTACATATTAAGAAGTTTTACATATTACACCATTCGATCATGCTCTGTGAAAAATTCCGTTGTAGTCGGGTAGGTATAACTCTTACCAATTTCCTTGAGCAGCACGACATTTAATTTTCCACCCAGGTTTTTCTTGTCGAGGGCAATGGCTCCGATCAGGTCGTGGAGCATAAGGTCACACTTGTGTGGAAGTCCATAGATATCCAGGACTTTGCGTATATGTTTCGCTTCGCCGGGTTTCGTCAGTCCCATTTCCTCTGCAATCTTTGTAATCTGATACATTCCGATGGCAACTGCCTCACCGTGGCTTTCGCGTGTGTAGTGGTAATGCTGTTCGATTGTGTGTGCCAGAGTGTGACCAAAGTTCAGGAGCATGCGCTCGCCGGTGTCGAACTGATCGTGCTCAACAACGATTCGCTTGATATCTACACAGCGATAGATAACTTCGGTCAGATCTTTCTTCAAATCTTCAAATGAGGTGTGTGCCTCCAGATTTTTGAATAAATCAGCATCCCAGATGCAGCCGTATTTGATGACCTCGCCCATACCGTCGTTGATGTAACGCTCTGGCAGTGTATTTAACACAAGTGGGTCGATGAGCACAAGAGCCGGCTGATAAAAAGCACCGACCAGGTTCTTGCCTTCCGGCAGATCTACGGCGACTTTTCCACCGACGGAAGAATCGACTTGTGCCAGAAGTGAGGTCGGAATCTGGATAAACTTGATCCCGCGAAGGAAGCTTGCGGCTGCAAATCCTGCCAGATCTCCGATGACACCGCCTCCGAGGGCAATGATCAGATCACTTCGTGAAAAACGGGCTTCCAAAAGTGCGGAATAGATTTTCGGAAGACTTTGAAAACTCTTGGTTGGCTCACCGTGTGGGAGAATAAGAGAATGAACCTCATATTTATCTTCCAGTGTTTTTACAATAGTATCTCCGTACAGAGGAAATACGTTGTCGTCTGAGATGATCATGATTTTTTTTCCGGAGTAAACTTTTTCGATATAGCTTCCGGTATCTTTCAAAATATTATTTTCAATATAAATGGAGTAGCTGTGTGCTCCGAGGTCTACATATAATTCCATGCTGATAATCCTCTTCTTTCTTTTACACCTGTGAAAACGTCAAGACCCGCGAACGGGTCTTGAATAGTTAAAATGTTTTTCCGACTACTTTTGCGATCTCAGTAACCTGTTTCAGCAGTGCATCATATTTCGCAGGTTTCAGAGACTGGGAACCGTCGCACAGTGCCATCTCAGGATTGTTGTGAACCTCGATCATCAGACCGTTTGCTCCTGCAGCAACAGCAGCCTTAGCCATTGGTTCAACCAGCCACCATTTTCCACCGGCATGGCTTGGATCAATGATGATCGGAAGATGTGAAAGCTTCTGGATAACCGGGATACTCTGGAGATCCAGTGTATTTCTTGTATAGGATTCAAATGTACGGACACCGCGCTCGCATAAAATGACATTTTCATTACCGGATGCCATAATGTATTCTGCAGACATCAGCCACTCTTCGTAGGTAGCGTTTAGACCACGTTTCAGAAGAATCGGGCGGTCTACCTGTCCTAACTGTTTCAACAGATCGAAGTTCTGCATGTTTCTTGCACCAATCTGTATCAGGTCAACTTTTTCGTTGAATACATCCAGATATTCGGCGGACATCAATTCTGTAACGATTGGCAGTCCTGTTGCAGCTTTTGCTTCACAGAGGATATCCAGACCTTCAAGACCGAGTCCCTGGAATGAATATGGACTTGTACGAGGTTTGAAAGCACCACCGCGGAGCATGTTGGCTCCGGAAGCTTTCGCAGCTTTTGCAATCTCAAGAACCTGGTCTACAGACTCTACAGAACAAGGTCCGGCGATCAGCGCCAGATTATCTCCTCCAACCTTGACTCCGGACACATCGATGATGGAGTTGTCCGGGTGGAAAGCGCGGCTTGCTAATTTGTAAGGCTCCTGCACATGCATAACCTTTGTGACAGCAGGATCAACTTCGAAGAGTTTCGCGTCGATACGTGATGTGTCACCGATACAGCCGATAATCGTCATCTCTGCTCCTTCAATTACGTGAGTGTCCAGACCTCTTGCTTTGACCATATTTTCAACACGTTCAATATCTTCCTTTGGGGAAAGTGGTTTTAATACAATAATCATAATAGTAACTCCTTCTATACCTTTATATATGTAACAGCTATAATATTCACACTGTAAAATTTTAGTTGTTTAAAGTGTGAAACTAATACATATAGTACCCTGTTAGAATAGCATTTGTCAATGGGTTTTATGAAAATATCTCTCATTATGTTCCAGTTTAATTAAGTTGACTTGATACAGGGCATTTGCTAAAATGAAAGAGGAAAAATAAAGGTTTATCTAGCAACAAAAAAGTTTACAAAGACAGAAAATTCTCAAGGGAGAGTAAGGGAAATTTAATAAGGAGGAAATGCGATGTTAGAGTTAACATTTGGGGAACAGGTCAAAATCGTTCTGAACCGTAAAGATATGACGATCAAGCAGCTTGCGGAGATGATTGAAGAACGAACAGGAAAGAAAATGTCCAGACAGAATCTGACGCAGAGACTGGCCAGAGATAATTTTCAGGAACAGGACATGCGTTTAATTGCATCTATATTAGAGTGCCCATTTCATCTGAGTATACTGGAAGAGAATGCGGATAGTGAATATACAACCCGTGAAAATATCAAAATCGATAAGCAAGCTGAAAATAATATTATTATAGATGAAGAACCACAACAGCTGACACTGAATCTGGAGTATGATGAACCAGAGCAGGTACAGGAAGAACAGCCGGTAAAAGCAAGGGAATTTGGCATATCTGGAGCAGAACGTGATATTACAATTGGAGAACTGGTAGATATCCATAAAGATTTAGATCAGATGGAAGAAACATCAGAATATGCAGACCAGACAGAATATGAAGAACCGGCAGAATATGAGGAGCCGGCAGAATATGAAGAACCGGCAGAATATGAAGAAGAGCCGCAGTCTTCGGAAGTTCCTGAGTACAACAAGCAGGAGGATGTGAAGGATATTCTGGAAGAAATGGCTGCGATAGAGGCTGAAGAGAAGAAGGCAAGAGAAGACAGAGAAGAAAGAGAAAGAGAGCGAGAAAAGGAACAGGAAAAAGAGCAGGAGAAGCCACGTGGCTGGAGGGCTTATTTCCCGCGCCGTAAGAAAAAGCAAGCAGAGGCGGTTCATGAGGACAAGCAGGAAGCTGCCACAGAACAGTTGGAGGCAGAATCTGCGATGAATCAGGCGCAGCCGGAAGACAAGACAGAAGAGGCTGTATCAGAAGAACCGTATCAGGAGTCAGAAGAATATCAGGAGCCGAAAGAATATCAGGAAGCTGAAGAGCATCAGGAGCCGGAAGAATATCAGGAAGCTGAAGAGTATCAGGAGTCAGAACCGTATCAGGAAGAGGAGCAGGCATACGAAGAATATGTTGAGGAAAATCAACAGGATATGGAAGAAGAGTTTGCTGATACCGCACAGGATTGGGAAGCTCCGGAAGAAGAAAATGTGGGTGATATCAACCCATATACGGGCATGGAATATGAATCCAACAGTGTAAGAATGCATCCAAAGAGAATCGGTTATGTCCAGGTCTATGACAGAAGTGATCATCAGTGGACCGACATGACAGAGTGGGCATTCCTTGGCTATCAGGAGCGCAAGAAAGCGCTTCTCGGCAAGGATTACGAGCCTCCGATTTATCTGGATTAAGTAATAGTAGATCATTTGTGAGGAGAAATAAGAAGATGAGATGGGAAGAACTTCTGTCGGCAAAGAGATGTCGTGGTGGACAGACGAGAGGGAGAAATGCTAAAAGTTCAGACTTGCGGAGTGAATTTGAAAAAGATTACCA